>Ga0155175_103_pt1 | contig 45395 bp, 41 predicted proteins | sample RifCSPhighO2_01_FD_106143 | JGI IMG/M metagenome (GOLD analysis project Ga0155175, IMG submission 106143) | Sphingopyxis sp. RIFCSPHIGHO2_01_FULL_65_24 | reverse complement strand
GTCGGGTTCCAGCGCCGTGGCAGCAGCCTCGGCCTGTTCTTCCTCGAACATCGCGGCGATGACGTCGATGCCCTGCTTCTGCATTTCGGCTTCGTCGGGCGAGCGCGCGACGTTGACGCCGACGGTCACGACGACCTCGGGGTGCAGCTTGACCTTGACGTCGACCAGGCCGAGCGCCTTGATCGGGCGTTCGAGTTCGACCATCGACTTGCCGATGCCGGTGATGCCGTCTTCGGCCAGCGCATCGACGATGTCGCGCACCGAAACCGAACCATAGAGCTGGCCGGTGTTCGACGCCTGGCGGATCAGGACGATCTGCTTGCCGTCGAAATCCTTGGCGCGGCCTTCGGCCTCGCCACGACGTTCGGCGTTGTCAGCCTCGATCTTGCCGCGGTTGGCTTCGAACAGCTTGCGGTTGGTGTCGTTCGCGCGCAGCGCCTTGTTGTTGGGCAACAGGTAATTGCGGGCAAAGCCGTTCTTGACGGTGACGACATCGCCGATACCGCCAAGCTTTTCGATACGTTCGAGCAGGATGATTTCCATCGGACCAGCCCTCCTTACTTAACGATATAGGGGAGCAGGCCGATGTGGCGCGAGCGCTTGATCGCCTTCGCCAGCTCACGCTGCTTCTTGGTGGACACCGCGGTGATGCGCGACGGGACGATCTTGCCACGCTCCGACAGGTAACCCTGGAGCAGGCGGACGTCCTTGTAATCGATGACCGGTGCGTCCTTCGCGGTGAAGGGGCAGGTCTTGCGGCGGCGGAAAAAGGGTCGTGCCATGTCTTTGTTCCTTATTCTTCGCCGTCGCGGTCACGGCCGCCACGGCCGCCCCGACGTTCCTGCTTGCGCATCATGACCGAGGGACCCTTTTCGAGTTCGTCGACCTTGATGGTCATCCAGCGAATGATATCTTCGTTGATCGCAGCCTGACGCTCGATCTCGGCAACGGCTTCGCCCGACACTTCGGCCGACAACATCACATAGTGACCCTTGCGGTTCTTCTGGATCTTGTAGGCGAGCTGCTTCAGGCCCCAGGTTTCGGTCTTGTGGACCTCGCCCTTATATTCGCCGATGACGTTGGTGACGGTTTCCGCCAGCGCGTCGACCTGAGCCTGGCTCAGGTCCTGACGCGCGATAAAAACATGCTCGTAGAACGGCATGGTGCGCTTCCTTCGATTTGGCCGATCGCTGGTTCCGCGCCAATCGCGAACCCCCTCCGGCTGTCGTCTCGCTTTGCGAATCGGTGCAAAGCAAACGGGGCGATGGCTCAAAGCCTCGCCCCGATGGCCGCGCCTATACAGATTTGCGCGAGGGAATCAAGCATGCCGCCTCTCTCCCCTTGAGGGAGAGGGTTGCGAAGACTTACCGCCTTGGCGGTTAGTCGAAGCTGGGTGAGGGGTTGCGGTCCGCAGGGCCGCGCGCGCCTCTGGCGCGTAACTCCTCATCCAACTGCGCCTGGCGCCTTCGGCGCAAGGCTTCGTATCCTTCTCCCGCAAGGGGAGAAGGAACTATGCGAGCTTCGCCAGCAATTCGCGCCCGAACTCGGTCAGCGTATCGTCGCGCGCGCCGAGGATGAGGATGCGGTCGCCCGCTTTCGCCTCATCGAGCATCGCCGCGCCGCAATTGGCGCGCGTCGTCAGGTGGACCGCATCGCCGCCGCCGGCGACGATGTCGGCGACCAGCGCCTCGCTGCCGACGCTGCGGTCGACGGTGCCGCCGAAATAGACGGGATCGCAGACGAACAATTTGTCGCCGTCGCGCATGCCGGCCGCGAAACTGTCGGCGAGTTCCTTGCCCATCTGGCGCAGCGGGCCATAGCCGTGCGGCTGGAAAAACAGCAGCGCGCGGCCCGGCAGTTCGGCCACCGCCGCGAGGGTCGCGGCGACCTTGTCGGGATTATGCGCGAAATCGTCGATCATAGTGACGCCGCCGGCTTGCCCCAGCACCTCATAGCGCCGGGCCAGGCCGGTGAAATCGGCGAGCGCCGCTGCCGACTCCCGGATCGAAATGCCCAGCGCGCGCGCCGCCGCCATCGCTGCCAGCGCATTGGACGCATTGTGGCGCCCCGGCATCCGCAGCCGCACCTCGCACTGCGTCACGTTGAAGTGCGCGGTGAAGCGGCACCCGTCGGGCAGTGCCTCGAAATCGCTGCCGCGCATTCCGGCGAGCGGGCTGAAGCCGAAACGCATGACATTCTCGCCGCTCATCAGCGGGCGCGATTCGGGGTCGTCGACATTGACCACCGCGATCCGCGCCTTGGCGGCGAAATCGCCGAACAGCATGTGCAACTCGTCGAGGCTCTTGTGGTCGAGGCTGATGTTGGTGACCACCGCGACGTCGGGGCGGTAGAGGGCGATCGATCCGTCGCTCTCGTCGACCTCGCTCACATAAGTGGCCGCATCGCCGACCAGCGCGCTGGCGAAGGGTGTTTCATCGCTGGCGAAATTGCGCATCACCGCGCCGTTCATCACGGTCGGCTTGCGTCCGACACGCGCGAGGATCCAGCCGATCATCCCGGTGACGGTCGACTTGCCGCTGGTCCCGCCGACGCCCACAGCCTGCGCCGCTTCGTTGAACAGCGCCGCGTTGAGATCGGCGCGCGTCATGCGGGGGAGGCCCAGCGTGTTGGCGGCGGCGATGTCGGGAACGCTGTCCTCGACCGCCGCCGAGGCGACGAGGGTCTGGCCGGCGACGACGCCGCTGCCGTCCTGCGGGACCAGCGCGATGCCCTGGCCCTCGATCCAGGCGAATTTATCGGGCGAACGCCCCTGGTCGCGGCTGCGATCCGAGCCCGAAACCTGCGCGCCGCGCGCCGCCACGATCATCGCCAGCGGCAACATGCCCGACCCGCCGATGCCGCAAAAGAAATAGGATTTGTTTTCCGCCATGGCGCGGCGTTATGGCGTTGGCGAGGGCTTGGCAAGGGAAGGGGAGGCGAACGCTATGCGCATCGGGATCGTCGCCCCCAGCACCCCCATATTGCCCGACGATGCCGAGGCGGTGCGCGCGCTGGCGAGCCTCGGCTACCCCGACGTCGAACTTGTCTTCGACCCGCAATGTTTCGCAGTGCATGGCCATTTCGCGGGCGAGGACGGGCATCGCTTCGCGGCGCTGGTCGAGATGGCGAACCGTCCCGACATCGACGCGATCTGGTTCGCGCGCGGCGGTTATGGTGCCTGCCGGATCGCCGAGGACGCGGTCGCGGCGATGACCGACGTCGCGCGCGGCAAGGCGTATCTCGGCTATTCGGACCAGGGCAATCTGCTCGGCGCGCTCTATCGCGACGGCTTCGACCATGTCGCGCATGGCCCGATGGTCGCCGATATCCGCCGCGCGGATGGCGATGCCGCGGTGCTGCGTGCGCTCGACTGGCTCGTCGCGCGCGATCCTGCGGTGTGCGAGCCGGGGCTTCAGCATGGCGCGCGCCACGCGGCGTTCAACCTGATGACGCTGTCGATGCTGCTCGGTACTCCGCTCGAACCCGACCTTGGTGGTCATATATTGCTGGTCGAGGAGGTGAGCGAATATCTCTACGCCTTCGATCGCGCCTTCTTCCATGTCGCCAGCTATCTCGGCCCGCGCGGGCTCGCCGGGCTGCGGCTCGGCCGCGTCAGCGATGTGCCCGAAAACGACCGGCCGTTCGGCGCCGACGCCGAGGATATCGCGCGTCACTGGTGTGCGCGCTGCGACATTCCGTATCTTGCCCGCGCCGATATCGGCCATGATGCGGGCAACAAGGTCGTCCCCTTCGGCTTGCATCGCGCGGGGTGAGGGAATAGGCGCCTGACCCTGTTGCGTCGCCCCCGCGAAGGCGGGGGCCGCCAGATTTCGAACGCCAACGGTCCCCGCCTGCGCGGGGGCGACGATATAAGGACAGGGTCATGCGCGCATTCATCTTTCCGGGTCAGGGCAGCCAGTCGGTCGGCATGGGCAAGGCGCTCGCCGATGCGTCGCCGGTCGCGCGCGAGGTGTTCCAGGAGGTCGACGACGCGCTCGGTCAGAAACTGTTCCAGCTGATGACCGAGGGCCCCGAGGACCAGCTGACCCTCACCGAAAACGCCCAGCCCGCGATCATGGCGAACGCGATCGCGACGCTGCGCGTGCTCGAAAAGGAAGGCGGCGTGACGCTGTCGGCCAAGGCCGATTATGTCGCGGGCCACAGCCTCGGCGAATATAGCGCGCTCTGCGCCGCCGGCGCTTTCGACCTCGCGACCACCGCGCGGCTGCTCAAGACGCGCGGACAGGCGATGCAGGCGGCGGTGCCCGTCGGCATCGGCGCGATGGCGGCGCTGCTCGGCGCCGACATCGACACCGCGCAGAAGCTCGCCGACGCCGCCGCCGAGGGCGAGGTCTGCACCGTCGCCAACGACAACGACCCGTCGCAGGTCGTGATCTCGGGCCACAAGGGTGCGGTCGAGCGCGCGGTCGCGCTGGTCAAGGATTATGGCATCAAGCGCGGCGTGCTGCTGCCCGTCTCGGCGCCCTTCCATTGCCCGCTGATGCAGCCCGCCGCCGACGCGATGGCCGAAGCGCTCGGCGCCAATCCGCCCGCCGCGCCGCTCGTTCCGGTGGTCGCCAACGTCACCGCCAGCCCGGTGGGCGACGCCGATACGATCCGCGACCTGCTCGTCAGCCAAGTCACCGGCCGCGTCCGCTGGCGCGAAAGCGTCGGTGCGATGGAGGCTATCGGGGTCGGCCATTTCGTCGAATTCGGCGGCAAGGTGCTTGGCCCGATGGTCAAGCGCAGCGCGTCGGGCGAGGTCGAGGTGACGAGCGTGATCTCGATGGACGATATCGAGGCGCTGCTCAAAACGCTTTGAGCGAATATCGCTTTTCTCAACTAAAGAGATAATGTATCATTTCTCCCATGGTTCAAGCCAAGGGAGAGGGTGATGAACGGTCTAATACAACTGCGAATCCCGCGATCGCGCGCGCTGGTTGCGGCAATCGGCGCGGCGTTGCTGGCGTCCTGTGCGGCGAGCGAGGGCAGCACGATGCGAGCCTTTGCCAGCGAGGCCGAGTTGAAGGCGTTCCTCGCGAAACGAAACGCGGTCCAGCGGCTCGATGTTGCCGAACCGGCCGCCGCTGACGCCGCGGCGGCCCCCGTGCTCGAATCGGTTCCGCTGCCCTCGGTCGCCGTCGCCCCGGAAGAACCCGCGGCAAAAGCGACGCCGGGCGAAGGCATCACCAATGTCCAGACCGCCGGGGTCGACGAGGGTGGCATCGTCAAGAAACAGGGCGATTTGCTGATCGTGCTGCGGCGCGGGCGGCTGTTCACGATCGACGCCTCGGGCGGCGGCATGCGACCGATCGCGGCGGTCGATGTCTTTCCGGGCAAGAGCGATGCCGACGGCACCTGGTATGACGAGATGCTGGTTAGCGACGATACCGTCGTCGTGCTCGGCTATAGCTATGCGCGCAGCGGCACAGAGGTGAACCGCTTCCACCTCTCCGCCGACGGCAAGCTTAAATGGCGCGACACCCATTATCTGCGTTCGGGCGATTATTATTCGTCGCGCAACTATGCCTCGCGGCTGATCGGCGACAGGCTGATCTTCTACGCGCCGCTGCCGACCTATGAGGGGATCGCCGACAGCCTGCCCGCGCTTGCGACGTGGCAGAAGGGCAAGGTCGGCGCCTTCAAGCCGTTCACCGGCGCGCGCGACATCTATATGCCGCAGCCGGCATGGGCCGACGACAGGCTCGCCGGCGATGTGCTGCACAGCGTGATGATCTGCGACCTCGGCAGCGACGATATGGATTGCGATGCGACCAACGTGCTCGGCAGCTGGTCACGCAGCTTCTATGTCTCGCAGAACGCCGTCTATGTCTGGGCCGGCATGGGGTCCGAATGGAGCAGCGATCCGGCGGACAACCGCGCTATGCTCTATCGCATCCCGCTGGGCGGCGGCGCACCGCAGGCGGTCGAGGTCGCCGGTATGCCGCTCGACCAATTCTCCTTCCGCGAAGAAAGCGACGGCGCGCTCAACGTGTTGACGATGGACGAGGGCGGCGGCGATGCGATGTGGCAGGCCGAGGCGAATGACAAGGGCGACATGGCGCTGCTCCACCTTGCGGCATCGCGCTTTGGCGACGGCGGGGCCAAGGTAAAGCCCGCCGACTTCCGCGCGCTGCCAGGCGTCGAGGGGTGGGAGCGGCAGAACCGCTTCGTCGGCGACTGGTTGCTCTATGCGGGCGGTCAGATACGCCGCGACCTGCGCAAGGAAGGCGGCGGGCAGGCCGCGCTCTACGCCGTCCCGGTGAAGGGCGGCGAGGTCGTCCCGCTCGATCCGGGTCATCAGGTCGGGCGGATCGACATCATGGGCCGCGACGCGATCATCGTCGGCTCGGGCGGCGACGGCGCGTTGACCTTCACGACGGTGGCGCTCGACGGCACGCCGCAGCTCGCGAGCCGCTATGCCTTCCCGGCCGCGGCGGAGGGCGAGAATCGCAGCCACGCCTTTTTCTATCGCCCCGACCCGGACGGCAACGGCGACGACGGGTTGCTCGGCCTGCCGGTGATGCGCGGCAGCGACGACGGGACGAAGTTCCTCGGCAGCGCGGCGTCGATCCTCTACCTCCGCCGCGCCGCGCGCGACCTGTCGCTCGCGGGCACGCTCGACGCCCGCCCGGGGCAGGGCGACGATCATTGTCTCGCCTCGTGCGTCGACTGGTACGGCAACGCGCGTCCGGTGTTTTTTGGCGGTCGCATCTTCGCATTGATGGGCTATGAACTTGTCGAAGGCCGCTGGCAGGACGGGAAGATACGCGAAACGGCGCGCATCGACTTTACTCCGAGGAAAGGCGGCCGGTCGGGGTAGAAGATTTGCGCGCAGAGGCGCAGAGGACGCGGAGAGTTGGCTGGGGATGGGCGAGGCGGCGCTCCATATCGACCAGATATCGCATGACGTGATCGGCGTCGCGATGCGGCTACATAGCGAGATCGGTCCGGGGCTTCTGGAAAGTGTCTATGAGACGCTCCTTGCCGGTCGCCTGGCCGCCATGGGATACAAGGTTGATCGGCAATGGCCGATCAACGTCGTTTTCGACGGGATCGAATTTCGCGAGGTTGCGCGCGCCGATCTGGTGATCGACGACCGGCTGGTCGTCGAAATCAAATCCACCGAGAATCTGCATCCGGTGCACGCGAAACAGGTTCTCACATATCTGCGGTTGATGCATATGCCCGTCGGCCTGCTGATCAATTTTGGCGAGCCGACATTGAAGCAGGGAATTCGCCGCCTCGTAAACGACCACAAAGACTCTGCGTCCTCTGCGTCTCTGCGCGAAAAAACTGATACACCGACGTCCGGAAAAACCGGACCATTGCAAGGATAGATATTGATGTTCGATCTCACCGGCATGACCGCCCTCGTTACCGGCGCCAGCGGCGGCATCGGTTCGGCCATTGCGCAGGCGCTGGCGGCGCAGGGCGCGCGGCTCGCGGTTTCGGGGTCCAATGCCGACAAGCTGAACGCCTTTCGCGACACCCTCGGCGGCGACCATGTCGCGCTGCCGTGCAACCTTGGCGACAGCGCCGCGGTCGATGCGCTGGTCCCTTCGGCGGTCGAGGCGCTCGGCGGCAAGCTCGACATCCTCGTCAACAATGCCGGGGTGACGCGCGACAATCTGATCATGCGGATGAAGGACGAGGAATGGATGGACGTCATCCGCATCAACCTCGAAGCCAATTTCCGCCTCGCGCGCGCGGCGGCCAAGCCGATGATGAAGGCGCGCTTCGGGCGCATCATCTCGATCACCAGCGTCGTCGGCGCCACCGGCAATCCGGGGCAGGCCAATTATGCGGCGTCGAAGGCCGGCGTCACCGGCATGACCAAGGCGCTGGCGCAGGAACTGGCGAGCCGCGGAGTCACAGCGAATTGCGTCGCGCCGGGCTTCATCGCCACCGCGATGACCGCCGAACTGCCCGACGCGCAGAAGGACGCGCTCAACACCCGCATCCCGGCGGGGCGCATGGGCGAGGGCAGCGACATCGCCGCGGCGGTGGTCTATCTGGCCTCGAAAGAGGCGGGCTATGTCACCGGCCAGACGTTGCATGTTAACGGCGGCATGGCCATGCTGTCCTAGGGGACTGTGTTGCCGAGGGAAATTCGGGTGGAAGGGACGATCCTATGTTGAAGGGAATCATGGCGGGCGCCTTGCTGGCATGGACCGCCATGCCTGGCGCCGCAATGGCGCAGGAAGGCGCCAAGTTCGACTGTGTGACGAAGGACGCCAATGCGACGCTGAAGGCGTCGATCGGGGCGGCGATGACCGGCGTTGGCGACGATGTGTCGCGCGACGCGCTGTTCAAGCAATTGGCGACGATCACCGACACCTGCGTCGCGCGCCACGGAATCGACGATGCAAACAAGGCCGACTATTTCGACTACGGCCTCGCGCGGATTTCGCGCGAATGGCTGATCGGCGACCTTGCGCGCAACAGCCTGTCGAACGCGCCGGTCGACAAGGCGCTCGATTTCGGTCCGAGCGGCACGAATCCGGACCTGTCGGCCGACATGACCGACGACCAGATCATGTCGATCGTCCAGGCCTATATCGACACCGGCGTCGACATCGAAAAGGTCGATTCGGGAGTGTGGGAAAAGGTCGGCGCATACGCCGCGGCGACTTCGATCTACTGGAACAAGCGCAAGCTGCTGCCCTTCTGACGGGACAATGAGCCGGGTCCGGCGGCGGTGCCGGACCCGGCTTCCCCGGGCGACCCTCCGGAAGAGGGATCAGAAGCTCGCGCGGGCGGTAATCCGGATATCGCGGCCGGCGAGCGGCACATAATCCTTGGTGAAACTGGCGTGGCGGCGCGCATCGACGTCGAAGATATTGTTCGCCGCCAGCGTCAGCGACAGATTCTTCGTCTCGGGCAGCGGACGCCAGGTCAGCGACGCGTTGACGAGGGTGAAACCCTTGGTCGGGGTTTCGAAGGTCGCGATGCGGTTCTGGTCGTCGGTCCATTCGACCTCGGCGCGCGCGTCGATCCGGTCGCCCTGCGCTTCGAGTCCGCCCAGCACGCGCAGCGGCGGAATGCGCGGGACGTTTCCGTCGATGCCGGCGCCCTTGATCTTGGCGCGCGTCATGTCGGCGGTGACGTCGCCGACGATGTTGAAACCGGCGATCTGTGCGATCGGCGCCGCCGCTTCGAACTCGAAGCCGTAGGTGCGCGCCTTGTCCTGCAGGAACTGGAACAGCGGCAGATCGTCTTCGATCAGCCCGGTATCGCTTTCATAGATGAAGCCGTCGAACCAGCTCGCATAGCCGGTGAGCGCGACCGAATAGCCGTCGCGGTTGAACTTCAGCGACGCTTCGCCGCCCCAGCTCGTTTCCTTGTCGAAATCGGGATTGCCGCGTTCGAAGGTCTGGGTCGCGGCGTGCGGACCGTCGGACAGCAACTCCTCGGCCGAGGGCGCGCGTTCGCTGTGCGAGACCGAGATGCTCGCCTTGATCCCGTCGGCGAGGGCATAGCTGAAACCGCCCGCACCCGAAAAAGCGTTGAACGACCGGTCGTAACCGATGCTGCTCGCCTTGATATTGCTCTTTTCGAACCGCAGCGCGCCCTCGAGCGTCAGCGGACCCATTTCCTTTTCCTGCAGCGTGAAGGCGGCAAGGCGGGTGGTTTCGTTGGGCGGCAAAAAGGCTTCGTCGCCGATCGCCGCGAAATCGCGGAAGCTGTACTGCAAGCCGCTCGCGCCGCGCCAGCCGCCGCGGTCGTTCTGCGCCAGCTCGGTGCGGAACTCGATCCCCTTGTTGAGGAAGGTCGTGCCGGGGACGCCATCGTCGAACTCGGTGTGGGCATAATCGCCATAGGCGCCGCGGACGCGCAGCTTTTCGAACAGGCCGTCGCCCAGCTCGACCTCGCCGCGCAGGTCGACGCGGTACTGGCGCGACGAGATCGTCGGTTCCTCGCCCAGGTCGGCGCGCGGCGGGATGCCATAGTCGGTTTCGAGATAGCCGAAGGATACGCCGAGCATGCCGCCGTCGTTGATATAGGCGGCGCCGACCCCGGCGCTGGTGCTGGTGCTCGCGCTGTTCGGGATGCGGCCGCGGCTGTTCGCGGCGCCGGTCAGCCGCGCGGCCTCCTCGGCATCGCCGTCGGCGGTCGCATCGGCCGCGAGGCCGAGCAGACGCTGGCGCAAAGGCTCAGCATAGATCAGCCCGCCGGCGCGAACATCGTTCGAATCGCGATAATTGCCATCGACGTGGAAGACGAGCTGCTTGGTCAGGGCGACGTCGACCGACGCGCCGACGCTCTTGTCGTCGGCGGCGCTGCCATAGCTGGCGAGGGCGTCGACGTGGAAGGGCGCTTCGGGGATGCCGCGCGGGATACGGCGGTCGAAGACGTTGACCGCGCCGCCGATCGCCTGGCTCGAAAACAGCAGCACCGACGGGCCGCGCAGGATCTCGATGCGTTCGGCGGTCAGCGGGTCGATGCTGACGCCATGGTCGGCCGAGGTCGATGACGCATCGATCGCGCCGAGGCCGTCGACGAGCACGCTGACGCGCTCACCCGAAAAACCGCGCAGCACGGGACGCGAGGCGCCGGGGGAGAAGCTGCTGGCCGACACGCCGGGCTGGCTGGTCAGGCTGTCGCCGATCTGGCCGCGGATATCCTGCGCCAGCTTTTCGCCCTCCATGACCGACACATTGCCCAATATGTCGAGGCTGCGCACATAAGGCGCGGTGACGATGATCGGCTGGTCGGTGTGATAATCGTCGTCGCCCGTCTGCGGAGCGGTGTCCTGCGCAAAGGCGGGCGCGGTCAGCATCAGGGCGAGGGTCGAAGCGGCGGAGCAAAGCAAGCGCATGGAGGGGAAATCCTGTTTTCGTTGGCGACTGTGGCGGCGTCAGTAATGATATATTGTTACAGAGGCAAGGGCCAGTTCCCGCCGTTCGTCGGGACCACGGCGCCGTCCGTCGATGAAGGCCGACCTTTGCCCGGACAAAAGAAGCTGTCTTGCGGGCCGCGGGGCGGCGCCCTAGATCAACGGCCATGACCATTGCGCACACCAGCCTCGAGCTGATCGGCAACACCCCGCTCGTCCTTCTGAAAGGCCCCAGCGCCGCCACTGGCTGCGAAATCTGGGGCAAATGCGAATATGCCAATCCCGGCGGATCGGTGAAGGACCGCGCCGCGCTGTATATAGTTCGCGATGCCGAGGCGAACGGCAGCCTGAAGCCCGGCGGCACGATCGTCGAGGGGACGGCGGGTAACACCGGGATCGGCCTCGCGCTCGTCGCCAATGCGCTCGGCTACCGGACGATCATCGTCATGCCCGACAATCAGAGCGCCGAGAAGATGGACACCATCCGCGCGCTCGGTGCCGAATTGGTGCTCGTGCCGCCGGCGCCCTTCGCCAATCCGGGCCATTTCGTCCACACCTCGCGCCGCATCGCCGAGGAAACCGACAATGCGATCTGGGCGAACCAGTTCGACAATATCGCCAACCGCAAGTCGCACATCTTCGGCACCGCCGAGGAAATCTGGGAGCAGATGGACGGCCGCATCGACGGTTTCACCTGTGCCGCGGGCACCGGCGGCACGATCGCGGGAACCGGGCTCGGCCTGAAAGCCAAGGACGAGAAAATCACCATCGCGCTGACCGACCCGCATGGTGCTGGACTCTATAATTATTACCAGTGCGGCGAACTCAAGCCCGAAGGATCGAGCGTCGCCGAGGGGATCGGCCAGAACCGCATCACCGGCAATCTCGACGGCGCGCCGATCGACACGCAATTCCGCATCTCGGATGCCGAAGGGCTGGCGGTGGTGCGCCAGCTGCTTGACGAGGAAGGGCTGTGCCTCGGCCTGTCGTCGGGGATCAACGTCGCGGGCGCGATGGCGCTGGCACGCCAGCTCGGCCCCGGCAAGCGCATTGCAACCATCCTGTGCGACAGCGGGTTTCGCTATCTCTCGACGCTCTACAACCCCGCGTGGCTGGCGAGCAAAGGATTGGCGGCGTGAACATGAAAAAGCCCAGGGCCTCGCCCGTATCGCCCGAACCGCTGGGTCCCAATGATTCGATGCGCCGGCTGCAGATCGGCATCGCCGGGGTGATGGCGGTGCTGCTGCTCGTCGGTCTCGCCGGGCTGATCGGGGAGCGGGCGCGCGAACAGGTGGCGAGCGATGCCGTGACCGCGGATCCCGCCGCGACCGGCACGGCCGAAAAGGGCAGCGGCGCCCCGCTCGAAGAACTGGGCGTCCAGCCGGTGACGCCGACGGCCGACGCTGCAAAGGCGGCCCCGTCCGCGGCCAAGGCCGCGCCCTTGCCGCCCGCGACGGCAAAGGTTCCCGACCTCGAACCCGATCCCGAACTGCAGCGCGCACGGAACAAATCGGCACAGTGACGCGCGCGCGTTTTGCCGGGCTGGCGCCGACGCTCCGACTGTCCGCCGCCTATGTCCTTCCGGCGCTGGCGCTGGCCTGGATATGCGGTGGCCAGATGCTGCTCGGAAGGGTCGACGCGGCGCTGGCAATCCCTCTGCTCATGCCGGGCGCGCTGCTCCTTGCATGGCTCATCCGGGGCGAGAGCCTGCGGGCGCGCGCGCGGACCTTTGCGGCGGCGTTGCTGATCCTGGCCATGACGCAGTTGGCGCTGCACTATGGACTGGCCGAACGAATGGGTGGCCTCCAACTGGTCGTTACGTTGCTATGTGGTGGCGTAGGATGCGGCGTTGCGGCAATCCTCATCGGGCGCACCGGTAATTGGCATGCGGCGCTGCGTTGGCCGGCAATGCTTCTCACGCTGATTTTGTGGTTTGTCGGCGGGCAGGCGTTGATCGGCCCAGCCTATGCGGCATGGGCCAAGCCGCTTTCGCAGCCCGTTGCCATGATAACGGGCCTGCCGCTGCGCTGGGCCGGGCAGGGCGGCGATTTTGCGGCGATGCTGGAGGCGGGGCCTTCCGAGGCGCAGGCGCTTTCGGAATTACACCGGAGGCTGGACGTTCGTGTCGTCGATAGTCTCGCGGATGTCCGCGATGAAGATGCCTTGCTCGTCGCTCATCCACGCGCGCTTGCGCCAGAGGAACTTGTCCGGCTCGACACACTCACCGCGCAGCCGCGCACCATCGTCATCCTCGCCGACGCGCTGTCGAGCTGGACGCCCGCCTACCCGCTCGGCGATCCGCGCAATCCGCCGGTAACCAGCCTGCTCACCCCGCTGCTCGACCATTGGGGGATCGCGCTCGCGGCGGTCGACCCTGAGCGGGCAGGGGATGTCGATGTCTTCCTCGACCCGGCGGGGCAGAAGCTCCGGCTCCATTCGGCGGGCCGCTTTACGCGCCTGCCGGCCGGCTGTGCGACCTGGGGCGACCGCCGCGTCGCGCGCTGTCCGATCGGTCGGGCGACCGTCTGGCTCGTCGGGGACGCCGACCTGCTCCACGAAAGCCTGTGGCAGTCGCCGATCCCCGATGCGCTATGGCTCCGCCGGTCCGACAATATGAAATGGCTGGTCTCCGCCTTGGGCGGCCCCTCCAAGGCCTATTTCGAGCCGATCTGGATCCGCTAACCGCCGGAACCGGCGTTTTTCCGTCCCTTGATTCTTATCCACAGCGGTCTGCGGCGCGCGCGTCGCTGGTCGTTGCCACTCATTTGCGCGCCTTTCACCCCGATCTGCCCTAGAAATGTGGTGAATTGACCCGGTCAGGCCCTAATTTACCCCTTTCCACCCCGACCGAGACTTGGTAGGCAGGAATCGGAGAGGGGCAATCTCCACCTGAGTCACTGGATTCGGAATTTTTGGATTCCGGGGTCGGGGAAGTTTTGCCCGGGGTGCTAGGCTGGGGGCAAATCGATGGCGGTTATCACGCCCGGCAGCTATTCCGGCACCGAATTCGCCGCGATCGATGGCAAGGGGCGCATCGCCGTCCCCTCCGAATTCCGCAACAATGTGCCCCTCAATGCGGATGGCCAGCGCGTGCTTTGGGTCGGCTTTCACGAAAAGCTGCCCTGTCTGGTCGCTTATGGCCAAGACCAGTTCGATCGCCTCAACGACGAAATCGCCCGCGATCGCGACATCGCGCGCGACCGCGACCGCGATTATGACGAAGACGCCGAATATAAGAAGCGCTTCGACTTCACGAAGAACTACACGCTCGACGAAAGCGGCCGCTTCCTGCCGACCTTCTCGCACCGCGACAATCCTTACGATCCCGACGTGCTGGCGTTCGACGGCAGCGCCTGCGCGTTCGTCGGTGCGGGGCGCCGCTTCGAAATCTGGTGGCTGCCGCTGCTCGCCGCCTGCGAAGAGGCTGACCCGCGCCTGCGCCGCGTCGCCACCGCATGGGAAGCCAGCAAGGCGAGGGGGCGGAAATGACCGACCTTGCCCCCAATGTCTTCAGGGATCCGCGCCATGACCCCGTGCTCCGCGACGAGATTGTCGCCGCGCTCGCGATCGCGCCCGGCGAATGCCATGTCGACGCCACCTTCGGCGCCGGCGGCTATACCCGCGCGCTGCTCGCGGCGGGCGCTCAGGTCGTCGCCTGTGACCGCGATCCCGATGCGATCGCCGAGGGCCAGGCACTGGTCGCCGAAGCCGCCGGTCGGCTGACGCTGGTCCACGGTCGCTTCGGCGAAATCGACCGGCTGCTCGCCGAGCGCGGCATCGAGGCTGTGGACGGCATCGTCTTCGACATCGGCGTCTCATCGATGCAGCTCGACCGCGCCGAACGCGGCTTTTCGTTCCAGAACGACGGCCCGCTGAACATGACGATGGCGCAGGACGGCGAGACCGCGGCCGACTGGCTCAACAGCGCCGACGAGGGCGCCATCGCCGATGTCCTCTTTCACTATGGCGACGAACGCCAGTCGCGCCGCGTCGCGCGCGCGATCGTCGCGGCGCGCCCGCTCACCCGCACCGGTGAACTCGCGACGGTGATCCGCAAGGCGCTGCGCCACCCCCCCGGTGCCCCCAAGGACCCGGCGACGCGCAGTTTTCAGGCGATCCGCATCCACATCAACGGCGAACTCGACGAGCTCAAGGCCGGGCTCGACGCCGCCGAACGGCTGCTGCGTCCCGGCGGCAGGCTCGCGGTGGTGTCGTTCCACAGCACCGAGGATCGCATCGTGAAGAACTTCCTGCGCGAACGGAGCGGAGGCGATGCCGCCGGTTCGCGCCACCGGCCCGCGCTAGCCCCTCCGGCGCGGGCCGCAACTTTCCTGCCCCCGGCGCGCCGGGTGCGCCCGGGCAAGGATGAAGAAGCACGCAACCCCCGCGCCCGTTCGGCGACGCTGCGCAGCGCGGTGCGCACCGATGCGGCGGCATGGTCCGCGGGTTCGACGACACAGGAGGCGATCTCATGCTGATGGCGGCGCGCAAATTGCAGGGTATCGGGCTGGTATTGCTCGTGCTGGTGTTCGCGATGATGCTCTATCCGGTGTCGCTGAAGGTCGCGGCGACGCGCAGCGAACTCGCGCAGATCAACCAGCAGATCAATCGCACCCGTGACAATATCCGCTACCTCGAATCCGAACTCGCGGTGCGCGCGTCGATGCGCCAGCTCGAGCAATGGAACGCCGAAACCTTCGGCTATTCGGCGCCGTCGGCGAGCCAGTATCTCGCGAACGAGCGCCAGCTTGCCTCGGTCGGCCGCTTGCCGCGCGCGCGCGGTGCCAATGACGTCGCGCCGGTGCTGATGGCGATGGTGTCGCCGGTCGCGCTGCCCGAAAAGGCCAAGCCCGCCGCCGCCACGGCGCCGGACGCCCCCGCCGCCCCGGCCGCGGCGCCGAAGCCGGCGGCGATCAAGCTTGCCGCGGTCCAGTCGGACACGCCGCCGCGCATGGCGCCGACCCGCCGCCGCGAACAATTGAAGATGATCGAGGACCAGCTCCTCGCCGAATCGACGCTCGCCGATCTCAAGCGGGCCGCCGCCGCCGAAGCAGGGGAAGCCAGGGGCCGATGAACACGCTGGTCGTCCGTCCGACACGCGTCCGTACCGCCGGGGTGCGGCAGCAACTGCTGCTCACCGCACAGCAGCGGCTGATGATCCTGATGCTGCTGTTCACGGCGGCGATCTTTTTCGTGTCGCTGCGTCTGCTCTATTTCGCGGCGTTCGACACGACGCCGCAGCGCGGCGCCGCCGCGGCGTTCGTTCCGGCGCGCGCCGACATCGTCGACCGCAACGGCGTGCCGCTGGCGCGCACCATCGACGGCTATTCGATCCGCGTCGTGCCGTCGAAGCTGCTCAACAACCGCGCCTATCTGGCCGACGAACTGGTCAAGATCTTCCCCGACACGCCGCGCGAGGAATTTCTCGCCAAGCTGACCGGCCCGCGCGCCACCTATATCCGCCGCCGCGCGCTGCCCGACCAGGTCGCGGCGGTGAACGCGATCGGTGAAATCGGTTTCGACTTTCCGCGCGAAAAGGAACGCCTCTACCCGCAGCTCAGCCTCGCCGCGCACACGCTGGGTTTCATCAACGCCGAGGGGCAGGGCGTCACCGGGATCGAGGGCGCCTATGACAAGCGCCTGACCGACGCCGCGACGCGCGGCCAGCCGCTCGCGCTGTCGATCGACGCGCGGGTGCAGGGCGTGCTCGAAAGCGAACTCGGCAGCGCGGTGACGAACCTCGAGGCGATCGGCGGCGCGGGGATCATCCTCGACGTCCACACCGGCGAAGTGCTGGCGATGTCGTCGCTGCCGACCTTCAACCCGAACAAGCTGACCGGCAGCGACCCCGCGACGCGCCGCAACGCCGTGACCTATAATCTCTATGAGCTGGGTTCGACCTTCAAGCCGCTGACCGTCGCGGCGGCGATCGACGCCGGCACGGTGACCAGCATGGCGCGGCGCTACGATGCGACCCAGCCGCTCGCGATCGCGGGTTTCCGGATCCGCGACAGCCATCCGGCGGGGCGCTGGTACAATGTGCCCGAAACGCTGATCCACAGCTCGAACATCGTCACCGCGCAGATCGCCGACGAACTGGGCCGCGAGAAGATGGAGGCGATGTTCCGCAGCGTCGATTTCGACAAACGGCCGGGCATCGAGCTGAAAGAACGGGCGTTTCCGCTGTGGCCTAAAAACTGGGGCCGGCTGACCACGATGACGACCGGCTATGGTCACGGGATCGCGGTCACCCCGCTGCACCTCGCCAGCGCCTATGCCGCGCTCGTCAACGGCGGCATCTACCGCCCGGCGACGATGCTCAAGCTGGGCGACAAGGCGCCGCCGCAGGGCCGCCGCGTCTTCAAGGCGTCGACCAGCGCGCGGATGCGCCAGTTGCTCCGTCTGATCGTGTCCGACGGCACCGGCAAGCAGGCCGAGGCGCCCGGCTTCCGCGTCGGCGGGAAAACCGGAAGTGCCGAAAAGCCCGGCATCGGCGGGTATAACCGGACGTCGGTCGTCGCGACCTTTGCCGCGGCATTTCCGATGGATAACCCGCGTTACGTGGTTATCGCGATGATCGACCAGCCCAAGGGCAATGCCTATAGTTCGGGCCAGCGCACCGCGGGCTGGACCGCGGCGCCTGTGGTCAAAAAAGTCGTGATGCGCGCGGGTCCGATGCTCGGCGTCTTCCCCGACGAAAGCCGCGACGTCGATGTGTCCGAACTGACCCCGCTGCTCTGGAGAAACGGGGAAGCCGAGTAATGCGTCTCGCGGCGCTGATCGAAAATCAGGCTTTGTCGGGCGCCGACCCTGTCGTCACCGGGCTCGCGATCGACCATCGCAAGGTTGCGCCGGGGACGATCTTCGGCGCCTTCGTCGGCGAAAAGTTCAACGGCGAGGATTTTATCGCCGCCGCGATCGAGGCTGGCGCCATCGCCATCGTCGCGCGGCCCGAGGCGAAGGTCGACGGCGCGGTCCATATCGCCGACGCCAATCCGCGCCGCGCCTTCGCGCATATCGCCGCGCGCTTTTTCCACAAATTTCCCGCGACCTGCGTCGCGGTCACCGGCACCAACGGCAAGACCTCGACCGTCGAAATGACCCGCCAGCTGTGGCGCATGGCGGGGTTCCACGCCGCCTCGATCGGCACGCTCGGCGTCACCGCCGGCGACGACCGCGTCGTCACCGGGCTGACCACCCCCGATATCGTCACCTTCCTGTCGAACATGGCGGGCCTTGCCGCCGAGGGGGTGACCCACGCCGCGTTCGAGGCATCGAGCCACGGCCTCGACCAGTATCGGACCGAGGGCCTGCCCGTGAAGGCCGCCGCCTTCACCAACCTCAGCCACGATCATCTCGATTATCATGGCGACATGGACAGCTACATGGCCGCGAAGATGCGACTGTTCCGCGAGGTCGTCGACCCGAACGGCACGGTGGTGATCTGGAACGACGACATGTGGTCGCCGGCCGCCGAATATGAAGCGAAACAGCGCGGCGTCCGCATCCTGACCGTCGGCCAGCATGGCGAGGACCTGCGTCTCGTCTCGCGCGAGCCGACCCAACTCGGCCAATCGCTCGTCATCGCCGCAGGGCCGGTGGTGCAGAAAGTCACGCTGCCGCTGATCGGCGCCTATCAGGTCGCCAATGCGCTGGTTTCGGCGGGCCTCGTTATCGCGACAGGCGGCGACGTGGCGCAGACGCTCGGCAATCTCGCGCGGCTCCAGCCGGTGCGCGGGCGCCTCGAACGCGCCGCGATCACCAAAACGGGCGCGCCGGTCTATGTCGATTATGCCCACACCCCCGACGCGATCGAGGCCGCGCTCGACGCGCTGCGCCCGCACGCGACGGGCCGCCTGATCCTCGTCTTCGGTGCCGGTGGCGACCGCGACAAGGACAAGCGCCCTGAAATGGGCCGGGTCGCCGCCGCGAAGGCCGACATCGCGATCATCACCGACGACAATCCGCGCGGCGAGGATGCCGCGACGATCCGCGCCGCGATCGCCGCCGGTGCGCCGGGCGCGCAGGTCATCGGAGACCGCCGCGCCGCTATCGCCGCCGCCATTGCCGAGGCGCGCGCCGACGACATCGTCTGCATCGCGGGCAAGGGGCATGAACAGGGCCAGATCGTCGGCCGGGGCGACGCGATGCGCGTCATTCCCTTCGACGATGTGACCGTCGCGCGCGAGGAGGCGGCATGAACCCGCTGTGGACCGCGCGCGCCATCGCCGCTGCGACCGGCGGCACCGCCAGCGCCGACTTCACCGTCCACGGCGTCGCCTTCGACTCGCGCGAGGTGGGGAAGGGCGACCTGTTCGTCGCGATGAAGGGCGAGGCGACCGACGGCCATAACTTCATCGATAAGGCGATCGCCGCGGGCGCGGCAGGGATCGTGTGCGAAACCGCTATCGACCATCCGCATGTCCGCGTCGCCGACAGCGCCCTCGCGCTGAACGCGCTGGGTATCGCGTCGCGCGCGCGCTGCCACGGCCGGATCATCGGCGTGACCGGCTCGGCGGGCAAGACGGGAACCAAAGAGGCGCTGTTCGCGGCGCTCGACCGCTTCCGCCCGGGCAAGGCGCATCGCTCGGTCAAAAGCTACAACAACCATGTCGGCGTGCCCTTGAGCCTGTCGCGCATGCCCTCGACCGCCGATTATGGCGTGTTCGAAATGGGGATGAACCACGCCGGCGAACTCGCCGCGCTGACCCGGATGGTGCGCCCGCACGTCGCCATCGTCACCACCATCGCCCCGGCGCATATGGAATTCTTCGGCAGCGAAGCGGCGATCGCCGACGCCAAGGGCGAAATTTTCGAAGGCCTCGAACCCGGCGGTACCGCGATCGTGCCCTTCGACAGCCCGCATTATGCACGGCTGCGCGCCAAGGCCGAGCAGCACGCCGGGCAGGTGGTGAGCTTCGGGCTCGGCGCCGGCGCCGATGTCCGCGCGGTCGACTGGCTGCCCGACGGGCAGGGTGGTTCGCTCGTCACCGCGCAGGTTCAGGAAGCCTTGCTCTGCTTCAACATCGCGCAGGCGGGCGCGCATTGGGTATCGAACGCGCTCGCGGTGCTGGCCGCGGTGAAAGCCGTCGGCGGCGACCTTCCCGCGGCGGGGCTCGCCTTTGCCGAGATGGCCGGACTCGCCGGGCGCGGCGCGCGCCACCGGCTGGCGCTCGGCGGCGGCCACATCCTGCTGATCGACGAAAGCTATAATGCCAATCCCGCGTCGATGGTCGCCACGATCGACCAGCTCGGTACCGAATCCGCCGATCGCCGCGTCGCGATTCTCGGCGCGATGAAGGAACTCGGGCCGGGCGGCGAGGCCTATCATGCCGGTTTGGCCGCTCCGCTCGTCGCAGCGGGCGTGCAGTTCGCCTTGCTCGTCGGCGAAGAGATGGCGCCGCTCGCCAAAGCGCTTGAGGGGCGTATCGATTTCGCGCATGTGCCCGACCATCACGCCGCCAAAGAGCGGCTGAAAGACTTGATCCGCGCCGGCGATGCCGTGCTGGTCAAGGGGTCGAACAGCGTTGGCCTGTCGCATCTGGTGACGGCGCTGACCAACGGGGAATATTGATGCTGTACTGGCTGGCGGAATGGCTTGGCTTTCCGGGGGTCCTCAACCTCATTCGTTATCTGAGCTTCCGCTCGGGCGCCGCGGTCGCGACCGCGCTGATCATCGGCCTGTGGATTGGCCCGCGTTTCATCCTGATGCTGCGCATGCGGCAGGGCAAGGGCCAGCCGATCCGCGACGATGGACCGCAGACGCATCTCGCGAAAAAGGGCACGCCGACGATGGGCGGGCTGATGATCCTGATTTCGCTGATGATTTCGGCGCTGCTCTGGATGGATTTGTCGAACCGCTTCGTCTGGGCGTGCCTGTTCGTCACCGGCGGTTTTGCGGTCGTCGGCTTCCTCGACGATCTCGACAAGGTCACCAAGGCCAGCCATCGCGGTATTCCGGGCCGCGTGCGGCTTTTGATCGAATTCATCATCGCGGGGGTTGCGGTGTTCCTGATCGTGTCGCGCACCGGCACCGACCTTTATCTGCCCTTCTTCAGCGGCATCGTGCTCGAACTCGGGCCCTTTTATTATCTCTTCGCGATGGTGATGATCGTCGGCTTCGGCAATGCGGTGAACCTGACCGACGGGCTCGACGGACTCGCGACCTTCCCCGTGATCATCGCCAGCCTCGCCTTCCTCGTCATCGTCTATCTGTCGGGCAACGTGAAATTCGCCGAATATCTCGGCATCCCGCACGTCCCCGGCGCGGGCGAACTGGCGATCTTCGCCGCCGCGATCATCGGCGCGTGCCTGGCGTTCCTGTGGTTCAACGCGCCCCCCGCGGCGGTGTTCATGGGCGACACCGGCAGCCTCGCATTGGGCGGCGCGCTCGCGACGATCGCGGTGACCGCCCAGCATGAACTGGTGCTCGTCATCATCGGCGGCTTGTTCGTCGTCGAGGCACTGTCGGTGATCATCCAGGTCGCCTGGTACAAACGCACCGGCAAGCGCGTCTTCCGCATGGCGCCGATCCACCATCATTTCGAACAGCTCGGCTGGCCCGAATCGACCGTCGTGATCCGTTTCTGGATCGTGTCGATCGTTCTCGCGCTGGCAGGGCTTGCGACGCTCAAGCTCCGGTGATCACCAGCCGCGCCTTTGCCGGTCGCCGCTACGCGGTGCTGGGGCTGGCGCGCTCGGGGCTCGCGACGGTCGAGGCACTCGTCGCCAGCGGTGCCGGCGTCACCGCGTGGGACGACCGTGAGGAAGCGCGCGACGAGGCGATGGCGCTCGGCGCCGACATCGGCAATCCGCTGGAGATCGACCTGATCGGTTTCGCGGGCGTCGTCGTGTCGCCCGGCGTGCCGCTCAACCGCCACCCGATCGCCGCCCACGCGCGCGAGGCGCATGTCCCGGTGATCGGCGATGTCGAGCTGTTCGCCGAAGCGCGCGCGGAGCTGCCGCCGCACAAGGTCGTCGGCATCACCGGCACCAACGGCAAGTCGACGGTTACCGCGCTGGTCACCCATATGCTCGAAAGCGCGGGCATCCCGACGCTGATGGGCGGCAATATCGGCCTGCCGATCCTCAGCCGCGATCCGCTCCCCGAAGGCGGGGTCTATGTCCTCGAACTGTCGAGCTACCAGATCGACCTGTCGCACAGCCTCGCGTGCGATGTCGCGCTGCTCACCAACCTCACCCCCGACCATCTCGACCGCTACGACGGTTTCGCGGGCTATGCCGCGTCGAAGGCGCGGTTGTTCTCGCTCCAGCACCGCGATCAGGTCGCGATCGTCGCGGTCGACGACGACCCGTCGAAGATCATCGCGGGGCGGATCAATCACCGCCTGTTTCGCGTCTCGGGCAAGGATGTCGACCCCGTCGACCAGATGCGCTGGCCGGCGCTGCAGGGGCCGCACAATGCGCAGAACGCGGTCTGCGCGATCGCGGTGTGCCGCGTCCTCGGGTTGAACGACGAACAGATCGAACGCGGCCTCGCCACCTACAAGGCGCTGCCGCATCGCATGGAACTGGTCGGCGAAGTCGCTGGCGTCCGCTGGTACAATGACAGCAAGGCGACCAACGCGGCTTCCGCTGCACCGGCGCTGGCGTCCTTTCCGCCGGCGCCGGACCAGCGTCTGCACTGGATCGCCGGCGGGCAGGCCAAGGGCGACGGGTTGTCCGCCTGCCGTCCCTGGTTCGGACACGTCAAGCGTGCCTATCTGGTCGGCGAGGCGATGGACGGTTTCGCGGCCGAGATCGGCGATGCGATTCCCGTCGACCGTTCGGGCGACCTCGCGACCGCGGTCGCGCGTGCGGCGGCGGTCGCCGAGCCGGGCGACATCGTGTTGCTGTCGCCGGCCTGCGCGTCGTTCGACCAGTTCAAGAGTTTTGAGGAGCGCGGCGACCGGTTTCGCGCCATCGTCAAGGCATTCGGGGCATGAGCGGGGGGCTCGACAATATGGACGCGACGAACGAACGGCCGATCATCGCCACCACGCGCAGCAGCAAGCGGCGCGGCCCGCGGCTCAGCCGCGCCGACCGCACCCCGCTCGGGCTGTGGTTCTGGGAAATCGACCGCGTGCTGCTGCTGCTCGTGTCGATGCTGATCGCGGTCGGCCTCGTTGCGGTCACCGCCGCCTCGCCGGTCGCGGCGCAGAAGCTCTCGACCTCGACCGCCAGCCTCGACCCGCTTTATTATTTCTATCGCCAGCTGATGTGGGTGCTCGTCGGCGTGCCCGTGATGCTCGCGGTATCGATGCTGCCCAAACAGCAGGCGCGGCGCTTCGCGATCTACGGCACCATCACCTTCATGGGGCTGCTATTCCTCGTGCCCTTGATCGGGACCGAGGTGAACGGCGCGCAGCGCTGGCTCGGCAGCGGCATGTTCCGCCTCCAGCCGTCGGAGTTTCTCAAGCCCTTCTTCGCGGTCGCGCTCGCGTGGGTGCTGTCGCTGCGGTTGCAGGACCAGAGCCTGCCCGTCGTGCCGCTCAGCTTCGTGCTCACCGGCATCATCGCGATGCTGCTGATGGGCCAGCCCGACCTTGGCCAGACGATCATCTTCATCGCGACCTGGCTCGTCCTCGTCCTCGTCGCCGGCCTGTCGATGCGGATCATGGGCATGCTCGCGGGCGGCGGCCTCGCCGGCATCGTCCTCGCCTATTTCTTCTATCCGGTCGCGCAGCAGCGCATCAACATCTGGCTGTTCGCCGAGGGCGACAGTTTTCAGGTCGACAAGGCGCATGCGACGCTGACCGCCGGCGGGCTGATCGGCACCGGCCCCGGCGCGGGCCTCGCCAAATTCCAGCTGCCCGAGGCGCATACCGACTATATCTTCTCGGTGATCGGCGAGGAGTTCGGCATGATCGCCTGCATGGCGATCGCGATCCTCTATCTCGCGATCATCGTCCGTGTCCTCGTTCGCCTGCTCGACGAAGAGGACAGCTTCCTGATCCTCGCCGTCGCCGGCCTGATCGCGCAGTTCGGCGGACAGGCGATCATCAACATGGCGGTGAACACCCAGCTTTTCCCGTCGAAGGGGATGACCTTGCCCTTCATCAGCTACGGCGGCTCGTCGATGATAGCGCTGTCGATCGGCATGGGTTTGCTCTTGTCGCTGACCCGGCGGAACCCCTATGCCGCAAGGGTGTCGATGACCCGCAACTGGAACAAAAAATGACGGCCCGCAAATGACCGCAACGCGCCATTATCTTCTCGCCGCCGGGGGTACCGGCGGCCACATGCTTCCCGCTTATGCGCTGGCGGGCGAGCTGATTTCGCGCGGCCACCGCGTCGCGCTGGTCAGCGACGACCGCGGCCTCAAGATTCCCGGCGCGCCCGCCGAGCTCGAAACCCATGTCCTGCCCGCCGGGCGCGTCGCCGGCGGCCCGATCGGCTGGGTCAAGGCGGCGCTGGCGATCCGCAAGGGGCGGCGCCTCGGCATCGAGTTGATCAATGAATTCGACCCCGCGGTCGTCGTCGGCTTCGGCGGCTATCCCTCGCTTCCCAGCCTGCTCGCCGCCAAGGCGACCAGGCGTCCGAGCGTGATCCATGAGCAGAACGCCGTGCTCGGCCGCACCAACCGGTTGATGGCATCGCGCGTCGACGCGATCGCGGTCGCCTATCGCAATATCCACCGCTTCCCCGAGGCGCTGGCGCTCAAGCGCCACCTGACCGGCAACCCGGTGCGCGAGGAGGTCATCGCGATCCGCGAGGAAGGTTATCCGCCGCTTCCCGAGGACGGCATCCTGCGGCTGCTCGTCGTCGGCGGTAGCCTCGGCGCGACGGTGCTCAGCGAAGTCGTCCCCGCGGCGATCGCGATGCTGCCGCGCGCGCTGCTCGACCGGTTGCAGATCGTCCAGCAGGCGCGCGAGGCCGACATAGAGGGCGTGCGCGCCAAATATGCCGAGCTGGGCGTTGCCGCCGAATGCGCGCCCTATTTCGCCGACATCCCCGACCGCATGCGCTGGGCGCATCTGGTGATCGCGCGCGCGGGCGCCTCGACCGTGTCCGAACTCGCCTGCGCCGGTCGCCCTGCGGTGTTCGTGCCTTATCCGCACGCGATGGACGACCATCAAACCTACAACGTCGCCGATCTCGTCGAAGCGGGCGGCGCGGTGTCCTTCGCCCAGCCCGATTTCACCGCTGCGGCGCTCGCCAAGCAGATCCAGCGCATGGCGCTCGAACCCGGCGCGCTCGAGGAAGCAGCGGTGCGCGCCGCGAGTTGCGGCCTGCCCGACGCGACGCGCGACCTCGCCGACCTCGTCGAATCGCTCGCCGCGCCGCCGATGATGGACGTCATCCGTGTCGGCGCCTCGTCGCGCTCGGCCGCCGTCGCGGGCGGCGTCGCCGCGACGCGTTCGGGAGACCGCTGATGCGCGGCGTCGCGACCGACATCGGCACCATCCACTTCATCGGCATCGGCGGCATCGGCATGTCGGGCATCGCCGAGGTGATGCACAACCTCGGCTATCAGGTGCAGGGCAGCGATATCGCCGACGGCTATGTGATCGAGGGGCTGCGCAAGCGCGGCATCAAGGTCGCGATCGGCCATGAGGCGTCGAACGTCGATGGCGTCGCGGTCGTCGTGACCTCGACCGCGGTCAAGCGCGGCAATCCCGAGGTCGAGGCGGCCTTGGCCGGCCGCATCCCGATCGTCCGCCGCGCCGAAATGCTCGCCGAGCTGATGCGGCTGAAATCGACCGTCGCGATCGCGGGGACGCATGGCAAGACGACGACGACCAGCCTCGTCGCGGCATTGCTCGACGCGGGCGGGATCGACCCGACCGTGATCAACGGCGGTATCATCAACAATTATGGCTCGAACGCGCGGCTTGGTGCGTCGGACTGGATGGTGGTCGAGGCCGACGAGAGCGACGGCAGCTTCCTGCGCCTCGACGGAACGATCGCGGTGGTCACTAACATCGATCCCGAACATCTCGACCACTATGGCAGCTTCGACGCGATCAAGGACGCCTTCGTCGAGTTCATCGAAAATGTACCCTTCTATGGCGCGGCGATGCTCTGCCTCGACCATCCCGAGGTACAGGCGATCATCCCGCGCATCCGCGACCGCCGCATTATCACCTATGGCTTCTCGGCGCAGGCCGATGTGCGCGGCACCAACGTGACGCCCGGCGCCGACGGCAATCGCTTCGACGTCGTCGTGCGCGACCGCGACGGCAACAGCCGGACGATCGAGGGCATCCATTTGCCGATGTCGGGGCGCCACAATGTCCAGAACGCGCTCGCTGCCATCGCGGTGGCGCTGCATATGGGGGTGTCGGACGAGAAGGTCGCCTCGGGCTTCAACGGTTTCGCCGGGGTCAAGCGCCGCTTCACCAAGGTCGGCGAGATCGCGGCGGGTGAGGGCGTGGTGACCGTCATCGACGATTACGCCCACCACCCCGTCGAAATCCGCGCCGTGCTCTCGGCCGCGCGCGAGGGTGTCGGGGCAGGGCGCGTCGTCGCGGTCGTCCAGCCGCACCGTTTCACCCGGCTTCGCGACCATATGGACGATTTCCAGCAGGCGTTTAACGACGCCGATATCGTGCTCGCGCTGCCCGTCTACACCGCCGGTGAAAGCCCGATCGAGGGTGTGTCGTCGGACACGCTCGTGGCGGGGCTGCGCGACCGCGGGCATCGCCAGGCGTCGACCGTCGCCGACGCCGATGCGCTGGCGGCCGCCATCGCCCAGACGATCGCCGCGGGTGACCTCGGTCCGGGCGACAAGATCATCTGCCTCGGCGCGGGCGACATCACCAAGATGGCGGCGGGTTTGGCCGCGGCGGTGGAGCGCGCGGCGTGACAAGCTTCTCCGTTCCCATCCCATCTCCGTTTGTGTCGAGCGAAGTCGAGACACGCCAGCGCAGCGCCACGCGTCCCTCGACTTCGCTCGGGACGAACGGGGAAGGGATGCGGTTGTGAGCGACCTTGCCACCCTCCCGGCCGTGCGCGGCAAGCTGACGGCAAAGGCGCCGCTGGCCCCGCTCGTCTGGTTCAAGTCGGGCGGCCCCGCCGACTGGCTGTTCGAGCCGAAAGACGCTGACGATCTTGCCGATTTCCTCCGTGACCTCGACCCCGCAACGCCCGTCATGGCGCTCGGCCTAGGCTCGAACCTCATCGTCCGCGACGGTGGCTTCCCCGGCGTCGTCGTCCGGCTCGGCAAGGCCTTTGCCAAGGTCGAAGCCATCGACGCCACGACGCTGCGCTGCGGTGGCGGCGCCTCGGGCATTCTCGTTTCCTCGACCGCGCGCGACGCCGGCATCGCCGGCATGGAATTCCTGCGTTCGATCCCCGGCACCGTTGGCGGCTTCGTCCGCATGAACGGCGGTGCCTATGGCGGCGAGGTAAAGGACATCCTGATCGACGCCGACGTCGTGCTGCGCTCGGGCGAGCGTCGGACGCTGCCGCTCGCCGACCTCGGCTACACCTATCGCCACAGCGAACTCCCCGAAGGCGCGGTCGTCGTCGGCGCGACTTTCCGCGGCCGCCCCGGCGAACCTGCCGTCATCCAGGCCGAGATGGACCGCATCTCGGCAAGCCGCGAGGCGTCGCAGCCTTTGCGCTCGAAGACCGGCGGTTCGACCTTCAAGAACCCCGACGGCCACAAGGCCTGGCAGCTCGTCGACGAGGCAGGCTGCCGCGGCTTCGCGGTCGGCGGCGCGCAGGTCAGCGAGAAGCACACCAATTTCCTCATCAACACCGGCGAGGCGACAAGCGCCGATATCGAAGCTCTCGGCGACGAAGTCCGCCGCCGGGTGAAGGCCAAGAGCGGCATCGAACTGCAGTGGGAAATACAGCGCGTGGGAGTGAAGAAGTGAGCCGGGGTCCGTGGCATGTCGCCGTCCTCATGGGCGGCTGGTCCGCCGAACGCGAAGTGTCGCTGATGAGCGGCAAGGGCATCGCCGACGCGCTGGAATCGCGCGGGCACCGGGTCACGCGCATCGACATGGATCGCGACGTCGCGCGGCGGCTCGCCGATGCCAATCCCGACGTCGTCTTCAACGCGCTCCACGGCGTCCCCGGCGAGGACGGCACGGTGCAGGGCATGCTCGACCTGATGGGCCTCAAATATACCCACAGCGGTCTCGTCACCTCGGTGATCGCGATCGACAAGGAACTGACCAAGCAGGCGCTCGTCCCCCACGGCATCCCGATGCCCGTGGGAACGATGGTCGACAGCGAAAGCCTGTTCGCCGTCGACCCGCTGCCGCGTCCCTATGTGCTGAAACCCGTCAACGAGGGTTCGTCGGTCGGGGTCGCGATCGTCAAGGACGACAGCAATTACGGCAACCCGATCGCGCGCGGCGCGGTCGGGCCTTGGCAGGAGTTCGACCGCCTGCTCGCCGAACCCTTCATCAAGGGCCGCGAACTGACCGTCGCGGTGCTCGGCGATCAGGCGCTCGGGGTCACCGAACTGCGGGTGAAGTCGGGCTTCTACGACTATGACGCCAAATATACCGACGGGCTGACCGAGCATGTCTGCCCCGCCGAGGTTCCCGATGACATTGCCGAGCGCATGAAGGACCTTGCGGTACAGGCGCACCGCCTGCTCGGCTGCAAGGGGGCTTCGCGCTCCGATTTTCGCTGGGACGACGAACATGGCCTCGCGGGCATCTTCCTGCTCGAGGTCAATACCCAGCCGGGGATGACGCCGCTCAGCCTCGTGCCCGAACAGGCACGTGCGATCGGCATGGATTATGCGGAACTGGTCGAACGCATCGTGGGGGAAGCATTATGAGCCAGAAGATCAAGCGGCCGACGTCGGCGCCGCGCCGCCCGGCGCGCGCGCCGAAAAAGCGCAAGACGATCAAGACGTCGCGCGTCGACGCGGTGATCAACGCGCTGCCGATCAGTCCGCAGCGGCTGCAGCAGGTCGCCAACTGGACGATCGGCCTCGGCCTGTTCGCCGTGGTCGGCCTCGCCGCCCATGCGACGGGCGTGACGGCAAAGGTGCAGGAGGAATATGCGCAGGCGGTCGGCCGCGCCGGCTTCCAGGTCAAGAAGGTCGAGGTCGTCGGCGCCGACCGCATCGACCGGCTCAAGGTCTATGACATCGCGCTGGCGCAGAAGGACCGCTCGATGGCGGCGCTCGACCTCGAAGGGGTGCGCGGCGACCTGATGAAATATGGCTGGATCAAGGATGCGCGCGTCTCGCGCCGCCTGCCCGACACGCTCGTCGTCGACATCGTCGAGCGCACCCCGGCGGCGATCTGGCAGCATAATAATCGCCTGTCGCTGATCGACGAAAATGGAGTCGTCCTCGAACCCGTCACCATCGCGACGATGCCCGACCTGCCGCTGGTGATCGGACCGAAGGCGAACCAGCGCTCGCAGGACCTCGACCGCCTGCTCGCCGAAGCGAGCAGCCTCAAGGAATTGCTCGCCGGCGCGACCTGGGTCGGCAACCGGCGCTGGGATCTGCGTTTCCGCAGCGGCGAGACGCTGTCGCTGCCCGAAGGCGAGAAGGAGGCCAAGGCCGCCCTCGCCAAATTCGCGCATATGGACGGCGCCAACCGGTTGCTCGGACGCGGTATCCTGCGCTTCGACATGCGCGACCCCAATCGTTTTGTGCTACGCTTGCCGCACGAAGGCCAGGTGGCGCCCGCCAAGCTCGAAGGCGCGCGCGCCGCCGCCGACGCGCTGGCCGCCGCGACCGCGGCCGAAGAAGGATAGACCGATGGCGCCGCCGCGGATCGAGAAAATCATCACCGCGCTCGATGTCGGGTCGTGGAAGGTGTGCGCGCTGATCGCGGGGCAGACCGCCGACGGCGCGCTCCACGTCCTCGGCACCGGCCAGCGCGAGAGCCGCGGCGTCCAGCGCGGCTATGTCGCCGACATGGAACAGACCGAACATGTCGTGCGCGAGGCGATCGAACAGGCCGAACGCATCGCCGGGCTCAACATCGACGATGTCTGGGTCGCCTTCTCGGCGGGCAGCCTCCTGAGCGACGTCGCCCCGATCGAAAGCGAACTCGGCGGCCATCGCATCGAACAGGAGGATGTCGACGACCTGCTCGCCGCGGGCCGTGCCGGCATCGATCCCGAAGGCCGCATGATCCTCCACGCCCAGCCCGCGCTCTACACACTCGACGGCCTCACCGGGGTCAAGAACCCGATCGGTCTCCACGCCGACCGGCTCGGTGTCGACATCCATATCATCATGGCCGATGGCGCCCCGGTGCGGAATCTGGAGGCTGCTGTTCGGCAAGCGCATCTCGACGTCAACGCGGTCGTGGCGTCGCCGATCGCTGCGGGCCTCTCGTGCCTCTCCGACGAGGAGCGCGACCTCGGCGTCGCGCTTGTCGAACTCGGCGCGTCGGTGACCACCGTTTCGCTCTATGCCGGCGGCATGCTCGTCGAAATGGCGTCGCTGCCGTTCGGCGCCAGCGACATCACCGACGATATCGCCTCGGCCTTCGGCATCCGCCGCAGCCAGGCGCAGCGGCTGCAGAGCTTCTACGGCTCGGCCTCGGCCAGCCCGCGCGACAACAACGAGATCATCGAACTCGAACCCGGCGCGCCGAGCGGATCGGAATCGCCGCGCATCACCCGCGCCCAGCTTGTCACGGTGATCCGCCAGCGCCTCGACGCGATGATGGGAGAGATCGGCAGGACGTTGAAAGACCTGCATTTCGTCGGCCCGATCGGCCGCCAAGTGGTGCTCGTCGGCGGCGGCGCCGACCTGAAGGGGATCGCCGACTACACCCAGAGCGCGCTCGGCCGCGCCGCGCGGGTGGGCCGCCCCAAGGGGCTGCTCGGGCTGCCCGACGCGCATTCGGGACCGGCTTTCGCGACGCTCGCCGGGCTGGTGCTTTACGCCGCGTCGGACCCGGTGGACCTGCGCGACCTGCCGATGATGTCGCAGGACGTCTATCGTCCGCGCAGTACCGGAATTATCAATCGCCTGATGGCTGCACTTAAAAACAGTTTCTAGCGACGAGTTGCGCGAAAGGGTTAATTTTTTGAGTGATTCCGGCGTCACAATAGTGCAATGCGGTAACGGATATCGGGGCGGCGGGACCACCGCCCGTGGGTCGCACGATGAGGAAGCGGCAAGGGTTCGCCGCTGCAGGGAGATTATTTGATGAGCATCAATATTGGCCCGCCGCAGGTCGATGAGCTGAAGCCGCGGATCGCGGTGATCGGCGTCGGCGGTGCCGGCGGCAATGCCATCGCCAACATGATCGCGGCCAAGGTCGAAGGGGTCGATTTCATCGTCGCCAACACCGACGCGCAGGCGCTGAACGCGTCGCCGGCCGAACGCCGCATCCAGCTCGGCGCGCAGATCACCCAGGGCCTCGGCGCGGGTTCGCGGCCCGAGGTCGGGCGCGCGGCGGCCGAGGAAACGATCGCGCAGGTCGAGGACGCGCTCGACGGCGCGCACATGTGCTTCATCGCGGCCGGCATGGGCGGCGGCACCGGGACCGGTGCGGCGCCGGTGATCGCCAAGGCGGCGCGCGACCGCGGCATCCTGACCGTCGGCGTGGTGACCAAGCCCTTCATGTTCGAAGGCGCGCGGCGCATGCGCTCGGCCGATGCCGGCATCGCCGAGCTGCAGGACCATGTCGACACGCTGATCGTCATTCCGAACCAGAATCTGTTCCTGGTCGCCAACCCGAACACGACCTTCAAAGAAGCCTTCACCATGGCCGACGAAGTGTTGCAGCAGGGCGTGCGCGGGATCACCGACCTGATGGTCATGCCCGGCCTGATCAACCTCGACTTCGCCGACGTGCGCAGCGTGATGCGCGAAATGGGCAAGGCGATGATGGGCACCGGCGAAGCCGAAGGCGACGGCCGCGCGCTCGAAGCGGCGCAAAAGGCGATCGCCAACCCGTTGCTCGACGGCGTGTCGATGGCGGGCGCCAAGGGCGTCATCGTCTCGATCGTCGGCGGCGAGGACATGCGCCTGATGGAAGTCGACGAAGCCGCCAACCACATCCGCGAACTCGTCGATCCCGACGCCAACATCATCTGGGGCAGCGCCTTCAACGAAGCGCTGCAGGGCAAGATCCGCGTGTCGGTCGTCGCGACCGGCATCGACGGCACCGGCGAAGCCGCACCGGCTCCCGCCGCGACGCGCAGCTTCTCCTTCGCTCCGGCGCGCAGCGCGGCACCCGCCGCGGCGCCGGTCGTCGAAGAGCCGGTCGAGGAAGCGCCCTTCGAAGCGGCGGTCGAGGCTCCGCCCGTTGCCGCCGATCCGGCGCCGGGTTTCTCGCTCGGCGACAGCGCTCCGTCCGCGCCCGCGGCACGCGTCGAGGAAGAGCCGATGGAACTGTCGAACATCGCCGCGACCTACGACGACACGGCGGATGAGCTGGTCCTCGGGCAGCCCGAAGCGGCGGCTCCGGCCTATCAGCCCGCTCCGGCGCCCGAACCCGCCGCCGACGAGGCGCCGTCGCGCGCAATCGGTGGCGGCACCCTGTTCGAACGCATGTCGCGCCTGTCGCGCGGCGCCGCGCCGGCCGAGGGTGAGGAAGAGGGCAAGGAAGACGGGGTCGATATCCCGCGCTTCCTTAACCGCCAGAACAACCAGTAACGGAGCGATCATACCGCCGCCGTCCTTCAGGGCAGGGCGGCGCGGAAATCGGGATGAATTGGCCCATGCGGCGAACGATGAAGTCGGGCAGGCCGGGACGCGCGGCGCGTCATGCGCTCGCGCTTTCCGCGCTGTGGCTTGGCGTGCTGCCGCTCGCGGCCGTGCAGGCCCAGGTCACGCCGCCCGACGCGGCGACGCGCGCCGCGATGGAAAAGCGCACCGCGGCGCGAACCTTGCTGTCGTCGGCGCTGGCGCGGATCGCCGCGAACAGCACCGACGGCCCCGCGCTGCTCGACGCCGGACGCGCATCGATCGAGCTTGAGGATTATCGCGCCGCGCTCGGTTTCCTGACCCGCGCCGAACAGGCGAACCCGCGCGACGGCGCGGTCAAGGCTGCGCTCGGATCGGCGATGGTCCATATGGAAAATCCGACCCGCGCCCTCGACTATTTCGGCGAGGCGCAATTGCTCGGCGCGCCTGAGCGGATTTTCCTCTCCGACCGGGGTCTTGCGCGCGACCTGCTCGGGCAGCAGGACGCGGCGCAGCGCGACTATCAACTCGCGCTGTCGCTGGCACCGAACGATGAAACGCTGCGCCGCTACGCGCTGTCGCTGGGGATCGCCGGCGAGGCCGACCGCGGCGTGCAACTGCTGTCGGGCCAGCTCCGCACGCAGGATCGCGGCGCCTGGCGGATGCGCGCGATGATCCTCGCGATCAACGGCCGCAACGGCGAGGCGACCGAGATCGTCAACGCGACGATGCCGCCGCAGCTGGCGCAGAATATCCTGCCCTATCTGGTCCAGATGGACCGGCTCAACCCGGCGCAGCAGGCCGCCGCCGCGCATTTCGGCCGCTTCCCGTCGGGCAACCTCGGCCCGCCGCGCAAGCCCGTGCAGGTCGCCGCAGCCGTGCCGCCGCCCGCAGCGGCGCCATCGACGACCAAGCCCACTGCGTCGAGGCCCGACCGCCGCCGCCCCAGCGAGCGCGATCGGGCACGGGGCACGCTGACGCCCGTCAGCGCGACGCCGCCGCCGGTAACCGTCCGCCGCGCCCCCGATCCGGCGCCCGTCGCAACGCCGCCACGGCAGGCGCCCAGCGTCGCCGTCGCCAGCGCGACGCCGGCTCGAACCACGCCGGTGCCGGCCCGTCCGGCGCCCACGCCCACGCCCACGCCCACGCCCACGCCCACGCCGGCCCCGGCTCCCGCGCCTGCGGCTACGACGGTCGCTCGCGTCGATGCCCCGGCTCAGGCGGTTCCGGCCGGCAGCCCGCCGCCCGCCGCGACGACGCCGGCACCGATCGGCGTCGCGATCCGCGACAGCGGTCCGGTCGGTCCCGGCTTCTCGATCTCGGACATCGGCCAGCCCGGCGCGGCGACGCCGGCGCCCGGCGCCGCGGCTCCCGCTCCGGCTTCCGTCGAGATGGCGCAGGCCGACCCGGCGCCGCCGCCGACCTCTGCCGTCGCGGCGTCGCCGACCTTCGCGCCGACACCCTCGGCGCCGCTCGCCTCGCTCGCCGATATCGTCGGCTCGCTCGAAATCCCCGCCGAGGAAATGGCGCCCGCCAGCGAAGCGGTCGACGCGGCCACCCTCGCCAAGCTGCGCGACGACAAGCGCAAGGCCGATGCCGCTGCCGAGGCGAAGCGCGTCAAGGACGACGCTGCGGCCAAGGCCAAGGCGGAAGCCGATGCGAAGGCCAAGGCCGAAGCGGCTGAAAAGAAAGCGAACCCGGCGCGCATCTGGGTGCAGGTCGCGACCGGCGCCAATGCGAAGGCGCTGGCGACCGACTTCGGCAAATTCGCCAAAAAGTCTCCGGCGCTGTTCAAGGGCAAGACGGGCGGCACCACCGAATGGGGCAAGACCCGCCGCCTGCTCGTCGGGCCGTTCAAGGACAAGAAGAGCGCCGACACCTGGCTCGCCGATTACAAAAAGGCGGGCGGCGACGGCTTCCTCTTCAACAGCGACGCGGGCCAAGACGTCGATCCGGTCAAATGAGCACGGCAGCGGTCGAGATAGATCCTCCCCATCGCGAAGCGTTGGGGAGGGTGACCGCCGCGAAGCGGTGGTGGAGGGGTTTCGACGCCGGCGTCCTTACCCCTCCGTCAGCGCTTCGCGCTGCCACCTCCCCAACGCTACGCGATGGGGAGGACCTCGATGGCCTCCGTCTCTGACTGCGCCAGCGATCCCCTGCAAAGTCGCGGACGCCGCCATGAAGAGGTCGGCCGCGTCGTGCGCGGACCGCGCGACGCGTTCCAGCGCGACCGCGACCGCATCATCCACTCGATCGCCTTCCGCCGCCTGCGCCACAAGACGCAGGTGTTCGTCGCCCCCGATCTCGATCATTATCGCGTCCGCCTGACCCACAGTATCGAGGTCGCGCAGATCGGCCGCGGCATCGCGCGCGCGCTGGGACTCAACGAGGATCTGACCGAGGCGCTCTGCCTCGCGCACGACATCGGCCATCCGCCCTTCGGCCATGCCGGCGAGGATGCGCTCAAGGCCGCGATGACCGACCATGGCGGCTTCGACCACAACGGCCACACGCTGCGCACGCTTGCGTGCCTCGAATGCCCCTATCCCTTGTTCGACGGGCTCAACCTGACCTGGGAAACGCTCGAAGGGCTCGCCAAGCATAATGGCCCGGTCAAATATCCCGGCTGGGCGCTCGCCGCGATCGACGCCGAATTTCCGCTCGACCTCTCCAGCCATGCCAGTCTCGAGGCGCAGATCGCGGCGGTCGCCGACGACATCGCCTATGACAATCACGACATCGACGACGGGCTGCGCGCCGGGCTGCTCAGCCTCGACCAGCTGATGGCCCAGCCGTTCGTCGCCGCCAATTTCGCGGCGGTCGAGGATCGCTTTCCCGGCGCTCCGCGCGACCGCCTGCTGCGCGAACTGGTGCGCGACCAGATCGGCGTCATGGTCAACGATGTGATCGCCGCGACGCGTGCCAATGTCGCCGACGCGGGCGTGACGAGCGCCGCCGAAGTCCGCGCCGCCGGCCGCACCCTCGGCGGCTTTTCAGGTGAACTGGCGCGCAAGGAGCGCGATCTCAAGCGCTTCATGTACGCCAATCTCTATCATCACCCCGAACAGGTCGCAGCGGCCGAGGCGGCGAACCAGATCATCGCCCGGCTCTTCGCCGCCTATGCCGACAATCCGCGCCTGATGGGCGCCGACTGGTCGGCGCGGGTGCCGGGCGAAGAATGCGCGACAGTGCGCCATATCGGTGACTATATAGCCGGCATGACCGACCGCTTCGCCATCGACCGCTATGCCGAAATCTTCGGACGCGATCAGGTGCCCGCCGCGCTGGCGCATGTCTGACGCACTGCTCATCGGCGCGACCGGGATGGTCGGCGGCGCGGTGATCGCGAACGCGGGCGCGCTGTCGTTGACCGTCCTCGTGCGCCGCGAAATGGACGATCTGCCCGAAGCGCATGCGCTGCTCGTCGCGCCGCCCGAGCGCTGGGCCGACATCATCGCGGTCGAGCGCCCGCGCGTCCTCATTTCGTGCCTCGGCACGACGATCCGGCAGGCGGGGTCGGAAGCGGCGTTTCGCGCCGTCGATCACGACCTGATCCTCGCGGCGGCGCGCGGCGCGCGCATGGCGGGGGCGACGCAGATGATCGTCGTCAGTTCGGTCGGTGCAGCGGCGAAGAGCCGCAATTTCTATCTCAGGACCAAGGGCGAGACCGAGGACGGGCTGCGCGCGCTCGGTTTCGAGCGGCTCGACATCCTACGCCCCGGCTTGTTGATGGGCGACCGCGCCGGGCCGAAACGGATGGGGGAGGGGATCGCGATCGCCGCGGCGCCGCTCGCCGATGCGCTGCTGCACGGCTCGCTGCGCCGCTATCGTTCGATTCCCGGCGAAACCGTCGCGCGGGCGATCGTCGCGCTGGCGGGAAATGCGCAGCCCGGCGTGCGCATCCATGAAAATGACGCGATGCGGCGGCTCGCCGATTGACTCTGCCTTGGGGCGCCGCCAAGGCTCGGGCGTCTGTCGAAGATCGCAAGAGATTCGACCGGCCGCGCGGGAGAGCGCGAGGGCGGGGTCACCCGTGCTTCGCCACCGAAGGAGCAACCGCCCCGGAAACTCTCAGGTCAAGCGGACCGCGCAGGCCGGAACGGACACTCTGGAAAGCGTTTCAGCCACAGGCTGGAGCCACCGAAGGGGTAACCTCATGATATCGTGGGGGAAAACTCTCAGGTTCCCGTGACAGAGGGGGCATGGCGACAAGGCGGCACCCGCGCCGCTCCTTGCCGTGCTTGAAACGGGAGTTCGCGATATGCGCGATGATCGAGAAGATAGTGAAGTCGTAGAGGTCGCCACCGAAACCCTGCCGCTCGACGCCTGGCACCGCGAAAAGGGCGGCCGCATGGTCGAGTTCGCCGGCTATTGGATGCCGATCCAGTATGAAGGCATCATGGCCGAACATCTGTGGGTCCGCGAAAATGCCGGGCTGTTCGACGTCAGCCATATGGGCCAGCTCTACCTCTCGGGCGAAGGGCTCGACGAGGCGCTCGAGGCGCTGATTCCCGGCGATGTGAAGAGCCTCGCGGTCGGGCGGATGCGTTATTCGCTGCTGCTTGCCGAGGATGGCGGTATTCTCGACGATCTGATGCTCAGCCGCTGGCCCGAGGGCATCTATATGGTCGTCAACGGCGCGGTGAAGTGGGAGGATATCGGCCATCTTCGCGAAGCGCTTCCCGACGCGATCACGATCAACCATTTCGAAGAACGCGCGCTGCTCGCGCTGCAGGGCCCCAAGGCGTTCGACGCGCTGAAGTGCCACACCACCGGCAAATGGGGCCTCGACGCCCTCGTCTTCATGATGGGTGGTCCGTACCAGATCGGCGGCGTCGATGCCTGGATCAGCCGTTCGGGCTACACCGGCGAGGACGGCTTCGAGATTTCGGTCGACGCCGACAAGGTCCAGTACGTCGCCGACCTCTTGTGCGGCGAGCCCGAGGTGAAGCCGATCGGCCTCGGCGCGCGCGACAGCCTGCGGCTCGAAGCCGGACTGCCGCTCTATGGCCACGACCTCGACCCGACCATCGATCCGATCGAGGGCGACCTTGGTTTCGCGATCCAGAAACGCCGCCGCGAGGAAGGCGGCTTTCCCGGCGCGGCACGCATCCTCGGCCATTATGCCGACGGAAGCCCGCGCAAACGCGTCGGGCTGCTCGTCGACGGCAAGCTGCCGGTGCGCGAGGGCGCCAAGCTGTTCGACGGCGAGGACGAGATCGGCGTCGTGACCTCGGGCGGTTTCGCGCCCAGTGTCGGCGCGCCCATCGCCATGGGTTATGTCCCGCGCGACCATGCTGTCCCCGGCACGTCGGTCGCTGCCGAAGTCCGCGGCAAGCGCGTGCCTTGCACCGTTGCCGCGACGCCATTCATTCCACACCGCTATGTGCGCAAACAGGGAGGCTGACCGATGCCGCGTTATTATACCGAAGAACATGAATGGATCGACGTCGATGGCGATGTCGCGACCGTCGGCATCACCGACTTCGCGCAGGGCCAGCTCGGCGACATCGTCTTCGTCGAGGTCCCCGACACCGGCGCCGAGCTTACCCAGGGCGGCGACGCCGCGGTGGTCGAATCGGTGAAGGCGGCGAGCGACGTCTACGCCCCCGTCGACGGCACCGTGACCGAAGGGAACGGCCAGCTCGAGGAAGACCCCGCGCTCGTGAATTCGGACCCCGAAGGCGAAGGCTGGTTCTTCCGCATGACGCTGAGCGACAAGAGCCAGCTCGAAGCGCTGATGAACGCGACCGCGTACAAGGCCTTCTGCGACGATCTTTGATCCCAGTCCCCCTCCCGCAAGCGGGAGGGGTTAGGGGAGGGCCTGTCAGGGGACGCGCCTTCCTTCGAACAAGCCCTCCCCCGACCCCTCCCGCAAGCGGTAGGGGGGAGAATCGACAATGCGTTACCTCCCGCTCACCCCCGACGACCGTTCGGCCATGCTCGCCACCATCGGCGCTGCGACGATCGACGACCTGTTCGTCGACGTTCCCGCCGAGGCGCGGCTCGACGGCCCAATCGCCGATTTGCCCAACCACGCCAGCGAACTCGCGGTCGAGCGTCATATGGGCGCCTTGGCACGGCGCAACCGCGCGGCGGGTGACGGACCCTTCTTCCTTGGCGCGGGCGCGTACCGCCACCATGTCCCGGCGAGCGTCGATCACCTGATCCAGCGCGGCGAATTCCTGACCGCCTACACGCCGTACCAGCCCGAAATCGCGCAGGGCACGCTGCAGATGCTGTTCGAATTCCAGAGCCAGGTCGCGCGCCTGCTCGGCACCGACGTCGCCAATGCGTCGATGTACGACGGCTCGACAGCGTGCTGGGAAGCGGTCGTGATGGCGCGCCGCATCACCAAACGGTCGAAAGCGCTCTTCTCGACCGGCGTCCACCCGCATTACCGCAGCGTCGCTCGGACGATGGCAAAATATACCGGCGACGCGCTGGTCGAGGGCGACCCCGAACTGGTTCCCGGCACCGACTGGGCCGCGCTCGCCGCCGCGGTCGACAAGGAGGTCAGCTGCGTCGTCGTGCAATATCCCGACATCCTTGGCCGTATCGACGACATGGCGGCGCTCGCGAGCGCGTGCCAGGCCGCAGGTGCGCTGCTCATCGCGGTGGTCACCGAACCCGTCGCGCTCGGCCTGATCAAGTCGCCCGGCGAAATGGGCGCCGACATCGTCGTTGGCGAAGGCCAGTCGATCGGCGTCGGTCTGCAATTCGGTGGTCCGTACGTGGGCCTCTTCGCGTGCAAAGCGAAATATGTCCGCCAGATGCCGGGCCGCCTGTGCGGCGAGACCGTCGATGCCAATGGCAAGCGCGGCTTCGTGCTGACGCTGTCGACGCGCGAACAGCATATCCGCCGCGAAAAGGCGACGAGCAATATCTGCACGAACAGCGGGCTTTGTGCGCTGGCGTTCAGCATCCACATGACGCTGCTCGGCGAAGCGGGGCTGCGCCAGCTCGCGTCGATCAACCATGGCCGCGCCAAGGCCGCCGCCGCCGAACTGGCGAAGGTGCCGGGCGTGTCGGTGCTCAACACCGCTTTCTTCAACGAGTTTACCCTGCTGTTGCCGACCGCGGCGCGGCCGGTGGTTCACCAGCTCGCTGAGCGCGACATCCTTGGTGGGGTTTCGCTCGGCCGTCTCTATCCCGACAATGCGGGCCTCGAAAACGGCCTGATCGTCGCGGTCACCGAAACCTGCACGGCGGAGGATATTGCTGCCTTTGCCGCGGCGCTGAAGGAGGTGCTGGCATGAGCACGCCCAACGCATCCGGCTGGCGCCCCGAAATGAACGCGGGCGGCGCCGACGACACGACGACCTTCACCGGCAACCGCGCGCTGATGCTCGAAGAGCCGTTGATCTTCGAGATCGGTTCGACCGAAACCACCGGTGTCGATTTCGACGAGGCGCCCCCGGCGTTCGACCTCGGCGGCCTCGCACGCTCGGCGCCGATCGGCCTGCCGGGACTCAGCGAAGGCGAGACGGTCCGCCACTATACGCGCCTGTCGCGCCAGAATTACGCCATTGACCTCGGCCTCTTCCCGCTCGGAAGCTGCACGATGAAGCACAACCCGCGCCTCAACGAGCGGGTCGCGCGGATGCCGGGCTTCGCCGACATCCACCCGCTCCAGCCGCAGGAAACGGTGCAGGGCGCGCTCGCGGTGATCAACGAACTGGCGATGTGGCTGATCAAGCTCACCGGCATGCACGGGGTCGCGATGACCCCCAAGGCCGGCGCGCATGGCGAACTCTGCGGCATCCTCTGCATCAAGGCCGCGCTCGAAGCGCGCGGCGAGGACCGGCGCGTGCTGCTCGTCCCCGAAAGCGCGCATGGCACCAATCCCGCGACTGCGGCTTTTGCCGGCTTTAGCGTCGAGGATATCCCCGCGACCCCCGAAGGCCGCGTCGACCTCGAAGCGCTGAAAGCGCGCCTCGGTCCCGACGTCGCCGGCGTGATGATCACCAACCCCAACACCTGCGGCCTGTTCGAACGCGACATGAAGGCGATCTCGGACGCGGTGCATGCGGCGGGCGGCTATGTCTATTGCGACGGCGCCAATTTTAACGCGATCGTCGGCAAGGTGCGCCCGGGCGACCTCGGCGTCGATGCGATGCACATCAACCTGCACAAGACCTTCTCGACCCCGCACGGCGGCGGTGGTCCCGGCTCCGGCCCGGTCGTGCTGTCGGAGGCGCTCGCCCCCTACGGCCCGATCCCTTATGCCGCGCGTTACGCCGATGGCTCGTTCAAACTGGTCGAGGAGGAAAGCGCCGGGGCCGAGCATCCCGAGACCTTCGGCCGCATGACCGCCTTCCACGGCCAGATGGGCATGTTCACCCGCGCGCTGACCTATATGCTCAGCCACGGTGCCGACGGGCTCCAGCAGGTCGCCGAGGATGCGGTGCTCAACGCCAACTATATCCTGCGCAGTCTCGACGATGTGCTCGAGGCGCCGTTCGGTGGCTCGGGGCCGTGCATGCATGAGGCTTTGTTCACCGACAACGGCCTCGCCGAAGGCTTTTCGACGCTCGACATCGCCAAGGGGATCATCGACGAGGGCTTTCACCCGATGACGGTCTATTTCCCGCTCGTCGTCCATGGCGCGATGCTGATCGAACCGACCGAGACCGAGTCGAAGGCGGTACTCGACCAGTTCGTCGGGGCACTGCGCAGCGTCGCGCTGCGCGCCAAAAATGGCGATCCGGCCCTCAAATCGGCGCCGCATTTTGCCCCGCGCGCGCGTCTCGACGAAACGGCGGCGGCGCGCAAGCCGATCCTGACCTGGAGCGAACCGGTCGTCGCCCCCGGCACCCCGTCGCTCAGCGAGATCGGCGGAAGTTGAACGAGGCGCCCGCCAGCGCGCGCGCGTCGAGTCCGACCGGATGCCTGATCGGCGGCGCGCTGTTCGCGGTGGTCTTCGTCGCGGTCTGGCTTGCCGCGATCACCCTATACGGGCTGGTGGTCGAGCAATGGGAACTCGTGCGCGTGCGGCGCGAATTCAGTTATGACTGGGTGTTTCTCTATGCCCCGCTGATTGCCGCCGGCCTCGGATTCGTCGCGGCTTTCTTCGCGACCCGGCGCTTCTCGGCGGCGCGACTGACCTTGCTGATCGTCGTGACCGGGCTGATCGCGCTGTTCGCGGGCATCCTGCTCTTCGGGCTTGGCGGACTGCTCTGACGCTGGCAAGGCACGGGGGCACCGCGAACGAGGGGACGATCGATGAGTTGGGATACACTGTTTCTGCTGGCCAATTACTGGGCGATTGCGGGCTGGATCGTCCTCGCTTTCGCACCGCGGGGGCCGCGCCTCCTGTCGCTGGTCATGTATGCCGGCGTCTTTCTCCTGTGCCTCACCTATGTGGTGCTGATCGTCGGCTTTCTCAGCGGGGCGATCGATCCTGGCGGACCGGGCACCGACGGCAACCTGACCTCGCTCGCCGGGGTGATGAAGCTGTTCGATACCCCCGGCGGCACGACGATGGGCTGGATCCATTATCTCGCCTTCGATCTGTTCACCGGCATGTGGATCGCGCGCGATGCCGACCAAAAGGGCTTCAGCCGCGTCGTGCAATTTCCCTTCCTGTTCCTGACGCTGATGGCGGGGCCCGTCGGCCTGTTCCTGTGGCTGATCGTCCGCGAACGCCGCGCGCGGGCGCACGCCAAAGCCGCGAAGTGACACCGCGACCCTGGATGCCGGGCGACGGCGACGAAGCGGCCAAGCGCCACGCCCCCGCGACGACGCGCAACCGCGACGCGATCGCCGCGGTGCTCGCCGACTGGTTGCCTGCCTCGGGGACGGTGCTGGAAGTCGCGAGCGGTTCCGGCGAACATGCGGTGCATTTCGCGGCCGTCTTTCCTCGTCTGCACTGGCAACCGAGCGACCCCGACCCGGCCGGGCTGGTTTCGATCGCCGCCTGGAGCGCCGACGCGGGCTTCGTGAATATCGCGCCGCCGCTCGCGCTCGACGCTTCGGCGGCCGCCTGGCCGATTGCGAAGGTCGATGCGATCCTGTGCATCAATATGGTGCATATCAGCCCGTGGGCGGCGACGGTCGGGCTGTTCACTCAAAGCGCAAGGCTTCTCCAGAAGGGCGCGCCGCTCATCCTTTACGGACCTTATTTTCGCAAGGATCACCCAACCGCACCCAGCAATCTGGCCTTTGATGAAAGCCTGAGGGCGCGGCATGCGGAATGGGGCGTGCGCTGTCTGGAAGATGTGACCGAACTGGCTGAAACGAAAGGCTTTGAGTTGGTGACGGTGGAGGAAATGCCCGCGAACAATCTGATGTTGCTGTATCGGCGGGTTTGATGTCTGCGTGGGCGACGGCTGGGTGCCGTCGCTATGGCCCCGCAATTCGCGATAGTGGGGTCACGTGTTCGAGTCACAAGCGGCACCACCACTTTCCTTCTGAAAATCAGAAAGATTAGACGAAAAGCACTTCGACTTAGGAAGACGACCTGCTGCTTCTAGAGGCGCTTTCAGCCTAGAATCGGCGCTGACCCGCGCAGCCCCATTTGTCCGATGCAAGAGTGCTCACATTGTTTCTGAGAATCATATAGTTGAATGGCACGCGCTGCTGATCGGATCAGGCGAAAGGTGCGTTGGGCTGGACAGCAGCGACGTGGCTCCGGTTCGGGTCGCGGTTGAGCCGTTGCGGAAGAGGTTTCAGCACTTTTCGATGATGACTGCATTACCGTTCGCTGTGACGCCGAACACATAAGGCAGATACAACGTGCCCCCGCCTGCGTTGGCGGTTTCCGGGTCGAGAGTCAGATAATCGAAGTCGACACCGATTACAGCGTTGCAACCCAAGTCATAGGCCGCCTCCTTTAGCTCAGCCAAAGCATTACGCCGTATCTTCGAGAGCGAAGTCATGAGGCTTCCGCCCACATCGGTAACGCTTGAGAAGAAGCCTTGGCTACCGCGATCGATTTGGACGACATCGTCTCCAGAGATGTATCCTGAGTATTTCGTTATCTTGTAGCCGTCGAAGTTGAACCCCGACGTGATCAGCATGCTCGCCAATGCCTGTTGCTTCTGCTGCGCCGCCTGTGCCATCTCGTGCTTAGCATGTTCTTTTTCGGCGTTTTCCTGTGCGACGCGCGCCTCATGCTCAGCCAAGTAGCTTTGGAAGTTCGCGACGGCGGCCTCGATATGGGCATCGTCCTCAATCGATAGGCCGCCCATGATTCCTGATTTATGAGGAATATCAGAATAATTAACCAGCCATCTATCGAACGACCCTTGATCAATTCCGTAATGTGTGGAGATGTCTTTAGTTTTCATATAAGCACCTTATTGAAGATATTGCATGGCATCTGAATTGGTTGGATCCAAATCCAAAATCAAATTAGCATAACGCCTTCTGTTCGAAGGGTCATTTTTGCACTTCTCAAGCAGGGCTCGAATGTCATCATAAACAGATATGGCTGTGCTCGAGTTTGGCAGATCGCTTGCGTTTGGAACGAATTTCAATCTGCAATAGGCACAAACAACGTAGCCGCTCTCTTGGAACAACTCATTGCTCCCGCACTTCGTACACTCAACCAGCCTCATTTGAACCAATCTTCTCTAGAAATCAGAGCCCTACAGACCAAGAGCCTTAGCCTTGGCTGCACTAAACTCGGCCTGGTCAATCAGTCCGGCATCCAAGGCCCGCTTCAAATTCTCTAATTTGTCCATCAAGTCTTGGCCTGATTGATCATCTTTGTCGCCGCCAAGCGACGCAGGCGACTTTTGCATAAGATCGGACAATCCGACCGAACCAGCGGCGATCCCCATGCCTAGAATGCCCCCGGCACCGTTATTCTCGCCAGCAGCAGCGATGCCCGCTGCCACCGAGGCTTGGAGGTTAGCGTTGCCCCGAGAACCCGTCAGGGCATCGGCACGCTGGACAACCTTGAGCAGTTCCTTTGTGCTCTCGTCATATTCAATGCCAAGAATTGCCACCTTGAAAATTTCGAGGCCTCTTGAGGCTCTCCAGCCATAGGCGCCTTCAACGGCCCGCGACAATGATGCAGCGAATCCAACAGAATCCTGCTGGATCTTGGTGATCCGATTTCCTTTGGCGGCGTCGTTTGTGTACAGGCTGAAGGCAGCGGCGAGCGAGGCAACCACTTCAGAAAACAGTTGATTTGCAGCTGCGTTTGAACGGTCCGTGAAATCAAAGTAGTCTTGCCCTTGCAGATACGTCGCAGGAACGAACTTCTTCACGAATGCAATCGGATCAACGATACTTAAGCTGTATGTCCCCCTCGTTGTCGCACCAACCTGCGAGTTAAGGTACGCGTCATCCCAGTATATTTCGGATTGAGTTCCAAACTTGTTACTCGGAAGCTCTTTCATGCTGACAAAAAGTGCCAATTGCTGGCCAGTTGGACGTCCGCCAAATTTAAAGCGCTCCCATGACTGGTTCACGAGCGAGGTGAAAGGCGAGTTCCCCGCAAAGATCGATTGCGATTCCAGGTCGTCGGAGTTCCAAACATAACCGCCGGGTTCACTTGCAAATCCAGTGATCTCGCCGTCTTGGAACAATAAAAGGCCATAACCCTCGGGAACTACGATCTTAGAACCATTAGTTACAACGGCCTGTGAAGCTCGAACGTTTGATCCCCGTCCGGCATTTGTGCCATTCCTGACTGCGGGAAAGAGTGCGGCTGTCGGTTCAATGTTAATAGGAACGGCAAGGAAATCTTTCCATTGGTCGGCAAATGAACCACTAACTGCTCCGATTGCAGCCTTTAGAAGCCCCACGACAATTCTCCACCTAGATTTATGCGGCAGGCGTCGACACCTGACTGATCGATGTTGGAGCCGCCTCGGAGACTTTGTCAATGACGAAAGGGATACGAAAGCGTTAGGATTTAACTTAGGGGAAGTTCGAGTGTCAAACGGCGTTCAAAAGGGACCCCCGATCGGCGTCGAAGAGGGACCCCCTTTTCGGATAATATGATGCTGGTTTGTTGAAGATGGCCTT
>Ga0155175_101_pt1 | contig 47510 bp, 39 predicted proteins | sample RifCSPhighO2_01_FD_106143 | JGI IMG/M metagenome (GOLD analysis project Ga0155175, IMG submission 106143) | Sphingopyxis sp. RIFCSPHIGHO2_01_FULL_65_24 | reverse complement strand
CACCAGCGACGCCGCATTCCGGGGTGGGGCATGCCCCACCCCGGAATACACCATCGCCTACACCGGAAATTACACCACGAGCGCGGACGCTAACATGAAGCGACCTTCGGGCCGCGCATCGAGTATAAACACAGCTACTCTTCATACTACCCGCAATCCACAACCTGCAAAGGCATATCCCAACGCAGCGCTCGGCGAATTTGGCCGCTGGTTCCGACACGAATATCTGATAATCCGGCTCGACGTATCGCTAACGTTGAGGCGGCGTGCGCGATGATCGCGGCAATCTGGCCTACCATCTAATGCCGCTTTGTTAACTCGTCGTAGAAGAACCTCTCAAGCAAAGCGAATGTCCGCTTCTCTCCACTTTGTGCCGACGACCGGACCGTCTCGTGCCGGCCAGGTCCGGCCCATTTGGACAAATGGTTGATGAGATGCCGTGCGGCGAACAGGACGATCCGGGTCGGGAGCTTCCCTTCCCCGGGGGGAGGGGCTATCAAACAGCTGCGCTCTCCACTTCGTCATTGGCGGCAGCCTGCTGCGCGATTTGTGTCGTGTGGGTCAGCGACACGCGCGTTCCCGGGACGGTGTTCTCGACCAGTATCTCCGCCCCCAATTGTTTGGCGAGCGCCTGGACGATGCGCGTACCCAGCCCCGCGCGGGACCGTTCGGGATCTTCCGCCATGCCGACACCATCGTCGGATACTGACAGCGTCCAGTCGTCGCCCATCACGGCATAGCCAACAACGACATGGCCGGGACGCCCGTCAGGAAAGGCGTGCTTGAGCGCATTGATCACCAGTTCGGTCACGACCAGCCCCATGCTGACCGACACATCGCCGCCGATCGACACCGGATCGACTTGAGTCGTCAGAGTTAGCTGGTCGGGGTCGAAGATCATTGATGCGCCGATACTGGCACAAAGCTGGGCCAGATAGGGTTCCAGCTCGACCGATCCGCCCTCGGATTCGGCAAGATGGCGTTGCAGCGTAGCGATCGACATCACCCGTTGATGCGCATCGCTCAGATGGCCGCGCGCCTCGCTTGATTGCACATTACGCGCGCTCTGCATCAATATGCTTGCGATGATCTGCAGGCTGTTGGCGACGCGGTGCTGCATCTCATGAAGCAGCGCGGCGTTGTCGTGGACCAGTTCCTTCTGGCGCCTCTCGTTTTTCCGCACGTCGGTCACGTCGATCACCGTGATCATCATGCGCGTGTTCAGGCCATCGCCATATTCGAGCCGCTGCGCCTTCAGCACCAGTCGGCGCACGCCGCCGAGGCTGGTTTCGATATCGACCTCGTACGCCTCCACCTCCGCCGCGCCCGAGAGCGTCGCATCGATCAGCGAATGCAGCCGCGGTAAGTCCCATTGCTTGTTGTCGAGGTCGTAGATGGTTCGCCCCGTAACGGTATCGGGATCGATACCGAAGGCGGCACAGAAACTATCGCTTGCCGCGACGATCGCCAGATTTTCGTCGAGCAGCAGCAGCGGCGCATCGGACGCTAGCGCCATCGCGAGCCCTAGCGTGCGGCCCAGATTGACCGGTGGATTGTCGGCAGCCATGCGGCGCGCCTTCCCGGTCGGCCTGGACCGCAGGACGCGGCCTTGTCGGCAACCAAATCGCGGGGCGAGCTCGACCAACGTCGCCGGCCATCACCCCGAACGCAGGGCATAACACGCCGCCGTGGTTCAACGCGTACTAAATCGAAGTGGCCGTAAGTTCTCCCCGCCGGCGATAACCGTCATAGTCGATAGCAGGAGGCGATATGTCGATGTCCGCACCTGCCGATTCTGGCGCAAAAAGCCGACTGTCTCAAATCGGCCACAACTGAATGTAAACTGTCGACCAGGGCGGCCTATAGGCCATCACCATGTTCACCATAAAGAGGGGCGATGGTGATCGACTGGCGAAGACTTTCGGACCGCGGACCGGGTGGCAACTTGGTAGGATAGTCCACCGTTTGCGGTGCGCGGGATTGGGTGTTGGCGGCTCCAGGTGCCGACGTGAAGTTTCAGTTGCTGGACATATCTCGGGGCGACCGCGCTCGGCGAGGTCTCCGTTTCGCTGGCGGGAGTAGCGAAATCGTTTGCGGTTTCAAATGCTCCGTGACCATCGGCACCTTTGCCACCGCATCTCGCAAATGTGCGAGGCGTGTGGCCTTGGAATAGCGGCCGCCGGTTTCCGAGCTGATCTTGTGGCCAACAAGGTCCGCACGCACCTCTTGATCAACCATATTGGCTTTGAGCTCGTCGGTCAGCGTGTGGCGGAATGAATGCATGGCCTGTCCGCGCTCGATGAATGGTAGGCGCGATGCGATTTTGCCCCAGTGTAGCTTGTAAAAGGCATCACCCAGCGTTCCTTTGCCACTCTCGGCGGTCAGCTCGGGAAAAAGCAATGTCTCCCCGGCATCGCGCATTGACCCGACGTAGTCCGGAAGGCCCAGCCGCACGAGCTCGTCCGCGAAAGGAACCAGTCGATTCGATGTCTTGGTCTTGAGCTTCCGAACCGTGTTGTCGCGGATATTGAAATGCCAGATGTCATCTTCCTGCTCGATATCGGCCAGTTCAAGACCGCAAATTTCCTCACGTCTGAGGCCGGTATACCAAGCGATCAATGGCACAAAGTAACAGGCGTCGTGGACGATTGTCTTGCCCGGCGCGAACCTGCGGCTGATCGACGCGCTCCCCGACCATGGCGCCAAGCCGAACAGCTGTCTGCCCTCTTCGATCGAATAAGTGTCGCGAAGCGTGCGGGGGTCGCGGTCATCGGCAATGATGAAGGCCGAATAATCGAGGCTCGCGATTGTCTGATGACGCGCGAACCAGTCGGTGAGCTGGCGCAGAAAACCCCAATGCCGGTTCGTCGTGCCGATGCCAAGGCCGATTTCTTCCTCCGGAATTTTCTTCGCCTGCACAAGCGCGTCGGTCTGGTCCCCAATCTCCTGGATGGTCATGGTGCGGTGTTTCGGGGACTTTCGGAAACTGGGCCCGTGCAACCGGTTGAAGTGCGCGTTCAGCTTGCCGAGATCGATGTCCGTGACACTGGCGAGGGGCCGTCCCTCCATGATTTGCTCGAGCAGGAGCGCCGGCAGCTTGAACTGCTCGCGGGTTTTCTCGGTCCAACTCGGTCCCTTCTTGCGCGCGTTGCCGTCAAGACCGCCGGTGCGCGGATTGGCCTCGATAAAGGCAGCTGCGGCTTCGGACGGTGTCATTGTGCGCCACGGAGACGGGGATCCGTCGGTAGCGTTGATAAGCGCATCGGCGGCCGGAGGCCGCGGCGCCGACAGGATCGGCGCCGGTGCGGGCGCGACATACGGCGCGGGCGGGGCCATGAGGGCGGGCAGGTAAACCGCACCGGGATTGGCGACGATCTCGCGATATTCCCTGATCGCCTGAACGCTGGCCTGGTGGATGATGCGCTTGGCCATCTGAAGATTGAGCGGCGACAGCGGGATTTGCAGGTCGCTGAGATGGAGCGGCGCTAAAGCGTTGGCGTCATCACCGGCGAGCGCGCCGATATAGTCTTCCCAGGTCAATATCTCGATGGGCGGTTCTTCGCCCGTTTCCGGATCCTCCGGCGGGATACGGATCACAAGAAGCGGACCCGTCTCGCCGTTGCGCGCAAGGTCGCCGCTGACAGCTTCGCTCAAGTCGAGGTGGGTTTCGAGCGCCTCTTCCGGGAGCTGGTCGCCAAGATCGGCGAGTTGCAATTGCGCGTGTCCGGCTTCGAGGCGATCGCGCTCGCGGAGCATCTGACGCCGAAAAATCTCGGCCCGTTGATCGGCGGTCAATCCATCGCGGTTCATCGTCTGCATCATGCTCATGCGTAGCGTTTCGCTTTTCACGACCAGCGTGGGCGTCATGATCCGCGCCCGGCAGTGGTCCGTTGTCCGAAGCGACAAGCGTATCCGGAAAGGCTTATCGTTGCCTAAACGGATGATGCGGCGGAAATAATAGGTTCCGTCCTTGCGGATGCTGTTCTGGATGCGCGTCATTGGCCGTGGCCCCCTTGGAAGCACCCCGGCGTGGCGACACCGGAGAAGGTGAGGGCAGAAATTCTTTTATTTCAAATAGTTATGACTGAACCGGCTGAGTATCCTGCCGCCCCAGCCAGCCGGTGTGACCAGGCCCCGCGGCTTTGCACAGGGCGCCTTGTGCTCCATCTGCGCTGTTCGCGCCCGCGTTAGGCGCTCTCCCGAGGGCGGCTATTTTCGACCAACAATCGAATATCGGCGCTTCGGCATTGTCTCGCTCGATAGTCTATTGGGGCGGGTCGGCATGAACCACGTTGCCGTGCCAACTGCGGAACTCATGCTCGCGTGTGTCGACGATGAACTCGTGCCGGTGCGTCGGATATTTGTTGACCTGCCGAAAAGTGACGCGTGTCACGCCTTCGATACGATAGATGTTTTCGATCGTGGCGGTCATCGCGCGCTGATCCTTGGCATACATATGCGCGAGCAGATTATACGCCCCGGTCTTCATCGCGCAGCCCGAGCAGCGATCCATGCCGGCGATTGCCTTGTACGCCGCGCTCAGATGCAGGGGATGCACCTCGATATACATCCAGCCGAATATCCGCATGTTCGTGGCGGCGACGTCGATCAGCAGCCCATATGTAATCAGCCCGGAGTCGGTGAGGCGTTTCAGCCGCTTGCGAATGGCGGCTTCCGACAGCTCGAGCTGCCGGCCGATCGCGCGATTGCTCGTTCGCCCATCGTCATGAAGCAAGGCCATGATGCGCCGGTCGATCGCGTCGGGGATGAACGATCCGTTCACAGTGATGCGATGCCCTGCTTGATGCACGCTTCGCCGATCGAAACGTCCGCGGCGATTCCACTGACCCCGGCTATGGTGCCGATCCTGTTCTCGATCAGGTCGCGAAGGTCGGCGGCGCTCTGCACGAACACCATCACCTGAAGGAAGGGATTCTCGAAAAAGAGCGAGATCGAAAAGACATTCTCGATCTTGCCGACGTCTGCCGCAATCTTTTCGGCATCCCCGAACGCGCAGCTCACATCGATCCAGCCCAATACGCCATAGCCGGCCTTGACGATATTTTGCTGAACCGAAAGCTTGATCACCTTCTCGCGGATCAACGTGTCGATGCGGACCGATATGGTACTCTCGGCCACGCCGAGTTTTACCGCCAGGTCACGGTTGGACGTCTGGGGCGCGTGCGCGAGAATCGCGATGATTTGCCGGTCGACCGAATCCAGACGTTTGTTCGAACCCATATGCCTCCCTCGACGTCACCGCGAGCCGGATCGCCTGAGGCGGGCATGATACCAAGCTGCCCGTAACTCAAGAAAATTCTGCGATTATCGCATGTGGTACCAAATGTACGAATAATGCGTTCCAAAAACCATTTGACAGGTTCGCATACATCGAAGAACATGAGCCTCGACAAAAGCTCGACAATGAGCAGTGGCCGCGATGGGAGCGGCTGACACAGCCGCCGTAGCGCGGCGGTCGATGGGAGAGGGAAAGCCATGAATCCGAAATCCGTGCACCAAGTCCGCTTTTTGCTGGCGAGGAGCCTGCTGCCGCTGGCCCTGGCATATCCGCTGGCCGCCGAGGCGCAGGATGCTGCGACACCCGCGGAAGCGGCCGACACGTCGACCGACGCCACCGACGGCGACATCGTCGTCACCGCGCGCCGGCGCGAGGAAGGGTTGAGCCGCACGCCGGTCGCGGTTTCGGTGCTGACCAGCGATGCGTTGCAGTCGCGCAGCATCAATTCGGAAGCCGACCTGCAGACCGCGACTCCCGGCCTGATCGTTCGCTCGACGCAGGGTAGCAGCCAGTTCAGCTATGCGATCCGCCGCCAGTCGATCGATGCGTTCAGCGTGTCCCAGCCCGGCGTGTTGACCTATGTGAACGAGTTCCAGACCAACGCGCTGAGCGCGGGATCGCTGTACGACCTCGCCTCGGTACAGGTGCTCAAGGGGCCGCAGGGGACCCTGTTCGGACGCAACACGACCGGCGGCGCGGTGCTCTTTTCGACGGCGGACCCCGAATTCGATGCGGTCCGCGGCTTTGCGCGCGGCCGTGTCGGCAATCTGGGAGCTTGGCAGGCCGAGGGGATGCTGAACGTCCCGCTCGGCGACAGCGCCGGCCTCCGCGTGGCGGGCATGATCGACCAGCGCGACGGCTTCGTGCGCAATCTCGTCAATGGCGAACGTCTCAACGATATCGATCGCTGGTCGGTGCGCGCCTCGCTCAGTTTCGAGATCGGCGATAAGATCGAGTCGAAGTTCGTCGCGCAATATGGGCGCACGAAGGGCAATGGCGATCCGCTTCTGGCCTTCTCCGCGAACGAACCCGGGTCGGTCGGGCCGAATGGGCAGGTGCTTCCTGCGACGCTGACCACTTTCTACAGTCCGATACTCGACACGCTGGCCGGACCGGGCGCCTATGCGGCGCTGCGGGCCGCCTATCCGGGAAGCCCGGCGGGCGGTTACGGCGAATATGTCTCGATCCAGCGCGCGCTGGGCAATCGCGCGACCTATCTCGACGCCGAGACGGGGCTCGACGCCAAAAGCGCCTTCATCATCAACACGACCACGATCGCGATCTCGGACAGCGCCGAGATCAAGAATATCGCCGGCTATTCGTACAACCGCAACGTCTCGCTGTTCGACCAGGACGGCAGCCCGCTTCCCTTTTACGGGCGCGTGCAGACGCTCAACCGCGTCGAATCGCTGTCCGAGGAATTGCAGCTGTCGGGCGAGGCGATCGACAACCGGCTGAACTATATCGTCGGCATCTATTATTCGAACGAGAAGCGGACGAGCGGGCAAGACTTCAACTATTTCGACCTCGGCCCCGTCGCCAATCCGATCCTCGGCCCGGTCTTCGGCGGCAGCCTGCCGCTGGGCAATCGTCTTGAGGGTGATTTTGACATCTCGAGCATCGGCGCGTTCGCGCAGCTGTCGTTCAAGCTCACCGACGAGTTGAGCGCGACGGGCGGCATCCGCTACACGCAGGAGCGGAACAAGTTCACCGAGGTGTCGGGTTTCGCGCCCTTCTATCCGGCGGGGATCGTTGAAAAACGCAAGGACAGCGAACCGAGCTGGACGCTTGGCCTCGAATATCAGGCGACGCCCTCGCTCTTCTTCTATGGCACCTATCGTGGCAGCTGGCGCGGCGGCGGCTTCAACTACAACGCGCCGCCGGTGAACGCGATCGCCGAACTCGGCGGCAATACCTTCAACCCCGAGAAGATCGAGGATGTCGAATTCGGCGCGAAGTTCAACGGCCATCTCGGCACGGTGCGCACGCGCGCCAATCTCGCCGTCTACAAAAGCTGGGTCGATGGCATCCAGCGCATCGCTTATCTGACCTTCCCCGATGTCGGACCGGGCGGGGCGACCGTCAACGCCGACGGAGCCATATTCCAGGGGGTCGAGTTCGATGCCGAGGTCACGCTGGCCCCCGGCGTGGTGATCGGCGGTTCGTTCAACCACACCGATCCCAAATATCGCGGCGACACGCAGCAGACGCTGTTCGGCACCTTCATCGATTTCACGACCTTCGCCGACGTGACCAAATATTCGGGCAGCGGCTACATCGACGTGACCACGCCGCTCGGAGGGAACACGGGCGAACTGCGCGCGCGCCTCGATGTCTACGCCCAGTCGAGCCTCTATTTCTCCAACTATGGCAAGAGCGGCGCGCCGGGGACGCTGCTTCCCTCCTATGAGTTGGTGAACGCGCGGATCGGGCTCGACAATATCGGCGGGTCGGGGGTCTCGGCAGCCTTTTTTGCCAAGAACATCTTCGACAAGGAATATTTCGTGGGCGGCATCGGGCTCGGCACCGCGGGCGGCTACAATCTCGCCGTGCCAGGCGAACCGCGCACCTACGGCGTCGACGTCAGCTTCCGCTTCTGACTCCTCCCCTGTCCCGGCCAGCGCCTGGCCGGGACGTCTTTTCCCCGGAGTGAAATCCATGATCGAACTCGATGCGATCGTCATCGGTGCCGGCATGTCGGGCATGTACCAGCTTCATCTTCTGCGCGGCCTGGGACTCACCGTCCAGGCGCTGGAGGCGGGCAGCGAAGTGGGCGGCACCTGGTACTGGAACCGTTATCCCGGCTGCCGCTTCGATTCCGAAAGCTACAGCTACTGCTTTTCGTTCGACGAGGAGATGCTGCAGGAGTGGAACTGGAGCGAGCATTTCGCGCCGCAGCCCGAAACGTTCGCCTATCTTCGGCGCGTCGCCGACAAGCTCGACCTGCGAAAGGACATTCGCTTCGCGACGCGAGTGGTGTCGGCGCACTGGGACGAGGCGGACGGTCGCTGGGTGGTGCGATGCGACGACGGCTATGCGGTGCGCGCCAAATATCTGGTGACCGCCATCGGAATATTGTCGATCCCGGTCATTCCCGATTTTCCGGGACGCGGCAGTTTCGCGGGGGCGTCTTTCCACACGTCCGACTGGCCGCGCGGCGGTATCGATCTGGCCGGAAAGCGGGTCGCGGTGGTCGGGACCGGCGCGACCGGGATCCAGGTCATCCAGGAGGTGGCCAAGATCGCGGGCCACCTTACCGTGGTGCAAAAGGAACCCAATTGGAGCAAGCCGCTCTGCAACGCGCCCATCACGCCCGATGAAATGGCGGATATCAAGGCGCGCTATGCCGAAATCTTCGAGTCCTGCCGGAGCAGCGACGCGGGCTTTCTCCACAATTGGGACCCGCGTTCGACGTCGGATGTCAGCGATGCGGAACGCGAGGCGTTCTACGAACAAAAATATGGCGAGCGCGGCTTCGCCTTCTGGCTGAGCAATTTCGCCGACCTGTCGATCGATGAAAAGGCCGCGCGGCTCGCGAGCGATTTTCTGGCGCGCAAGATCCGCGAGCGCGTGACGGACCCTGAAACGGCCGAGAAACTGATTCCCACCGACCATCTCTTCGGCACCCGGCGGGTGCCGATGGAGACCGGCTATTATGAGGTGTTCAACCAGCCCAATGTCGATCTCGTCGACGTCAACGCCGACCCGCTGCGCGCGATCACGCCGGGCGGCATGACATTCGACAGCGGGTTCGTGCCGCTCGATGTCATCATCTATGCAACCGGCTTCGACGCGGTACGCGGGGCGTTCGACCGCATCGAGATCGTGGGGCAGGGCGGCCTCACGTTGCGCGAGAAGTGGGACGATGGTCCCGTCACCTTCCTCGGGCTGCAGAGCCACGGCTTTCCGAACTTCTTCATGATCGTCGGCCCGCACAGCGGCGCGACCTTCTGCAACGTGCCGCGCTGCGCTGAGCAGAATGTCGAATTCATCGCCGACCTTGTCGGGCATATGGAGCGCCGCGGCCTGGCGCGATGCGAGGCGACGGTGGCGGCCGAGAAGGACTGGACAAAACAGGTCCTCGACCAGGCCGACCTCCTGCTCGCCGGCAAGACCAACAGCTGGTTCACCGGGATCAATCACAACATCGCCGGGCGAAACGAACGGAAGATGCTCCTCTACACGCTGGGGCAGCAATTTTTCCTGCAGGTCTGCCGCGAGACGGTCGAGCAAGATTATCGCGGTTTCGACATGGCGCCCGCGCGTTCGGCCGCCTGAACGCCCGCAAAGGAGAGGACCATGCCCAGCGACGCCTTCCAATCTCTCGTCGAACAATTGTTCGCTTCGCCGATGCCGACCGACATTATGGAAATGCGCGAGGCGTATCGCGCGATGGGGGACGCCTTCCCGCTCCCGCCCGATGTGCAGGTCGAAAAGGCGGCGCTCGGTGGCCGGCCTGCCGAATGGCTTAGCGTGTCGAACGCGCCCAGCCACGCGGTCCTGCTCGTCCACGGCGGCGGCTATTGCATCGGCGGGCTGGACTCGCACCGCCACCTCGGCGGCGAGATCGCGCGGCAGACGGGCAGCCGGGTGGCGGTGATCGACTATCGCCTTGCGCCCGAACATGCCTATCCCGCCGGGCTTGAGGATCTGAAGCGCGCCTATTCCGACCTGCTGGCGGGGGCGGACGGCGAGAAGATCGCCCTCGTCGGCGACAGCGCCGGCGCGGGGCTGGTGATGGCATTGGTGGCCGAACTGCTGCGCGAGCAGCGTCCGCTGCCGGCAAGCATCTATTGCATGTCGCCCTGGGCCGACCTTTCGGACACCGCGACATCGCGAACCTTGAAGCGCGACGTCGATCCGCTCGCCAATGCCGACCTGCTCGCGCGGATGGCCGGCTTTTACGCCGGCGACATCGCGGTCAGCGATCCGCGCGTCTCTCCCGCCTTCGCCGATTTTCGCGGTTGTTCCCCGGTCTTCATCCAGGCGGGAACCGCCGAGGTCCTGATGGACGACGCGCTCAACCTCGCGAAGTCGCTGGGGGACGCCGACGTCGATGTCGATGTCGAGCTGCGCGCGGACATGGTCCATGTCTGGCCCTGGTTCTTTCCCGCGATCCCCGAGGGCGCCGAAGCGCTCGCGCGCGCCTGCCGCTTCCTCTCGCGCCACTTTGGCGGGGACGCCTGATCATGGCGCCCGCTGTCCGCCGTCCCGCGCAGAAAGGCCTCCCCGATGCTTGACGATGTGATGCCCGCCGCCGAGGACGATCTCGAATGGGCGCGGGCCAAATATGGTGCCGAACGCGACAAACGTGCGGGACGCCGCGGCCGGACCGCATATCGCACGCCCGATACCGGGATCGCGATCGACCTTGCCGACACCTATATCCCGCGCATCGAGCGCGCGGCGCGCGACGAACAGGTCGAGGCGCTTGTCATCGGCGCGGGTTTTGCCGGGCTGATCGCGGCGATCGAGATGCGCCGATGCGGTATCGGGCCGATCCGCATTCTCGATACGGCGGGGGACTTTGGCGGGGTGTGGTACTGGAACCGCTACCCCGGCGCCCAGTGCGACGTCGAATCCTATATCTATCTGCCGTACCTTGAGGAAACCGACTATATTCCCAGCGAGAAATATTCGCACCAGCCCGAAATCCTCGCGCATGCCCGGCGGTTGGGGCAGCATTTCGACCTTTATAAGGATGCGCTGTTTCACACCGGCGTGACCGAGGTGCGCTGGTCCGACGCCGAGCGCTGGACGGTGCGCACCGACCGTGGAGACACGATCCGGTCCAATTTCGTCGTCATGGCCGGCGGTGGTCAGGACCAGCCGCGGCTTCCCGATCTTCCGGGCCTCGACGACTTTCACGGCCGCATCTTCCACAGTTGCCGCTGGGACTATGAGTATACCGGCGGCGACGCGTCGGGCAATTGCACCGGGCTTGAAGGCAAGCGGGTGGCGGTCGTCGGGACCGGTGCTTCGGCGGTGCAGGTCGTCCCCTATATCGCGCCGTCGGCTGCGCATCTTTACGTGCTTCAGCGCACGCCGGTCGTCGTGGGCGAGCGGCTGAACAAACCGACCGACCCCGCCTGGGCGGCGACGCTCGAACCCGGCTGGCAGGACCGCCGGATGCTCAACTATTCGACGCTCGTGCTCGGCGGCAAGCAGGACGAGGATCTGGTCGACGATGGCTGGACGCACGCGACCGCGGAGCTTGCGAGCGTCTATGGCGGCGACCGGAAGGAAAGCGACGTTTCGGCCGAGGCGGCCGCGGAAGCCGCCGAGCGCGCTGACCTTCGCTATATGGCGAAACTTCGCGGCCGCATCGACCGCGTGGTCCACAAGGAAGCGGCCGCCGAGCTGCTGAAACCATGGTACCGCTATTTCTGCAAGCGACCCACTTTCAACGACCTCTATCTGCCCGCCTTCAACCGGGACAATGTCGAACTCATCGACGTGAGCGGAGCCGCCGGCCTGGAACGGCTCACCGAAACAGGGTTCGTCGTCGACGGGAGCGAATATCCCGTCGATGCGATCATCTTCGCCTCGGGCTTTGCCAGCGACCTGTCCTCCCGCAAGGGTTATGAGATCACCGGGCGCGGCGGGGTGACCCTGCGCGAGCATTGGCGCGACGGCGCGCGGTCGCTCCACGGGTCCCTGATCCACGGCTTTCCCAACCTGTTCCTGATGGGAACGGTGCATGTCGGGCTCACGATCAATTATACCGAGATGATGCTGCGCCAGGGGCGCCATCTTGCCCGGACGATCGAGCTGGTGCGCGAGCGCGGCTTCGACGAAATCGAAGCGAGCGCGCAGGCCGAGGATGATTATGTCGAAGCGATCGTGGAAGCCCGCGAGGCCGATGTCGCCTTTCACTCGGCCTGCACGCCGGGCTATTTCAACAATGAGGGCATGCCCGTGAAGCGCGGCAAGGGACTCACCGACGCCGTTTACCCCGGCGGTCTCTTCGCCTGGGTCGAGATGGTCACCGACTGGCGCGAGCATCAGGGCTTTGCCGGCGCGACGCTCCGGTGACGGCGCGGCGCTATCTGGAAATCGACAGGAGAGGCTGATGACATTCGACCGGATCGAGCGTTCGACGATTGCCGGCACCGTATACGGGCATGTGGATTCGGCTTTCGCCGAACTGGCGGATATCTTCACCGCGAACTTCGAGGCACGGGGCGAGATCGGCGCGAGCCTCTCCCTCTTTCACGAAGGGCGGCTTGCGGTCGATCTCTGGGGCGGTCGCAAGGCCGTGGGCGGCGACGCGTGGGACGAAGACACGATCTCGATCGTGTGGTCGAGCACCAAGGGCATCGCCGCGATCGCTGCGCATCACGCGGTCGAGAGGGGCCATATCGACCTCGACGCGCCGATCGCGCGCTATTGGCCTGAATTCGCCTGCGAGGGGAAGGAAGATGCCACCGTCGCGATGATCCTCGATCATTCGGTCGGGGTTCCCGCGCTGCGCGATCCGGTGAAACCGGGGGGCTTCGCGGATTTCGACTATATGTGCGACCGCGTCGCCGCCGAGCGCCCGTTCTGGGTTCCGGGAACGCGCCACGGCTATCACGGCCATACTTATGCCTGGACGCTCGGCGGGCTTTTTCGCCGCGCCGTCGGCGTGCCGCTCGGCGATTATATCCGCAGCGAGCTGGCGGTGCCCCTGCGTGCCGATTTCTGGCTCGGCCTGCCGGCCAGCGAGCATCGGCGGGTGGCGCCGATGGTCTATCCGACCGATCCGCTGTTCGGCGGCCAGTCGCGCGCCAACCATGCGATCGAGAATGAACCCGGCGCGCCCTTCACCCTGATGATGACCAACGACGGCGCCTATGACTGCAACGACCCGGCCTATTGGCCGGTCGAGATCGGATCGCTCAACGGCATGACCAATGCGCGGGGGCTGGCCACCCTCTATTCGGCACTCGCCAATGGCGATCTACTCACCACCGATACGGTCGCCCGCATGGGGCGGACAGCCAGCGCGAGCCATCTTGATGCGACGCTGCTGATGCCGATGCGGTTCGGGCTGGGTTTCATGAAGACGACCGACAATCGGTCGGCTTCGCATCTGGTCGATTGTACGCTCCTCCTCTCCGAGGACGCGTTCGGCCATGTCGGTTTTGGCGGTTCGGTCGGCTTCGCGGATCCCGCGGCGCGCATGGGGTTCGGCTACACGATGAACCGGATGGGCGCGGGCGTGATGGTCGGCGATCGCGCGCAACTGCTCATCGACGCCGCCTATCGCGCGCTTGGTTATCGATCGAAAGCGAGCGGCGCCTGGGTGTGAGGGCGCCGACAAATCCGAAACAGGGGCCGGGCCGGGCGAGCGCACCGAGCAACGACATTACCGCCGCGTAATTTATTGGCCATGCACCGGCAGCGGCGACGCCGCTATGGCGGGCCTGCGCGGGAAGGATATCCGCGCCTCCCTCGGTTGCGTGTCCTGCGGAGGATGACATGGCCTTGCCCGTTTCCAGCGCCGAGCTCGACGAGCGCACGTGCCGGCTGATCTGCCCGATCGCGGCGGCGATGGTCGGCGTCTGTTTGACGGGGATCGGCATCTTGCAGGTCAGCATCAGCGTCGCCCGGCGCACGACGGCCGCCGACGATTTGCTGGCGATCGACGCGCTGCTGTTCCTCACCGCGATGCTGTCATCCTATTTCGCCCTGCGGCTGAATTCGTCGCGGCGGCTGCACCGGCTCGAGCAACTCGCGGATGCCAGCTTCATCGCCGCCATGCTGTTGATGACGGTCGCCTGCTTCGTCATCACCTATGCCGTCCATATCTAGGAGGGGTGACGGTCGGCGGCGATCGGCAAGGCCAGCCGCACCAGCAGCCCGTGCGGAGAATGGGATTCGAGTCGCATCGTGCCGCCGTGCAGGTGCGCGATGGTTTCGACGAGCGACAAGCCAAGCCCCGCGCCAGTGCCGCCGCGCGCCGGGTCGAGGCGGACAAAGCGCTGCGCCGCTTCGGCCATCTGCTCGCTGGTCAGGCCCGGACCGTCGTCGCCCACCGTCAGGTCGATAGTGTTGCCGTCCATCGGGTGCGCGCCGATCCGGATCGCCGATCCACCGGCCGCATATTTGAGCGCATTGTCGACAAGGTTCGACAGCGCGCGCACCAGCAATTCGCGGTGGGCGAATATCTCGAGTTGGGCGGGCGCATCGACGACCATCGCAAAGCCGCGATCCTCGGCCAGCGGGCCATAGACCTCCGCCATGTCCTCGAGCATCGGACGCAGGGCAAAGCGCGTGAACTGGTCGCGGCCGATACCGGCCTCGGCCCGGCTGATCTCGAGCGCCGTGTCGAGCAGGCGGTGGAGGCTGTCGGCCTCCTCGATCGCGCCGGCAATCGCGGCCTGCGCCTCCGCATCCTTTGTCCGCCCGAGCGCCTGTTCGAGGCGCGCCTTCATCCGCGATACCGGCGAACGCAGATCATGCGCCATCGAATCGGTCACCATGCGCAGTTCGCGCACCAGCCCTGCGATGCGGCCGAACATCGCGTTGATCGAGAGCGCCAGCCGGTCGAAGGCATCGCCGGTTTCGTCGCGTTCGACGCGGGTGTCGAGCTTGCCGCCGACAAACGCGTTGGCCGCGCGCGAGAAGACATCGATCCGGCGCGCCAATATCCACGCCACGAGCGCGGCCATCAGCGCCGCGATCAAGAGCCCGACGGCGAGCGCATAGAAAAAGGCCGTCTCGCTGGCCTCGGCCAGTTGGCGCTGCGCTTCCAATGTCTCGCCGGTCAGCAGGGCATAGCCGCCGGGCAGGCGCGCGGTGACCACGCCCATCGGTTCGGCGGCGGTGGCGCCTTCGCGGGTGAGCGACCTTTGTCGCCAGTGCGCGGTGTCGGCGACGGTCGCCGGCCATTCGCGCAGATTGCCCGCCAGGCGCTTTCCGTCCGGCGCTTTCAGCAGGACGATGAAATTGCGATCGTCGCGCGCCTTCAACCGGTAATCGATCGCCTCGATCAGGCCGGGCAGGCCGAGCTGGCGATAATCGTCGATCAGGTCGTCGCGCGCGACTTCGGCGGCGGTGCGCGCGTCGGACAGGATCGTCGCCGAGGTGAATCGGTGGATGACGGTCAGCCCCAGCGCCAGCGCCGCGACCTGCGCGAGCACGAGCATCAGCGTCAGGCGGACGATCGTGCTGTTGCCCCAACGCATAGGGTCTAGCCCGGATCGCCGAGCATATAGCCGGCGCCGCGAATGGTGTGGACGAGCGGCTTGTCGAACCCATCGTCGACCTTGCGGCGCAGGCGGCTGACATGCACGTCGACGACATTGGTGCCGGGGTCGAAATGATATTCCCAGACGCCCTCGAGCATCATCGTCCGGGTCACGACCCGATCCTTGTGTCGCAGCAGATATTCGAGCAAGCGGAACTCGCGCGGTTGCAGGTCGACGCGCTTGCCGGCACGGGTGACGCGGCGATTGAGCAGGTTCATCTCCAGATCCTGGCACGCGAGAATCGTTTCGGCGGTCGTCGCGCCCGATGGCCTGATCATCAGCAGTTGCAACCGGGCGAGCAGTTCCGAAAAGGCGAACGGCTTGGTGAGATAATCACTTGCACCCGACGTCAGCCCTTCGACCCGCGCATCGACCGCGCCGAGCGACGAGAGAATGATGACGGGGGTGGCGATGTGCGCGGCGCGCATCGCGGCCAGCACCGCCATGCCGTCCATGCCGGGCAGCATGCGGTCGAGGACGATCGCGTCGTAGCTGCCGTCGGTCGCATGGAACAGGCCGTCGCGCCCGTCGCTGGCATGGTCGACCAGAAAGCCTTGTTCGATCAGGCTTTTGCAGATGAAATCCGCCGTCGTCCTATCGTCCTCAATCACCAATATCTTTTGCGACATCGCGAAACTTTCCAACCCGGAGCGGTGTGTCCGACAGGCGTCTATACGCGCTTGCATCGTCATGGCGAAGATGAAGCCACAGGGGCGGGGTCGCGCGCTGCTGGCCTGGCGGCCGCGCGTTCCTCCTTCGTGCGGGCGGGGCGCGAGACGATGTGATGCACCGCGGTCATACCGCGGGCGAACGCCATGCCGCGCGATCCGGCGATATAGCGTGGTTCCCAATGCGTCGCGAACTTGGCCTTGTAGCTTCTCAGCCCCTCGAAGCCATAAAGCATCTCGCCATGGCGGAACAGGAAAGCGGCGCCGCGCGCCCACGCCGGCGCCAGCTTGCGCCCGTCGATTCCCGACAATGGCGCGATTCCCAGCGTGAACCATCGATAGCCCTCCGCCTGCGCATATTGGATCAGGCGAACGAAAAGATAATCCATCGCGCCATAAGGAACGTCGCGCGCATGGCGCATCAGGTCGACCGACATTTCCGCTCGGTTCGGGGTCGCAAGGATGTTGGCAAAAGCGACGATGCGCCCGCCGACGCGCACGACGGCGCAGGGGAAGTGCGTCAGATAGGCGGGGTCGAAGCTGCCGAGGCTGAACGCCTTTTCGCGCTGTTTTTTCGCATCGAGCCAATCGTCCGACACGGCTTTGAGTTCGGTCAGATGTTGTGGAACTTCGGCCGCCGGGATGATGGCGAAGGTGGCGCCTTCCTGGATCGCGCGACGCTCCGAATGGCGCAGCGTTTTTGCCTGCGGACCGGCCAGCGAAAAGGCGGCGAGGTCGACCCGCGCCTCCTCGCCATATTTGACGATCGACAGACCCAGATCGATCGCGGGCGGCAGGCACGCGGCGCTGATCTGATAGAGCAGGATGCGGCCCTGCGCTGCGTCGGCGCGCTCGCGCAGTTTCCAAAGCAGGTCGGCCCAGCGCTCCTCGCGCCCGACGGGGTCGCCCATCACGATCCAGTTCGCGTCCTGCACCCGGTACATCAGGAAGGCGTCGCCCTCTTCGGCGAGCAGGAAATTTTTGTCGCCGGTGAAGGCAAGGAAGGCGTCGCTATGGTCGGCGACGGCCAGCGCGGGTTGGAGCCGATCGAAGCCGATCGTCGTGTCGACCATCGCCCGCGACGATGGCGCGAGCAGCCTCCACAGCGCGAGACCGGAGACCAGCACCGCGACACCGAACAGCGTGCGCAAAAAGCGTGGTGCATCGCCGTTCAGGCTGAACTGCCACCACAGGCTGCTGGTGTAGGCGACATGTTTATAGGCAAAAAAGCCCGCGAAGGCCGACGCCATGACGGCGGTCATCGCGGCAACGATCCAGCCGCTCGACAGCGGTGCATCGAGCAACGATGTCGTGCGGTAGAAGGCGGGCCGGCTCCATTGGAGCGCGGCGCAGATCGCCGACAGAATCAGCGCTTCTTCATAGTCGAAGCCCTTGGCGAGCGAAAAGACGATGGCGGCGAGCAGCAGCGCGCGGGTCGCGACAAAGGCGCCGTCGAGGCGGCGGAGCAATCCGGGGGCGAGGAAGAGCAGCAGCGTCCCCGACAGGCTGGCGGCGATATGCGACGCCTCGACAAAGGGCAGCGGCAGGATAGGCTTGAGGTCGTGCATGCGGCTGACCTCGGCAGGGGTTGCACCCGACAGCAGCAGGATCAGCCCGCCCGCGAACACGAGCGCGGCCAGCAGCGGCGGCGCGAGTTCGCGGAGCAGCGACTGGCCCGCTTGCGCAATCTCCCTCGCCGGCGGCCGCCAGGCCTTGCTTTCGTGCCAGGCGAGCAGCTGCGCCGCGACCAGCAAGGGCAGCAGGTAATAGAGGACACGGTAGGCGAGCAGGGCGGCGAGCAACTGCGCCTTGTCGCCGGGTACCGTCGCGATCACCACCGCCTCGAACACCCCCAGCCCGCCGGGCACATGGCTGATCAGCGCGGCGATGATCGCGAGCGCATAGCCCAGGAAAAAGGCGGGATAGGCGGCGGGGTCAGGGGCAGGCAGCAGGATGTAGAGCGCCGCACTGGCGGCGGCGAGGTCGAGCGCGGCGACCGCGGTCATCCCCGCGCTGCGGGTCAGGTTCGGCAGCGGGGTGCGCCAGCCGCCGATGTCGACGACCTTCAACCCGAAATGGCGCAGCAGCAACGGGATGAGGCAGAGGGTCAGCACGACCAGCCCGGCGAGATGCAGCCAGTGGAGCGACAGCCCCCAATCGAAGAAGGGCAGGATATGCGTGCTTGTCACGGCGGCGAGCCCGGCCAGCAGGATGACGCCGTTCCAGAAGCTGAGGCTGGCCAGCGCGATCACGCTGCCGATCTCGCCCCCGCTCAGCCCCGCCGCGCGGTAGACGCGGTAGCGCGCCGACCCGCCGGTGAGCAGCGCCAGCCCCAGATTGTGGCTGAGCGTATAGCTGGTGAACGACGCGAGCGCATAGGTTCGCCAGGGCAATGTCCGATCGATGACCCGCAGCGCGAACCGGTCGTAAAGCGTCAGCATCAGATAGCTCGCGACCGTCAGCAGCAATGCTGCACCGATCTGACCCGCCGACAAGGCATCGAAGGCATGGCGGACCTCGTGCGGCCGGACCGAATGGAGCAGCCGGAACAGCGCGGCGAGGCCGAGCGCCGCGACGAGCAGCGCGGCGCCGATCGACAGGATCCGCTTGTTGTGCCGGACCCACGCCATGCCATTGTCGAATGCGGTCACCGCCGGGTCCACTCCTGATGCTTGCAGATCAGTCCGCCGAGGATACAGCCGGATATCCGCAAGCTGTTTGCGCTTTCTAATTCGATCGTCGAATAAAAGCGACGTCCCTGGTCGGGGACATAGACCTGTCCGGTCCAGCGGCCGCGGCCGTTTGCGCGATAGTCGGAGAGCAATTCGGTGCCGACCAGCGATGTCACCCCGGCCTCGCGCGCGTCGGCGATCGCCTTTGGACCGGCCCAGACGATATTGCCGCAGAGCAGTGGGCCGCAGCTGTGCGTGCGCACCAGCAGCGTCCCCTTGGGATTCTGCCACAGGCCGAACGGTGTCGCGGTGGTTGCGGCGTGGGCGCCGCCAGATAGCGCCAGAAGCAGCGCCATGGCCAAAACTCTCATGTCATATGCTCCTTGCTGACTGTGCACCCCGGATCGCGGGCAGGATCGCCGCTTCGAGCGCGCGGGCGTCCGAATTAAGCTTGTGCCCGCCGGGCAGGGTGATGCGACGGACGTTCGGCAACTGAAGTTCGGGGCACAGGCTGCCCGCTTCGTCGGCGCCGTGAATGCAGGTCACGGGCACCCAGCGGAGCCGCGATGCGGTCGGATAGGCGCGCTGATCGGGGGTTTCGAGGCCGGCGAGTTCAATCGGCGAGGCGCGGAAGATGATGTCCTCGCCGGGCACGATCAACACCACCGACCGGATCGGTTGGCGCGCGGTCGCGGAGAATCGCGCGAGGCCGGCGTGGAGCATATCGGCGCCAAAGGACTGGCCGATCAGCACGACATGATCGGTCTTTCCCAGCTTCATCGCCCGGACCATCGCCGTCTTGATCAGTTCGGCGGTTTCCTCGGGCGTCCGGCGCGGCGAGAAATAGGTCAGCGAGTTGACGGTGACGATCGCATAGCCGCGCGCGCCCAGCCGCGCCGCAACCCTGGGCGTCATCCCGACCCGGTTGCCCATGTCGCCCGAGAGCATGACGATCGCGGGTTTGGCGGGGCCGGCATCGGCGGCCGGCATGTCGTGGAACAGCGGACCGTTATAATAGCCGGCATGGAGATAGGCCGCCGACGCGATGGCGAAGGTGAGGAACAAAGCAAAAAGCCATTTTTTCATGGGAGGTCCTTCGCAATCGGAATGGTCATCGCGCTTGGCTCCCGTCGGTTGATGGGGCGACAATAGGCGCGCGGGTTCGTCCGGAAGCTGGCGCGAGGATTACGATATTGTCATGTCGCGGCCATGCCCCGGTTGGATCGGCCGGCCTAGAAAGAGGGTGTCCAAGGCGGGACCATCCCCCCCCCTGACTCCCTCTGGCCCCGGTCCCGCCTGGACACCCCGGATCGTCCCGTCCGCACCCATGCGGATTTCTATGGAGAGAAGAATATGGCACGCTTTCGTACCCTCATCGGCTTCGGCCTTGCGTCGACGATGATGATCGCCGCTCCGGTCTTCGCATCGGCACCGTCCGCTTCGACGACCACCGCCAAACCGGCAGCGACGCACACCCTGGCGAAACAGACCGTGGCGCCCAAGGCCGCCAAGGCCACCAAGGTTGCGGCGCCCAAGCGGGTCGCGTCGACCCGGCAGAATACCCATCTCGCCAAGGCGACGCTGAGCAACGGCAAGAAGGTCACCTATGACTGCCGCCTCGCGGGCAACAAGAACAAGCAGGCCTGCAAGGGCTGAACCCCGGCACTCGCCAGCTTGAGCCGGCCCGCTGTCCGACCAGTTCCCGAAATCCTCCGGAACTGGTCGGTTCGGCATGTCCGGAACGAACCGCGGATCGCGGTACCGACACCCTGGTCAAAGACGATTTGGTCGATGACGTCGCAGCAACGCGGACCCGTCAGCCGCGCCCCCGAACGTGCCGCATCAAAATTGGCAGTCCGAATGAAGGAGTTTGCAGCGATCGGCATGCCGGGCCGTTATCTCCCTTAGCTGCGCGCTTGAGATACAGGCTGGTATTGAGTTTTCGTACCGCGGGCCGGTTCCATCGAGACGGTGCTTCTCCATCATCCGCGGTGGCGGGCCGAGGGGCCGTGCGGCCTCGAATATAAGCAAATATTGGAATGGTGGGACTTTCGAAGCCATCGTGAGCATTCGTCAGCCGAGCGCCGCATTGCCCGATGGAGCCAGCATCTTCGTTGCCAAGAAGAAGGGGGATTCCAGTGGCGCGTAGATCGTCCGAACGCCCGGCGACCACAATCGGCGCACCCAGTAAGCGATGGACAGGTGCAATAGTCCAAATCGCATCTTGATCGGCTTTGGCAAGACGAAGGACGTTCAAGCATAAGCGACCCGATGAGGGGGCGTTAGCACCCGAAACAGGACCATCCAAACGCCGACGATCGGCACCGACGCGGACATTTAGCCTCAAAAGATTAACCCGCCTGCTATAGTCCCGCCGCGCGAGGGGAACGCGATGGACATGACAGCCGAGGAACGAGTCGGTCCGGCCGACGATGCGCCCATGAGGCTTGGTCGCTGGACGATCGGACGCAAGTTCGTCGGCTTGTCCGTGGTATTGTTGTCGATCATGCTGGTGGCGGCGCTGTGGTCGTTCATGCAGGCGGCGCGCGTCAACCGCGAGACGATATTGCTCGAACAGGTCCTTGAACCGCTCCGCCGGGAAATCGCGGCGATCGAACAGGAAACCGCGAACGAGGAACTCGCGACCGAAAGGGCGCTCCGTTACGGCGGCCCGCAGCTTCGCGATCCGGCGCGCCACGCCGCGGAACTGGCGCGGTTTGAAGCGCTCAATGACGATGTCGATCGCAGACTGACCATGCTGCAAAAGGCGATCCGGCGATACCAGGGCACCGAAATTCCCGTCGAGGTGGCGATCATCCTCGGCCGGCTGCAGTTGGAAAGCGAGTCGGTACAGCGCGACCATGCCGCCTATCGGCGCAGCGTCGGCGCCTATATCGACCCGGCCGCGCCCGCGATGCTGAACGGCAATATCGAACGCGAGGCCGCCGCGACCGGCGATGAAAAGCGCGTGCTGGCGTCGCTCGAACGCATGGGAACCGAATCCGACGCGCTGGCCCGGGCGCATGAGGAACGTCTGGCGGCGATGGAACATCGCAGTTTCATCATATCGGTCGAAAGCCTGTTGCTCGCGATCCTCGCGTTCCTGATCGGCATTATCCTGTCGCTGATGATCACCCGCCGGATGATGGTCCCGGTGCAAAGCCTGATCGATGGCGCCGAAGAAGTCGGTCGCGGCAATCTCGACGTCTCGCTGAAATCCCAGTCGCGCGACGAGATCGGCCAGTTGGCCCATGCCTTTTCGTCGATGGTCGGTGAGCTGAGGACCAAGGCCGCGATGAAGGATACATTTTCCAGCTACCTCGATCCGCGCGTCGTCGACCGCCTGCTGGGTGAGCGCCGCGCCGAACTGGAAGCGGGCGAAAAGCGCGAGATGACGGTGTTCTTCTCCGACCTTCAGGGCTTTAGCGCGATTTCCGAAACCCTGACCCCGACGGCCCTGGTCAAGCTGATCAACCGGTATCTCTCGTTGGCGGCCGAGCCGATCCAGCTTCATCGCGGGGTGATCGACAAATATATCGGTGATGCGATCATGGCCTATTGGGGGCCTCCGTTCACCCCCGACGACCCTGCGCTCTCGGCCGTCCAGGCCGCGCTGGAACAGCGTGCGCAAATCGATCGGCTCGAGCTGGAACTGCCCGAGTTGATGGGGCTGCGCCGCGGCGCGCCGCGGATCGCGGTCCGGATCGGGCTCGCGTCGGGCGATGTCGTCGTCGGATCGATCGGATCGACCGCCTCGCGCAACTTCACCATCATGGGCGACACGGTGAACATCGCGTCGCGGCTGGAAGGAGCGAACAAGGCCTATGGCACGATGATCCTCGCCGACGAAGCGACGGTGCGGCAGGTTTCGCACCGGATCGAAACGCGCGAGATCGACCTGTTGGCGGCGGTGGGCAAAAGCGAGGCGGTGCGGGTCTATGAGTTGCTGGGCGAGGTCGGCGAGGTCGGCGACGCGCTGCTCGATTTGCGCGAGACGTTCGAAAATGGTCTCGCCGACTACCGGGCGGGCGACTGGGACCGAGCCGGGAGCGCCTTTGCCCGGTGTCTGGAAATCGCACCCGGCGACGGGCCGGCGCAGGTTTTCGCGGATCGGGTCAGAGCCTTTCGCACGGCTTCGCCGGCCGCCGATTGGGGCGGCGTGTGGCAGAGTGTCGGGAAGTAACGTGCCGACAACCTGCCGGAGGATGGCCGATGAAGGCGGATAAGCGCCCGTGCCTCACTCCCCCATCACCGCTGCCCGGTGCGCATCGCCGAACATGTTCGGCCATGGCCGAGTGAGCGCGCTGGCCCAAGCCCAAGCCGTTCCCTGCGCGGACCCAGCGGCAGCCATTCCCGCGCTTGCCGTCGAAAAACGGACAGGCTGAAAACGGCCAAAGTCGCTGCGGGTGACGCATGACGAAATTTGCGACTGCCTGAAAGCTTGCACGGCGGGTTCACCGCGCTCATTGTCGCGCAATGGCGATGCCATGCTGAACAACTGGCTTCCCTGGGCCCTGCTTTCGGCTTGCTTCGCCGCGCTCACGGCCGTTTTTGCCAAACTCGGGCTCGAGAAGATCGACCCCCATTATGCCACGTTCATCCGCACGCTCGTGATCGCGATCTTCATCGCCGCATCATTGCTTGTGACCGGCGGCTTCCAGTCGCTCGCGACCTTGCCGCTCGCATTCCGGCCGGCTTGAGCGTGGCCGCGCTGGAGCGTCGACCGATTTTTCGTCCTGAGGTGTGGATTCTGTCCCGCAGCGGCGTCAACAGCCCAATGTCGATTCCGCGCGATTCCAATATTGTGAATGATGTCGAGGTGTTAATGGCGTGCGTCCGGACGCGAAAGGGCTATCGTTCGAGAATGACCACGCGGTTCTGCACCTTCTCTACAGCGTTGCTGCTCTTCCCGCTGGCAGCCTGCGCTCACTACGAGCCAAAGCCGCTTCTCGTCGATCCCGTTGCTGCGCCGTCGCTTCAGGCCCCGCTAAGCGATATCCTGTCGCGCGACGCGGCGACGATCGACCGGCCCTATCTGAAGCCCGTCGCGCTCGACCTTTCGGCGCCGCTCGATCCCAATGGCATCGCGATCCTCGCGGTGATCGCCAATCCCGATCTCAAGGCGCAGCGCGCGCGTGCCGGAGTTGGTGACGCGCAGGTTTTTGCCGCCGGGCTGCTGCCCGACCCGACCTTCAGCTTCGGCGTCGACCATATTCTTTCGGGGCCGGATCCGCTCGACAATATCGCCGGCACGCTGGGGTTCAGCCTTAATGCACTGCGCACGCAAAAGGTGCAGCGCGCGCAGGCCGTCGCCGAGGCGAGGCAGGTGCGGCTCGATCTCGCCTGGGCGGAATGGCAGACCGCCTGCAACGCGCGGCTGCAGGCGGTGCGCGTCCTCGCGCTCGAACAGGCGCTCGCCAATACGGCGACCAGCGCCGACGCGAGCGAAGCGCTTCTCGGCCGCTATCTGAAGGCGGCGGGCCGCGGCGACATTTCGCCCGACCAGGTCCAGTCGTCGCGCATCGCCGCGCTTGACGCCCAGAGCAATTTTCGCAGTGCCCAGACCAATCTTCAGGCCGCGCGCTCCGAGCTTCACCGTCTGCTTGGCTTGCCGCCGGACTATGCGCTGCGGCTGGCTCCGGCGCCGATACCGGCGGCAGTGCCTGACGCGAATCGCCTCCTCGCGATGGCGCTTACCGGTCGCAGCGACCTTGAGGCGCTGCGTGCCGGCTATGATGCGCAGGAAGCCGCTGTCCGCCGCGCGATCCTCGACCAGTTCCCGAATCTCGATCTCACGATCAGCGGCGCGCGCGATACCGGCGGCAACAAAATGCTTGGCCCGTCGATCGGCTTCACGCTCCCGCTATGGAACCGCAATCGCGGCGGTATCGCCGTCGCCGAGGCCACGCGCGAAGCGCTCCATCAGGAATATGATGCGCGCCTGTTCCAGACCCGCGCGGATATCGCCGCCGCGGTGTCGGGGCTCGCGATCGCGCGCCAGCAATATGAAATCCTGCGCGCCGGCATGCCCGCCATCGAAAGCTTTGCGAAGGCGAGCCGCCGCGCCGCGCAGCGCGGCGACCTCGCGCTGGCGACCGCCGAGGTCGCCGAGCAAAGCCTTCGCGACCGGCAACTGCTCCTTCTCCAGTCCGAGCAGGCGATCGCCGAACAAACCATTGCGCTCGAACTGCTCGTTGGCGCCCCGCAGGAATCCTGGACCCTATGACCAGCCGGACATCCCTCGTTCTGCCGCTCGCCTTCGCCTGCCTTCTGGGCGGCTGCCAAGCCTCGACCGATACGGCCGCGACCGCCGATCCGGTCGCGACGATCGACGTCGCCACCGCGACCACCGGCGATATCGACGAGAAGATCACGCTCTATGGCGCGGCCGAGGCCAATGGTGCGGGCAAATATACGCTGTCGGCTCCGATGGAAGCGATCGTGCAGGCGGTCGACACGCCGGTCGGTAGCCGCGTGACGCGTGGCCAGATCTTGGTGCGGCTGAGCCCGAGTCCGACCGCGCGGCTCGATCTCGCCACCGCCTCGGCCAATGCCAACGCTGCCGATCTCGCGCACGCCCGGGCGCGGCGACTTCGCGCCGACGGGCTGGTGAGCGATGCCGAGGTCGAAACGGCGCGCGCCGCGAAACAGGCCGCTGATGCCGCGCGCGCCAGCCTCGCCACCCGTAACGGAGCGCTCGTACTTCGCGCACCCGCTAGCGGCACTGTGGAAGTCATCGGGGCCAGCGCGGGCGAACTCGTCGCCGCCGGGGCGACGATCGTATCGCTCGTCAAGGAGGGCGATTTGCGCGCGCGCTTCGGGGTCGATCCGGCGATCGCGCGGCGCATTCCCAAGGGGAGCTATGTCGAGGTTACTGCGGCAGGCAGCAAGCTGGCCTTCAACGTCCCCGTACTGTCGGTCGACAGCGTCGTCGATCCGGTGACGAAGCTGGCGTCGGTCTATGTCCAGATACCGAATGAGCGCGGGGTCGGCGCGGGCGAAAGCCTGACCGGGCGGGTGCTGCTTGCCAATATCGCCGGCGGCATCACCATTCCTTATGCCGCGCTGCTCGACGACGGCGGCCAGCCTTTCGTCTTCGTCATCGCGAACACGATCGCCAAGCGGCGCGATATTGTCGTCGGGCCGCGCACCGGCGACCGGATCAGCGTCACCTCGGGGCTGAAGGCCGGCGAACGCGTCGCCACGGTTGGCGTAACCGCGCTTGAGGACGGGATGAAGACCCGCATTCAGGGCGCGAAAAAGTGACCGACATCATCAGCAAACATGCGCGGTCGATCTGGCTCGCGGTGATCCTGCTTGCGCTCGCGGGCGTGGTATCGGCGACGCGCGTGCCGGTCGGACTGTTTCCCAACATCGATTATCCACGGGTCGTCGTGTCGGTCGATGCCGGCGACCGCGACGCCGCGCAGATGGAAGCCGAGATCACGCGCCCGATCGAGATCGGGCTGCGCGCGGTGCCGGGGGTGACCAATGTCCGTTCGGTCACGAGCCGCGGCAGCGCCGAGGTCGCGCTCAATTTCCAGTGGGGCGACGATATGGTGGCGGCCGCCCAGTCGACGCAGGGGGCGCTGGCGACCTTGCTTCCGACCTTGCCGGCCGGCACGAGCTTCAACGTGCGGCGCTCCGATCCGACGATCTTTCCCGTCACCGGCTTTGCCTTGACCTCGGACAGCCTCAGCCCCGAGGCGCTCCGGACGATCGCCGATCTCAAGATATTGCCTGCCTTGACGTCGGTCGAGGGTGTCGCGGGTGTCGATATCCTGGGAAGCAGCCCCCGCGAGTTCGCGGTCGATGTCGATCCGGCGCGGCTGCAATCGCTCGGCATCAGCCTCACCGATGTCGTCACCGTGCTCGGCAAGGCCAATATGGTCCGCGGCCTCGGCAAGATCGAGGATCGGCACCGCCTGTATCTGGTGCTGATCGAAAACCGCGTCGCCAATGCCGACGATCTTGGTGCGGTCCCGATCAAGGCCGCCGCGGGCGGGGCAGGGGTTGTCACGCTCGGGCAGATCGCGACGATCTCGTCATCGACGGCTCCGGCGTTCAGCCGCGTCACGTCGGACGGCAAGCAGGCGGTGCTCGTCAACGTCCGCCAGGCGCTAAAGGGCGACACCGTGGCGATCGTAAAAGCGGTCGATGCGCGGCTCGCCGAGCTTCATCTGCCGCCGTCGGTCAAGGTCACCACCTTCTATGACCAGTCCGAACTGGTCGTCGGCGCGGCGAATGCCGTGCGCGATGCGATCCTGATGGGCGCGCTGCTCGCCGGGATCGTCCTTTTCGTCTTCCTGCGATCGGGGCGGCTGATGGTCATCACCGGGCTGATGCTGCCCGCGGTGCTCGCCGCCACCTGCCTGCTGCTCTTCGCCTTCGGCATGAGCTTCAACATGATGACGCTTGGCGGCATGGCCGCGGCGGTCGGGCTCGTGGTCGACGATGCGGTCGTGATGCTCGAGCATATGATGCGGCGGATGCAGGAGCAGCGACTGACCGAACCCGGGCCGCTTCTCGCGGCCGCTGCCGAAATGGGCATGCCGCTGCTCGGTTCGACCACCGCGACGATCGTCGTTTTCCTGCCGCTCGCCTTCATCAGCGGCGTGACCGGGGGATTCTTCAAGGCGCTGGCGATCACAATGGTGGCAGCGCTCATCATATCCTTGCTTTTCGCCCGCTTCGTCATCCCGCTCGTGGCGGCCCATTGGCTCCGCGAGAAGGATGCCGAGTCCGCCGATCGTGCCAACAAGGTCCTCGATCCGCTGCTCGACCGTTATGGGCGCGCGAGCACGCGTGCCTTTGGACGGCCGGTCCTGTTCGCGGCGCTCGTCGCGGCGCTGCTTGCGGTCAGCGGCTATATGGCCTGGCGGAGCGTGCCGTCGGGGTTCATGCCCAAGATGGACGAGGGCGGGTTCGTCCTCGATTATAAGGCGCAGTCGGGCGCGTCGCTCGAAGATACCGACGCGCTGCTGCAACGCGTCGAGACGATCATCAGCGCGACGCCCGAGGTCGCGAGCTACTCGCGGCGCACCGGCGTCCAGCTTGGCGGCGGTCTCACCGAGGCCGACGAGGGCGATTATTTCATTCGCCTCAAGGGCGGCTCGCGGCGCGATATCGAAGCGGTGATGACCGACATGCGCGAGAAGATCGCCGCCGACGTGCCGGGGCTCGAGGTCGAGCTGATCCAGCTCATGGAGGATCTGATCGGCGACCTGACCGCCGTCCCGCAACCGATCGAGGTCAAATTGTTCGGCGACGACACAGCGGCGCTCGAAGCGGCGGCAAAGGCGATCGGCGAGCGTATCGGCAAGATATCGGGCGTCGTCGAGGTGGTCGACGGCTTGCGCGTCGCCGGCGACGCGATCAGCATCGCGGTCGATCCGGGCGCCGCGGCCCAATATGGCCTCGACCCCGACAGCATCGCCTCGCAGCTCGAGACCGCGGTCGGCGGCACCCCGGCGACACAGGTCCGCATCGGCGCCCAGCTCATCGACGTGCGCGTGCGTGCGCCGCAGGATTTGCGCAGCGATGTCGCGCGGATCGAAAACCTGCCGCTTATCGCGCCCGACGGGAGCAGCATCCGGCTTGCCGCGGTCGCGACCGTGTCGGTGCAGAGCGGACAAAAGCAGCTGACGCGCGAGAATCTCGCGCCCTATATCGCCGTGACCGCGCGGCTCGATGCCCGCGATCTCGGTTCGGCGATGACCGAGATCAAGGGCGCGGTCGGCCAGCTCAAGCTGCCCGCCTCGGTGCGTGTCGACTATGGCGGGCTCTACGCCGAGCAGCAGAAGAGCTTCGCCGATCTCTCGCTGGTTTTCGGCGCCGCGTTGCTGCTCAGCGCCTTGCTCATCACCCTGTTGTTCGAGCGCGCCGGCTGGACGGTGGCCGCGATCGCGACGGTGCTGCTGACCGCGGCGGCGGTGATGATCGGGCTGTGGATCATGGGGATCGAGCTCAATATTTCGGCGCTGATGGGGCTCACCATGGTCGTCGGCATGGTCGCCGAACTCGTCATCTTCTTTCTCGCCGAGATCGACCGCGACAAGCCGATGACGTCGGCGGTGCTGCTCGAGGCCGGCCGGAAGAGGCTGCGCCCCATTCTGATGTCCGCGCTGATCGCGGTGCTGACCCTCGCGCCGCTCGCGCTCGGCCTCAGCCGGGGCGCCGGCCTTCAGCAGCCGCTGGCGACCGCGATCATCTTCGGCTTGATTGCCGCGGTGCCGCTGGTCCTGTTCTTTCTTCCCGCGATGCTGCTCGCGCTCACGCGGCGCGAGCCGAGGCCCGCCGCCTGAGGCCGGCGTCCGGTCAGACGATCGAGCGGCGCCTCGGCGAGTGGAGCGCGAGCGCGCGGGTAAGGCGATAGGTCACGCCAGAGCCGACATGATCGGAGAGCATCGTGCCGTCGCGCTCGCGGCCGAACGGCACCGCCATCGCGATCGCCTGGATCGAGGCGTCATAGCCCGGCGAAAAGAACTGCCAGTCACGACCCTTCTGAAACACCGTCGCCGCGATGGTTGGGATCGTTCGCCCGCAAGGTGCATCCGATTTGAGGCAATGCTGGAGCGCGTTGTCGATCGGAAGCCGGCGTTTCGTGGTCCAGTTCGCCGCGCTGTGGGCGGCGAGGTAAGTTCGTCGTTCGGCCGAACTGGCGTTGAAATCACCCGCCAGGATGACCGGCAGATCGGGGTCGCGGTATCGCGCCAGAAAATGGTCGATCACCTCGACCTGCCGCCGATAGGCATAAAGCGAGCGTGCCGGACTGACGCCGGAGGCCTTCTTGCTGTTCATATGGGTGGTGACCACGGTCACCGGGGTCGTGCTTCCGGGGACGGCGATCGTCACCATCAATATGCCCTTGTTGGCGAGGCAGTCATAACCTGCACAGGCAAAGGCGGGAAAGGCCTCGCGGCGCACCGAGAGGATCGGATAGTCCGACGCGAGGATCAGTCCTGACGAGACCTGCTTGCCCGACCGCTCGCCCTTGAAAAAGCTCGCGCCTTCGATGAATTCTCTGTCGCTCTCCTGCGGCTTGACCGGGCTGAGGAGGTCGCGGGAAGGCCCCTCGACGACAAAGCGATAGCCGCTATGCCGCGCGATCGCTTTGGCGGGCTCGGTGAACGCTTCCTGCAGGATGATGACGTGCGGCTGCGCGTGCTGCGCTCGCATGGCGAGAAGCCGTGCCTCGATACGCGCGAAGTCGGCGCTTCGATCGGAGGCAAGGGGCCAGGGCAGGCCTTTGACATTATAGGCCATAATCGAGAGGCCGGCCGGCGGCGCCTTCATCGGCGCCTGCTGCTCCGGCTTGGAAGCGGCGGGCAGCGCGACGCTGCCCAATAGCATCGGCATCATCGCCATCAGCACGCCCGTGCCGGCCATCTTCTTGCTCACTCGCACTGCTCCTGTCGGTTCGAGACCGGTTGATTGACGCCGCGGGGCTCCCCGACCCGCACTTCGTCGGGGGAGGTGTGGAAAAGCGAGGTCGATGGCGTCTGATCCCTCGAGCGCCTGGCTGGCAGGCGCCCCACGAACCCGGGGGATATGTCATGAGGGCTTTAGCGATCGGTGCCGCTGCGATGAGCGCCCTGCTGTTTCCCGGCTCCTTGATGGCGCGGGAGGCCGCGCCAAATATTGCCGTCACACATGTGGCGCTTCCCAATCCCGCCCGCTCGGGCGCGCGGGTGCCGCTTGCGATCCTGCCGACCGAAGATTTGGCAACAAGCACGTCCGAGGCCATGACGACGAGCGGCGGCGTGGCCGCCCTTGGGATCGTCAAAAGTCACGCGGTCGGCCGCGAATGGGAAGGCGGTGCCTTCCATCTCGCCGCCATGCGCGGACGGTCGGAGTCCGCGAGGACCGCGGCGCAAAGTTTCGATTATCAGCGCTTCGCGATGATGGCGATCGGTGCCGACGTGTCCGAGGATATCTCCGATCGCGACACGCTGACGCTTGCCGGCACCTATGCCGCCGAGCGGCGGCGCCCGGCATTTATCGTCGGCCCGCACCGCTATTATCGGACGGACGAGCGCGCCGCCGTCCTTCACTGGACCCGCGATGATCGCCTCGATCTGGCTGGTACCCTGTTCGACACCGGCCCGGCGAAACCGCGGACGGCAGCCGAGCGCTTCGCCGATCTTGCCGGCGGCGCGCCGCGCGCGGTTCGCGGCTGGGGACTGACGGCCAGCCTTTACCCCACGGGTGAACCCGACCGCTTGTCGGTCGGCATCGATTTTCGCGACCAGCAGGACCGCGACATCGGGCACCGGGACGCACGCGTCCAGATATTCCTGAGGAAGAAATTCTGACCATGACCCATGCCGGGCATATCGCGATCATCCTCCATGATTTCTCGACCGGAGGCAGCGAACGGATCGCCATTCGCCTCGCCAATCGCTGGGTGGAACGGGGCCGGCGGGTGACGATCATTTGCGGAACGCAGATGGGCGCGGCACGCGCGCTCGTCGGCCCCGGCGTCGCGGTCAAGACCTGCTCGCCCGAAACATGGCGCAGCCCCTGGTCGCGCGTACAGCTCGGGTGGCGCATGGCGCGGATCGTGCGGGCCGAGGCGCCCGATATCGTCTTTTCGCCGGGCAATTTCCACCTCATCATTCTCGCCTTCCTGGCGCGCCAGCGCTTCGCCAAACGGCCGATCTTCGTGAGCAAGCTCAGCAACCCGATCCGCCGTGGCGGGCTTCGGCGCCTCATGCGCGGACTCGCCGATGCGGCGATCCGGCTCGCCGCCGCGCCGACCGATATGCTGGTCGCGATGTCGCCGTCGCTGTTCGCGGAAGCCCGATCGGTGTTCCCGGGCCACGCCGTTACCGAAATCGCCGAACCCATCCTCGAGGATGATATCGCCGCGGCGCATAGCCGCGCCGGCCTCGAGCCGGCACCGCTCATTCTCTGCGCGGCGCGCCTCGCCCCGCAGAAGGACCTGATCACCGCCATCCGTGCCTTCGCCGAACTCCCTCCGGCGCTGAAGGCACGGTTGCTGATCCTTGGCGAAGGGCCGCTGCGCGGCCGGCTCGAACGCGAAGCCGAAAGACTGGGCGTCGCGGCGCGGGTCGAGATGCCGGGCCATGTTCCCGATATCGCGCCCTATCTTGCGCGCGCCGACCTCTATCTGATGAGCTCGCATTATGAAGGCTATCCCGCAGTCCTCGTCGAAGCGATCGCAGCGGGGGTCCCGATCGTGACGACCGATTGTTCGCTCGCCTTGCCCGAAATCTTCCCGTCGCCCGAACTGGGGGCCATCGTCCGCCAGCGTCAGCCCGAAGCCATCGCGGCAGCTATCGTCGCGCAGCTTCGCCGATCGCCGCCCTCACCAAATGCCGCGCGCAAGGTCACCGATCGGCACAAGCTCGGTGCCTCGGCGGCCGACTATCTCGCGCTCTTCGACCGGCTGGTCCTGTGACCGCGCGACGTCTTCTTGCCTCGATCCACGATGTCACCCCGGTTCACGCCGAACGGCTCGATCGACTCGTTCCCATCGTCGAAGCGATCGTGCGTCCGGGACGCTACGCTCTCCTCGTCGTTCCCGATTTTCATCGGCAGGGGCTGCTGACGAGACATCCGCAGTTCGTCCGCCGTCTGCGCGGCTGGGCCGACGCGGGCTGCGAAATATTCCTGCATGGCTTCACCCATGTCGACGAGAGTCGCCACGCAGGTGTCGCGGCGCGGTGGAAAGCTTCGCGCATGACGGCGGGGGAGGGCGAATTTCTCGGCCTCTCGACGCGCGAGGCCGAAGCGCGAATAGTGGAAGGCCGCGACATGATCGAGCAGTCGATCGGCCGGCCGATCGCCGGCTTCGTCGCGCCTGCGTGGCTCTACGGCGAGGATAGTCTTGCTGCGCTCGCGGCGCAGAATATCCGCATGATCGAGGATCATTTTCGCGTCTGGAATCCCCAGAATTCGGAAGTATTCGCGCGGGGGCCGGTCGTGACTTACGCCAGCCGGTCGCGCATGCGTATCGCGAGCTCGATCCTGTGGTCGCGCCTCGCGACCGTGCTGCTCGCGCGCGCATCGACGGTGCGCCTTGCCGTCCATCCGCACGACGTCGATTCGCCGCGGCTGATGCGCGAAATTGCGCGCGCGCTCGGTACTTTTGCGCGTTCGCACCAGCCGGCCACCTACGCCGACCTGGCATCCGGCCGATTTTCCTGAATCGCTGGTGCGGATTTGCCGGGGGCTTGGCGTCAGTCCCTCAGTTACCGCTGCCAAAAGGTGATCGATGGCTTCTCAAGCATTGGGTGCAACGCCAAATAGATGGGCAGAGCGCCTTCGCCCTCTCCTCCAAGAGCAACATCCCTGGCAAAAATATCTTTCTCTCGGCCTGTCGCTCGCGCTCCTTGCCGCGCTCGGTTCGAAGCTTTCGAGTATCGGCTTGGCCGGACTCGTGCGGGGTGTCCCCGCGTCGCCGGTCTTCTGGATAGCCTTTGCCGCTTACTATCTCGCGCTTCCGGCCTCCGAATGGCTGATATTCCGGCGCCTGTGGAACATTCCGCGCGCCGGTTTCGCGGCGCTGCTGCGCAAGCTTGTCAGCAACGAGATATTGTTCGGCTATAGCGGCGAGGCCTATTTCTACGGCTGGGCGCGGCGCCATGCAAAGATGGCGGCGGCGCCTTTCGGTGCGATCAAGGATGTCAGCATCCTGTCGGCGGTCGCCGGCAATCTCGTGACGCTCGTGATGCTTGCGCTTGCCTGGCCGGTTGTTGGACAGGTCGCTCCCGAGTTCCACGGCCGAACCGTGGCGCTGTCCGCAGCGGTCATCATCGGTCTCTCACTGGCGCTGCTCGCTTTCAGGCACCGCATCTTCTCGCTGTCGCGCCCGGAACTGCGCATGATCTTCGGCGTGCACATAGGACGGCTGATGCTGACCACCTTGCTGTCGGGTGTGATGTGGCACAGCGCGCTGCCCGCCGTGTCCACGGGCTGGCTCGTCATCCTCGCCACACTGCAACTGCTCGTGACGCGCCTGCCATTCGTGCCGAACAAGGATCTTGTCTTCGCCAGCGTTGCGCTCTTCCTGATCGGCCATGATGGTGCGATCGGGCCGCTGATCGCTATGATCGCCGGGTTGATCCTGCTCGTGCATATTGTTCTCGGTGCGATTCTGACCTTGGCCGAACTTGCGACGGCGCATCGGTCGTGAAGGCGGCGATTGCACCCATGGCGCTGCTGCTCGTCGCTGCGGCGCCCGTCAAACCCGACCCATCGCTCGGCAAGGCCGAGGCCGCTTGCCGGACGCATGAAACAGCGCCCGCGGTGCTCGTTTCGGTGACCGGGCTCAAGGATCGCAAGGGCCTCATACGCGCCGAACTCTATCCGGCTAACGACAGCGATTTCCTCGCCGACGATGCGGTCCTGATCAACGCGCAAAAGACCTTCCGCCGTGTCGATCAGGACCTGCCGGCATTGGGTCCGGTCACGCTTTGCCTCCGCGTCCCGGGGCCGGGGCGCTACAGCCTGTCGGTCCTCCACGACCGCAACCGCAATCTCAAATGGGACAAATTGTCCGACGGCCTCGGGTTTGGCGGCAATCCGAAGCTCGGCTGGTCGAAACCCAAGGCAGTGGCCGCGTCGGTCGTGGTCGGCACCGGGCCGACACGTACCGAGGTCGTCATGAATTATCTGAGCGGCCTCAAATATAAGCCACTGGAGCGTCAATGAAGATCGTCGACGTCTGCGCCTTTTACACGCCGCACGGCGGCGGGGTAAAAACCTATATCGACCGCAAGCTCGCGACCGGCGCGGCGATGGGGCATGAGATCGTCGTCATTGCGCCGGGTTCGCACAACCATGTCGAGCGGCGGACGGAAGGCGGCAGGATCGTCCATGTCGCCAGTCCGCAGCTGCTCGTCGACCGGCGCTATCGCTATTTCGAAGACGCGGGCGCCGTCCATGCCCGGCTCGATGCCGAGCGCCCCGATATGGTCGAGGCGTCATCGCCCTGGCGGACCGCCAATATCGTCGCCGACTGGCAGGGCGACGCGCCCAGAGCCCTGATCATGCATGCCGATCCGCTGGCGGCCTATGCCTATCGCTGGTTCGGTCGTTTCGGCAGCCGCGAGACGATCGACAAGGGCTTCGACCTCTTCTGGCGCCATTTGCGGCGGCTCGGCGCACGGTTCGACTGCGTTGTCAGTGCCAACCGTCATCTTTCGGCGCGATTGCAGGCTGGGGGCGTGGCTGGCGTGGAGACGATTCCGATGGGGGTCGATCCGGATATCTTCTCGCCGATACACCGCGATCCCGGCCTGAGGCGCGATCTGCTCGCGCGCTGCGGACTGCCCGAACGCGCGACCCTGTTGATCGGGGTCGGCCGCCACAGCGGCGAAAAGCGCTGGCCGCTGGTGATCGATGCCTGCCTCGCGGCGTCGCAGCATCGTCCGATCGGACTGGTTCTCGTCGGCGACGGTCGCGATCGTGCGCGGCTTGTCCGCCAGATCGGGGACAATCCGCACGTCCATCTCCTGGCGCCGGTCGCTGATCGTGCCTTGCTGGCGCGCGTAATGGCCAGCGCCGACGCGATGATCCACGGCTGCGAAGCCGAAACCTTCGGCCTTGTCGCGGCGGAGGCCGCGGCATCGGGTCTGCCGTTGATCGTCCCCGACGAAGGCGGCGCTTCGGACTTTGTCCGCGGCGACAATGGCGAACTCTACGAAGCGGGCGATGCAGGCGCGGCGGCGCGTGCGATTGGCCGGCTCCTTGCGCGCGATCCGGCGGCGCTTGCGGCGGCCGCCGCCCGGCGCGCCGCGGACATCCCCCTCATCGACGATCATTTCGGCGCGCTGTTCGGCCGTTACCGTTCGTTCGCGTCGCTCCGCCGGGCCGCCTGATGTCCGCAATCGATCGCTATATCGCGCGGCGGCTCGCACGACCCTTTCTCGCGGTCAGCGTGATCATCGTTCTGCTGCTGACACTCGAGAACAGCCGCCGGCTGATGACCCTGCTCGGCAATGTCGAGCAGCCCGTTGCCGTGCTGATCAAGTTGATGCTCTACCTCATCCCCGAATATCTCGGGATCGGCCTGCTGATTGCCGTGTTCGTATCGGTCGCGGTCGTTTTTCGCGGCTTCGCTCTTCAGGGCGAGCTCGACATATTTGCGTCGATCGGTCTCTCCCCCGGCCGCTTGCTGCGCGTGCCATTGATGTTCGGGCTGGCGGTAGCGCTGCTTCATGCCGGCCTTCGCGCTTATATAGAACCGGCCGGCGAGCAGCGGCTCGATGCGCTTGGCACGTCGATCGCGCTCGGCAATCTCGGCCTTTCCATCGCCCCGGGCGAGTTTCTTCGTCCCCGACCCGGAACGATGTTTCATGTCGATGCCGTCGACCGGGCCACGGGCGTTTTTCGCGGGCTTCTTGTGCAGAGCCGCAGCCTGACGGTTGCCGCGCGCGAAGGGCGGGTGATCAACGGCGGACACGAGGGCGTCTTGCTGCGCCTGTTCGATGGCCATGTGGTCGCGACGCGTCCTAGCGGCCGTCTCGAAGCCACGTCTTTTCAATCGATGGCGATGCCCATAGCGTTGATGGCCGCCAAGCCCGTCCATGTGACGCAGCGCCATCGGAACGACCGGCTCATGTCCGGTGATCTGTGGCGCGCCGCATTTGACGCCCGGACGGGCTCCGAACGCGCGGCGGCACGCGCGGCGCTCGGCAATCGCTTTGTGACCGCCGCCTTTATCGCTCTTGTCCCGCTCTTCGCTTTTGCCCTCGGCGTTCCGCCCAAGCGATCGACGTCGGCGCTTGGGCTGGGCCTCGGCATTCTGCTGATCGTCGGCTTCGTCCAGACGATCGCCGCGATCGAGGATGGCGCTCACGCGCTCGCGCCCCTTTATCAAGTCGCGGTCCTTTTCGGCTTTGCCTGTCTTGCCCTCGCGATGCTCCGCGCCCAGACCAATCGCGGGCCCGGGGCCATCGAGGCGATGCTGGTGTCGGCGAGCCAACCCGCGCGCCATCTGTCGCACTGGTTCCGGCTCGACCGCTTGATGATGCGGCTCCCTACCGACCGGAGGCCGCTATTGACGACAGGCCGATGACGGAGGCGGACCCGCAGGACCGTCCTCTGCCATGTTCGTCGGCTCGGCCTGATGACGGCTCGCGCGATGTGAACGCCTTCCATTGGCTGCCATGTGCGCCCGCCTGGTGGAACCTGCTGCGCTTCGCGACACGCAACTGCCGGAACTGACGGCCGTTCGTCAGCCGCTTATCGCACGCCGCTCGCGTAGGCGTCTTGCGGGCGCTGTCTTTGGCTGGCGCCAATCATAGACCGTCCATCCACGCCGCAGTGCCAGATGGAGCAACCGCCGCGACGGATTGACGGCCACCGCTTCATCGGCCCATTCGAAGCTAGGAAGGTCCGAGAGGTCGTCCGAAAAGAAGCGGATATGGATGTCCGCGCGATCGATATCCTGTCCCGCAAGCCAATGTTCGAGCACACGCCGTTTGTCCGCGCCATAGCAATTCGCGCCGGCGATCCGCGGGGTGAGGTCGCGCCCGCGCCATATCGATGCGGTACCGACCACATCGGTGACGCCGAGCCGTTCGGCGATGGCCTCGAGATAGAAAAGATGGGCGGCCGAGGCGATGACGACGCGCCGTCCGGCCGTGCGCTCGGCGGCGATGCTCGCGATAGCGTCGGAGTGAATATTGTGCGCGAGGCTCTGCTCGGCATAAGCCCGCGCAAGGTCGGTCACGGCGTCGCGATCGACGGCGCTTCCGAGCATCAGGCGCTGCATAGCCTGTTTGAGCTGTTTGCGCGAAAGCAAGCGCGCCTTGTACGCTGCCATCAAGGCGACCACGAGCGGCGCGAAGGCAAGCCTCCATGGCGCACGCCGCCGCGCGGCGAAAAGCAGGAACGGCGACCAGGTGCCGTGGATGGTCAAAGTGCGGTCGAGATCGAAGATCGAGAGCGGACGCGATGCTGTCATGGGCGATTTCCTCCGCAAGGTAGGACGCCGCCGGAATTATTTTCCGCACTTGCTGCGGATATCGCACCGCCGCGGCGTCGTTCCCCCCATGCGGATCGGATTTCTCTTCAACCACGACCAGATTCATCAGATGGCGCACAGCTTGCCGGTCGCGATGGCGCTCGCGCGTGCGGACACAGGCGCCGAGATCATCGTCGCAACCACCAACGATCTTCTGGCGCACGAGGCGATCCGGTTGATGGGCGGTGCCGTGCCGGCTGGCATCCGCCTTATTGCGCTCGGGTTGCGCTCGCCCGCGTCGCGGGGCCTCAACGCGGTGCTCGGATCGATTCTCCCGGCTGCCAAATTGCTGGTCTACCGCGACAATCTCGATTTCTTCCGGTCGCTCGATTTGCTTGTCGTGACCGAGCGGACGTCGCTGATCCTCAAGACGCGCTATGGCCTTTCATCGCTCCGCATGGTGCTGACCGATCATGGCGCCGGTGACCGCGCCATCGGTTTCGGCAAGTCCGCGGCGCTGTTCGACCATATATTGGCGGCGGGTCCCAAGATCCGCGACCGGTTGACCCGGGAAGCGGGGGTGTGTCCGGATCGCCTGACGATCACCGGCTATCCCAAGTTCGATATCGCGGTGGGGCAGGGGCGACCGATCAAGTTTCGTGGCAGCAATCGGCCGATCGTGCTCTACAATCCCCACGTCTCGCCCCATCTCTCATCTTGGTACACACAAGGCCCGGCGGTGCTCGACTATTTTCTCGGGTCCGACCGCTACAATCTGATCTTCGCACCGCACATCATGATGTTCGAAAGGCGGATGGCGGTGACGATCGACAAGCTCCGTTTCGGGCGGCCCGGAAAGCTGCACGCCCGCTACGCGTCGGCGCCGAATATCCATATCGATCTCGGCAGCGCGGCGCTTACCGACATGAGCTACACCAATGGCGCGGACATCTACCTCGGCGACGTGAGCAGCCAGATCTACGAGTTTCTGAAATCGCCGCGGCCCTGCCTTTTCCTCAACAGCCAAGGCATCGATCCCGACCGGGATCCCAATTTTGCGCACTGGCAGTCGGGGCCGGTGATCGCGGAAGCAGGCGATCTCGATCGCGGTCTGGAGGAGGCCGTGGCGGATCATCCGGGCCGCTATCGATCGGTGCAGCGCCGGCTCTTCGATCATACATTCGACCTCACCGCCGAGCCATCGTCGGCGCGCGCCGCTCGCGCGATCGCTTGCCTTGCCCGCGGCGATTTACCCGACGGCAGGTCCGCCGATGGCCGCCTTGCTCACTGAGGCCGCAAAGGCGCCGTCGGGGCCCGTTCGCCGCATCTACGAAAATCTCGGGCTCCTGCTTGGCGGCAAGGCCGCCGCCGGCCTGATCAGTCTCGTCTATGTCGTCGCCGCCGCGCGTATCCTTGGCCCCGAACAATATGGCGTGCTGGTGCTCGTCAATTATTTCGCGATGCTGGTCGGCGGCCTCATCGCCTTTCCGGGCTGGCATGCGATCGTTCGCTACGGGGTCCAACCCGCCGAGACCGATCATGCCAAGCTCATCCGCCTGCTTCGCTTTGCCGGCGTTATCGAGCTGGCGGCGGGCGTCGCTGCCGTCGTTGTCGCAGCGCTTGCGGTGCCGCTCGTCGGTCCGCTGCTCGGATGGTCGGCGGACGCGCAGGCGCTCGCGGTCCCCTATTGCTTTGCCGTTCTCGCGACAGTGCGCGCGACGCCGGGCGGGTATTTGCAGATATTGCGGCGCTTCGACCTCCTCGCGCTTCACAATCTGGTCACCCCGGTGATGCGGCTGCTCGGCACCCTGATCATCATATTCTTCGATCTGGGGCTCATCGCCTTTCTCGTCGCCTGGCTCGTCGCCGCGCTCGTCGAGGGGGCGTCGCTGTGGATCGCTGCCGCCTATCTCGCCCGACGGCATATGCTCGATGAGCCGTTGCTGGGAGCCGTCGCCGACGCGCGGCGCGAGCATGCGGGCCTTGGCCGCTTCATGCTCACCGCCAATGCCGATATCATGCTCGGCGATCTCACCGGTCGGCTGACGCCGCTCATTGTCGGGGCAATGCTCGGTCCGGCGGCGGCGGGCCTCTATTCGATCGCCCACCGCGCGACGATCGTCATTTCGCAGCCGGCGCAAATGCTGGGGCAAGCCGCCTATGCCGAACTGGCGCGGCTCGCCGCCGGTGGCGGAGCCGGGCGGGCCATCCGGCAAGCGCTTGGTCGCTGTCTCGGCATCGCACTCGCCACGGCGCTGCCCCTTCTCGTCATCCTGGCTTTCTTCTCGCGCGAGATAGCGGTGCTGATCGGCGGGCAAGCCTTCGCCGGCGCCGCCTCGATCATGCTCTGGCTGACGCTTGCCCGCGTGGTCGCTATGACGGGACCACCGACAAGTGCAGCGTTGATCGCTATCGGGCGGCCCGGCCTGTCGGTGACGGCCAATATGATCGCCGGGCTTGGCCTCATGCCGCTGCTGCCTCTGTTTACCCGCTTCGCCGGGCTTGTGGGTGCCGGTTACCACGCCCTGCTGCAGGCGGTGGTCGCTGCCGGCCTGCTCGGTTTCGCTCTGTGGCGGGTGACGGATCGTCCGCAATGAGCCCACCGCTCGCCCTGGCCGCTTCGCGCCGCCTCACGCCTTTCATATTCGGGCCATATGAGGCAGACACTATGCCTTGCCGCAAGGGCGAAGACGGAAGAGCGCAGCGTTTGATGACCAAAGTCGGCGGGCTCGAAGCGATTTTCATGGCCAATCGGCTGGCTTTGTCGCGCTATCTGCGCGTTCGTCTCCGCGGCGATGGCGACGGCGAGGACATCCTGCAGGAACTGTGGCTGAAGCTCGCCGATATCGACGCGAGCTTGATCGCCGAGCCGCTGGCCTATCTCTATCGAACCGCCGAAAATCTGGTCCTCGACCGGCGCCGTTCGGCGCAGCGTCGTACCGCGCGCGAGCAGGAATGGACGAAGGGGCATATCGACGGCAGCATGGCCGCGCCGCGCGATGCCCAGCCATCGGCCGAACGCATGCTCGTGGCGCGCGACCAGCTCAGGCGGGTCGATGCGGTGCTCGACGCCTTGCCCGAGCGGACCGCCTTCGCCTTCCGGGCGGTGCGGATCGACGGCATGCCGCAAAAGCAGATCGCCGCCCAAATGGGGATCAGCGTGAGCGCGGTCGAGAAGCATTTGCAACGGGGATACCGCGCGGTTCTGGAGCTCAAGCAACAGCTGGATGTGGATATCGACGCGCCGCAACGTCAGGTGGCCGAAGGAATTGATGATGGGGACCGGTAGCATCATGGACGAGGCCATCGCATGGCATGTGCGGTTGCAGGGCCCGGCAGCCGACGGTGTTCTGTGGGCCGAGTTCACGGCATGGATGGAAGCCGATTCGGCGCACGCCGATGCTTATGATGCCGTCGCTCTCGCCGATGACCGTCTTTCGGACGAACTGGCCGAGACCAGGGGGTCCGAGAATGATGCACCGCTCGCGACCAATGACAATGAGCCCGGTGCCCGTCCTTGGTATCGCCGCACCGCATTTCTCTCGATCGCAGCCAGTCTTATCCTTGCGCTCTTCTTGTCGCCGATGCTGCTGCGGTCGCCGGGGATGGAGGCGATCACGACCCAACCGGGCGAAACGCGCGAAATCGCCCTTGGCGACGGATCGACGATCGGCCTCAACGGCGGAACCACCATTCACCTCGATCGCAAGGCCGAACGCTTCGCGCGCCTCGACAGCGGCGAGGCGATCTTCACGATCAAGCATGACAGCGCGCGGCCGTTCGTCGTCGAGACGGGAGACGGAACGCTCCGCGACCTCGGCACGATCTTCAACGTGCGCCAGTCGGCAAGCGGCCTCGAGGTCGGCGTGTCCGAGGGCAGTGTCCAATATGATCCGGGCGCCGAGGCCGTGACCGTAACAGCAGGCAAGCAGCTCCGCGTCCAGCGCGGCAAGTCCAGGGCGGTCGTGACGGCCATCGACCCGGCCTCGGTCGGCGGATGGCGGCAGGGGAGGCTGAGCTATCATGATGCGTCGCTCGCCACGATCGCGCTCGATCTCACGCGTTCGCTTGGCACGCCGGTAACGGTCTCGCCGGACCTCGCAAGCCGGCGCTTTTCAGGCGTCATCCGCGTCGATCGCGACGAAGCGAAGCTCTTCCGGCAACTGGAGTCCTTGCTTGGCGTCCATGCGCGCCATAGTGCCAAAGGATGGCAATTGACGCGCTAGTCCGGTGACCTGGAACCATATCCTCCCCGTTGCGGCCATCGCCATCGTTGCCGCTAGCCCGGCGGCGGCAGCGGAAAGCCGCAACTTCAATATTCCTGCCCAGCGCCTCGACAATGCGCTCATTGCACTCGGGAACGAGACACAAATTTCGATCGGCGGCATCGACCAGCGTCTGGCGGGCGCGCGCAGCAAGCCGGTTCGCGGCCGCATGACGATCGCACAGGCGCTCACGACGATGCTCCGGGGTACCGGCTTCACCTATCAGATCGTCGATGCCGAGACGGTTCGCATCGTTCCGGTGCCGAAACCCCGCGCACGGCCGAAGCCCGCCCCGACGCCCAGGCCGCCGCCAGCCGCGCCGCGTATCGAAGCGCCGATACCGCCTCCCGTCGAAATCGTCGTCACCGCGACGAAGCAAGGCCAGCCGCTCGACAGCTATCCAGGCACCGCACATATCGAATCGATAGGGAGCGCCGGTCTCGGAGAGAGCCAAGGCACCGCCGCGTTCGTCGCGCGCATCCCGACCTTGACCTCGACCAATCTGGGGCCGGGCCGCAACAAATTGTTCGTGCGCGGGATCGCCGACAGCAGCTTCTCCGGACCGACCCAGTCGACCGTCGGCATCTATCTCGGCGACCTTCGGCTCACCTATAATGCGCCCGAGCCTGATCTACGCCTCTATGACATCGACCGCATCGAAGTGATCGAGGGGCCGCAGGGGACGCTCTATGGCGCCGGGGCGCTCGGCGGGATTATCCGGATCGTTCCGAAAATGGCCGACGCGGGCGCCTTTCACGCTTCGGCGACCGCAGGTCGATCCGCAACACGCGGTGCTGCACCGGGCTATGATCTTGGAGGGATGGTCAATATCCCGATCCTGACCGATCGAGTGGCGCTCCGCGTTGTCGGCTACAAGCAGGTCGAAGGGGGCTATATCGACAACAGCACCCTTGGAACCGAGAACACCAACCGGACGCGTCTCGACGGCGCACGCGCGAACCTGCGGATCGAGCCGGGCGACAACTGGACCATCGACGTCAATGCGTTGCTCCAGAATATCGACACGCGCGACGGCCAATATGCCGAAATCGATCAGCCGCGTCGCACGCATGCCGCCAACATCGCCCAGCCGCACGACAATGACTTCAAGGCGGCGGGAGTCGAAGTGGCGAAGGACTGGGGCGACCTCAAACTCATCTCGTCGACGGGCATCGTCGACCATGATCTGTCGGAAGTCTTCGATGCGACAGGCTATGGCGGCAATTCCGAGATCCAGATCTTCGAGGGCCATGAGGCCATTCGCCTGCTGACCCACGAGACGCGCCTCTCGCACCGCGGACCGTCTGGTAACAGCTGGGTCGCGGGTTTCGGTCTCGTCCGCAACATCGATCGCATCGATCGCCGCCTCGGGCCGCTTGACGCACCTGCAGCGCTTGCACGGCTGCGCAACCAGAAGACCGAGATCGCTGTCTTCGGTGAGGCGACACAGCGCATTGCCTCGCGCCTGTCGGGAACGCTCGGCGCACGTGTCGTCTTTGCCGAGACGATCGGCGAACTGATGGGCGGATCGGGCGAGGATTTCGAACCGAAGCGGCGGCAGGTCCGTTTCCTGCCAACCGCAGCGCTGTCCTGGAAACCCAATTCGGATCTTCTGACCTTCCTTCGCTATCAGAGCGGATTCCGGAGTGGGGGGATCGCCATCACCGCTGGCCAAACCAATGCCGCGCAGCGCTTCGATTCGGATTCAATCCACACCGCCGAACTCGGGATCAGGCTTGGCAGCGAAAGCGATACCGCCAGCCCCCGCTTTTCTGGGGGCGTCACAACCTTCTATTCGATCTGGACCGACATTCAGGCAGACCTCATCGGATCCGACGGACTGCCCTTCACCGAAAATATCGGACGCGGGAGGATTTATGGCGCTGAGATCAATGCGCGCTGGCGCGCTAGCGATCACCTGTTCTTCGACGGAGCGCTGTTCGTCAATCGCAGCGCGCTGACTAACCCCGCCGAAGGACTCGAAGAAGCCGACGAACGGCCGCTGCCGAATATTGCGCGGACCGGGGCGCGTTTCACGGCGGCTTGGGAGATGCCATTGTCCTCCAGCCTGACGTTCAAGCTCGACGGTACGGTCCGCCTGATCGGCGCGTCGAGCCTGGGCACGACGGCACCGCTCATCCTTGAGCATGGCGAAACGACCCAGGTCGACCTGTCCGCATCGCTCGTCGCATCGCAAGGCTGGGCCATCTCGCTCGACGCCACGAACCTGCTCAACGCCAGCGGTAACACCTTCTCCTACGGCAACCCTTTTACTGTCGCCGACGGCAAGCAGATCACGCCTCTGCGACCGCTCACGATCCGATTGGGCATTCGAGCCGGCTTCTGACGTGCGCACCCCGTGTCAAAGGACAGGCCGATGTTTGAACGACCCATGCCGCGAGAGATACGAAATTGAAGAAGATCCTGAAACTGCTGAACTCGGAGCGATTGCTGGCGCGTCGGCCGGATATTCTCCTTACGGCGGCGATGGCGCTCGCGGCGCTCGTCGCGCTCGGTATCTTCAAGCTGGCGTCGGAAATCGCCGAGGGTGAACTCAATGCTTATGATACCCCCGGGCTGCATTGGGTGCGGGCCATATTCGGCGAGAGCAGTGGCATGCGCGCGGCGATGCTCGATCTGACCGCATTGGGCGACGTCACCACCTTGACGCTCGTCGTCGTTTTTTCCGCGGGCTTGCTCATGACGCTCAAGCGGGGACAATTCGCATTTTTCCTCGTCGCCCAATGCGTATCGGGAGCGCTTGTGATGAGCTTGCTGAAGGTGTGGTTTGGAAGGGCACGGCCGACGGTCGTCGAGCATTGGGCCTCTTATGGCAGTGCGAGCTTCCCGAGCGGCCACGCAGCGAATTCCGCTATCGTCTATTTGTCCATCGCCATTCTCGTCGCCGGATTGGCGCCGAGCCGGTCGAGCCGCATCTATGTCGCCGGGGCCGCGGGATTGCTCGTGATGTTGATCGGCATCTCGCGCGTGTATCTCGGCGTTCATTGGCCGAGCGACGTCCTCGCCGGTTGGGCTTTTGGTGGCGGATGGGCCCTGATGTGCTGGAGCATCATGTGGAGGATGGCGCCGCTCACGGCTCGCGCGGCCATCAACTTGGCGACTTTCCCTGGACGCCGAAATCAGTGAAGAAGAAGGATATCGATGGTCGAGCGGCGGTAGCGATTGTGGACGCCACGGAATTTTGAGGCGTCTGCACAACTTTGCATCGAACCATCGAGCAGCGTGCAGAGGGTTGGGTGTTGCGGGCCAGTTTCAGTGATCTGGCGCTTCGCCGAAGCCGTAAATATGTCGATCTTGCCAGCCGGTGGCTGCGGTGTCTTTGATCCTTGCCGTTGATGCCGAGCGGATCCTTCGACGCGCAACCGAAGCAGATTCTCTGCCCAAGGTTACGATACAAATTTCGCAGGGCGATCTTCCGGAAGATATGAGAGATTATTTTGCGCAGGAGATCGCCGATATGCTCACCCGCCGCGCGGTTGCGATAGAGCCAAAAGGCGAGGGAGGGAAGGCGAGTATCGTATTGGGCTAGGAGAACCTGGTACTTCCAGATTGTTCCAGCATTGCGTCCTAGCCGACCATTTGAGAGATTGATGTCTCGGCTACATGGTCTTCTATGCGCCCGGCAGCCGGCATTTTGTCGATCGGCCTCGCTTGCTGCCACTCGCCCGTTCGGCCGATTACCGCGCCCGCTGGGCCTGAGACTGCGACTGATAGGTTGAAGGCCGCTTCTGAGCTACCATCGCGAGGGTCCGGCCGCCATGATAGGTAACGGTCCCGCACATCCTGTTGCCGTTGGCCGAGAGCGTGCCGTCGAACAGGACATCGCCTTCGCGGGACGCGACAACCATGTGGATGCTGTAGCCGGTCAAGGTGATTGTGCGCACGACGACGGGCGCGGTCCTGACCGGGGTTAGCGATCCGCCATAGGTGTCGCCGACGAAGCCGAGCGACATCAGCCCGAAACTGGGCTCTCCCCCGGCATCCATCAGGAAATCCCAGTTGCCGTGGAGGTTCGGGGCCTCTCCGCCCGCCGTAGCGGCTCCGGCGTCGCACTCAAAGCGCATGTTTACGGGCTCGCTCGCTGTGGCTGGAACGACTGCAAATGCCAATGCTGCGCCAGTGATAAATCGCTTCATTGCTTTCTCCATTTCGACATTTCGTGCCGACCGGTTGGCGGGTCATGATCCCTGTCGACAAGGGGCAAAATCGTGAATAGCGTCCGCCGTTTCGTGACGGGTGGGCGGATGCGGTTGGCGATGCGTGAATGGCGGATGTTGAGGAAGTGGCGGGTGCCGCTGAGTGCTGTCGCGTTCGGCGCGATGCTTGGCGTAACGGGGCCATTCGGATCGCAATCTGTACTCGGGCCAGCGGTTCGATATCCTTTCTGGATGATCATCGCCGTCGCCGGCTTTGGGACCGCTGCGGCCGCGGAGCGGATCCTTCCGTCCATTTCGCCGCGCAAGCGGACGGTCGCACGGTACTTTGCGGTGGCAGCAGTATCGGCGGTACCCATGACCTTCTTTGTGGCATGGGCTATGGGGGTGGTCAGACCAGGCAGGACATTCGGTCCCGTCCAACTGCTCGGCTTGTTTCCCTATGTGGCGCTGGTCCAGCTGCTGATCGCCCGCATCATGGCTCCGGACGACCCGGTTGCGGTGGTCGCACCTGCGGGACAGCCCGCCGCGGCTCCAGAATATCCGCCCGAATTCCTGTCGAAGCTTCCGGCCGCCCTGCGCAGCGACATACTCGCACTCGAAGCCGAAGATCATTATGTGCGCGTACACACACTCAACGGCTCGGCGTTGGTCCTGATGCGGCTGGCGGATGCGGCGGCGATCATCGATCCCCGGTTGGGTCTTCGCGTGCACCGCAGCTGGTGGGTGGCCAAAGACGGTGTCCGGCAACTGGAAAGAACCCCCGGACGAGCGATTGCGCGGCTTCTGGATGACACAGCAGTCCCCATCAGCAGGACATATTTGCCGGCGGCGCGAACGGTTTTGAAGGACTAGCCCGAGCGATCCGGCGGGATTTGCCGGGGCGAACGGTCCGGCTGCTCCAGAGCGCTTTATATTGAAAGCTGTTCCGCGCGTCGCAGCCGTTTTGCGCACAGCGGCGCAATCGCCCACGCGATCAGCCAACAAAGCCCGCACACGACGAAAATCGTTGCCGCGATGGGCGGTATCATATGCGCCACGCGATTGACGATCATCGCGATCCACCCCGTCACTCCAAAGGCGATCATGGCATTGTCCTTGCTGTCGACCCGGCGCAGGGCCGCGTCGCTTCGTCTCTATCTGCCATTCACGCATCGCCAACTTCATCGGTCTGCCGATCACGAATGTCAAACGGCGTTCAAAAGGGACCCCCGATCGGCGTCGAAGAGGGACCCCCTTTTCGGATAATATGATGCTGG
>Ga0155175_130_pt1 | contig 48104 bp, 48 predicted proteins | sample RifCSPhighO2_01_FD_106143 | JGI IMG/M metagenome (GOLD analysis project Ga0155175, IMG submission 106143) | Sphingopyxis sp. RIFCSPHIGHO2_01_FULL_65_24 | reverse complement strand
CGGGGCGAAACCGGCACGGCTTTGAATTCCAAGAAAATAGTCCTGCCTGGAATCGACTTCAGTATCCTGATAAATGCCGGTGGCCGTCAGGGTCATCGCGCCGAATTTTTGCTCAAGGCGCGCCTGCACCTGTAGCTCTTCCGCAAAATAGAAGGGCGTATAGGCCGTGTTGACGACACGCACATCGCCAGGTTCCTGAAACCCGGAAAACCCGTCAGGGCCATAAAGGCTGCCAAGGCCGAGTACGGCGGGAATGCCCTGAATGGCGAAGAACTCGGAAGAACTGAGCGTCGCACCGACCGTTGAATTTGCGTTCGTGGTATCGAAATCACGTCGATTGTTCAGGCATCCGAGCACGCCCAATGGATCGCGTTGGCACGTTTGTTTCTGGTTTCTGAGGCGCGTGTCCTTTTCCCGGAAATAATAGCCCATGAGATCGATCGTCGTATCAGGACCGGGCTCGAAACGAAGTGAGCCTCGCAACGCGTAAAGGTCCCGAGTGTCGATGTCCGATCCATCATAAAGATTCGTCGTATAACCGTCGCGGTTCACATATATGCCCGCCAGTCTCACGCCGATCATATCCCCGATCGGGACATTGACCATGCCACGCGCTTCGATGCTGTTGAAATTGCCATACTCGAATTGCGCTTCAGCCTCGAAACGGGAGAGTTTGGGTTTCGCGGTCACGACATTCACGACCCCGGAGGTCGCATTCCGGCCGAACAGGGTGCCTTGAGGTCCGCGAAGGACTTCAATCCTCTCCAGATCGAAATATTCGGTCTCGAACAGGCGTGTTCCGAACAAGGGTGATCCATTGACATGGATTGCGGTCGCAGCATCGCAGGTGACGCCGACGCACAGGTCGCCAACGCCGCGAATAGTGAATGAAGCTGAGGTGAAATTGCCTTTCGAGAAAGATACATTGGGCAGCGTCAGCTGTAGATCCGAGGCATTTTCGATCTGCTGGCTTTCAAGCGCCTCAGCGCTGAATGCGCTGACAGCGATCGGCACGTCTTGCAAGCTTTGCGCCTGACGTTGCGCTGTCACGACGATGACATTGTCACCGCCATCTGGCTCTTCGGCTATGGCTTCCTGAGCATTTGAGACCTGTGGCAACGCCATCAGGACGGCGCTTGCCAACCAATAGGCTTTCTTATTCATCACCCTTCTCTCCCTGTCTCGATTTTTTCGTTTCTTGCGCGAACCCGTCCTTGTCCCCGTTTGTCGATGTTCAAACTCGAGGCAGCTCGCTGAGTTGCCCCGAGTTTGAGGAGTGGCAAGAAGGAGATTTCCGGAGAGGAAAAGATTCTCACCGCCCGGCTGGAAACTGAGCATCTTTTCGGTATTTGGTAAAGGTCTTTATCAAGGGACTTGATTGCACCTCGCTGGCTGAGAAAGTTGTACGATCTGCGATCCCGGCAAAATTGTGTCATGTGTCTGTCGTTTACCCACCGCGCCGCCGACTTGCTGGCCTCCCATGGAACGCCTTGGCTGGTCCTGTGGAGGCATCTCGCAAGCCATTTCAAAGGCTGACACTGCTATCGAGTTCGTCTCGGCGTCGCGAAGCGGAGACAAGGCAAGCCCATTCAATAGAACAGATCGCATCGGCCTAATCGGAGTGACGGGACATCTTCTCACTACCCGGCGATAGAGAAGTCACCAGCCATGTCGATTTGCGAGTTCCAGCGAGACGAAAGATGTTACTCCGCAAACCGCTCCCCCGATCAACGACGCCCTGGATCAGTTCCTGACAGGATTACGCCTCGCTTGGCGAGATGGTGAAATCCGGCCGACCGCCCGGGCGGCGTCGAAACAGAAGAGAGAGCGGCGGCGGCCTGATTCCCTTCTATCCGTGACGGGCGAACTGCACGACTGGTTCCTGGCCGAGCCATGGCGGACCGGGCGTGAACTGCTGGACAAGTTGCAGGCCGTCCATCCCGGAGAACATCCCGACGCCCTGCTTCGGACGGTGCAAAGACGCCTGAAGATCTGGCGCGCAGAGCAAGCGCATCAACTGGTGTTCGGCCCAATGGCGCAGACGCCAAGCGTCTCCATGGCGAGCTGACGCTGGAGGGGCGATGGGCGGCTACGCTTCGGCAATATCGCAGGCCTGCGCTCCGCCGCCCATCGCCCCTCCAGCCCAAATATGCTACGGGAGCATTTACCTGAGGCAACTGAAGATATCTTCGGGAGCATGAATGAATGAGGCAATACGCCGTCTCATCAAGATCGTCGCGCTACAGAACTGCCGGTTCACTTGGCCGAGTGGGCATGGCGCAGCCTTGTCGCTGATCGTCGTGCGCACCGGCTTGCCCCGGATTACACTCTGCAAACCCAGGTCGAGCATCCCGTACTTGAAGGGCGCCGACAATATCGCATCGACCGGCGCCATCGCACGGGGCCGCCGCAAGCGCGCACGCCCGATCGGCCGACGATGATGATCGGTCGGATCGGCGATCACGTGCCGCTGCGCTCGCTGGCGATTTACGAGGCGATCGGCGCGAGCCTGGCAATGGAGCGACGGCCATGAACGGCGCGGCTCCGTCCGCGCGCCTGGACTCGATCCGCCGGAGTCTCGTGAGCTTCAAGATGCCCAGTGCGCTCGAAGTCCTTGATGCGACCCTGCGGCGCATCGAGTAGGGCCAGATCGACGGCATCGAGGCGCTCGACGCGTTGCTGGGCGAAGAACTGTCACTGCGCGAGAACCGGCGGATCAAGGCTGCCCTGTGTATGGCCCGGCTGCCCGTGGTCAAGACGTTGGCCGGCTACGACTTCTCGTTCCAGCCCTCGCGGGACAAGAACCGCATCCTGGCGCTCGCCGGCCTCGACTTCATCGAACGCGCCGAGGTCGTCCATCTGCTGGGGCCGCCCGGCGCCGGAAAGAGCCACATTGCAACCGCGCTTGCGGTCGAGGCTGTCCGTGCCGGCAAAGCGGTCTATTTTATCCCGCTCGCCGATCTGATCGCCCAACTTGCCAAGGCCGAGCGCGAAGGCACGCTCCGAGAAAAGATCCGCTTCCTCACGAGGGCATCGCTGCTCGTCGTCGACGAGATCGGATATCTGCCGGCCACGCCGGGAGGCGCCAACCTGTTCTTCCAGCTCGTCAACGCCCGCTACGAAAATGGCCGCCTATTTCGCGGTAGTAATGCCGAAGATGCTCGCGTAGATCGCTCAAGTCCACGAACCGGTCGATCGACCGCAACAGGTGATCCGTCGGCACAAGATATTCGAGGCTGAAGCCGTAGAACAGCGACTCCTGCATCACCGTGCGCTCACCCTGTATCGGCAAATCTGCCTGATCTCGGAGAAACTGAATCCGGACCGGAACTTCACCGCAAGAGGGACTTTTCAACATGGGGTAATGGTCTGGCTGCTCTTCGAGGGAGACCGATATATTCGGCTCTGGCGTAGAAGAGGAGACAGATCATGGATTACTTTGCTGGCCTGGACGTGTCGCTGGAGAAGACCCACATTTGCGTTCTTGATCGCGACGGGAGGGTGATTCACGAGGCAAACGCACCGTCGTCGCCGGATGCCATCACGGCGGCCTTGGCTTCCGCACCAGCGTGCACGCGGGTGGTGTTCGAGATGGGCCGCATGGCGCCGATGCTCTACCACGGCCTCGTCGAGCTTGGCGTGCCCGTCATCTGCATCGAGAGCCGGCAAGCCTACTAGGCCCTCAAGACATTGGCGACGCACAAGACTGACCGCAACGATGCCCGCGGGCTGGCGCAACTGGCGAGGACGGGCTTCTTTAAATCCGTGCACGTAAAGTCGCTGCCGGCACATGCCGTGCGAGCGCTGATCATCGCTCGTAAAAGTTGGTCGGTCAGCGAGTCACGCTCGAGAACCAGATCCGCGGGCTGGCAGTGGTGTTCGGGGTCCGGCCACCGCGTGGGTTAAATGCCGCGTTTGTAGACCAAGTGATCGCCATGAGCGACGGGATCGCTGGCCTGTCCGGCGCCATGCGCGGGCTCGTTGCCGCCCGAGACGCGGTGCTCGGAGCGATCGCGGCGATCGACGCAGATATCAAGAAGTTCGTCCGCGCGTCCGATGCTTGCCGCCGGCTGATGACGATCCCCGGCGTAGGCCCGCTGACCGCTCTCGCGTTCACGGCGGCCATCGACGATCCAGGCCGCTTCCGCCGGTCGCGAGATCTTGGCGCCTATCTCGGCCTCGTTCCGCGACGCTACCAGTCGGGTGAGATCGACTATGTCGGCGGCATCTCCAAGGTTGGCGACCGGCGTGATCGAACCCTGCTCCACGAAGCAGCAAACGTCATGCTGACGCGCTACAAGGGCGAGTTGAAGCTGAAGAACTGGGCATTCGCAATCACCGCGCGCTCGACCATGCGCAAGGCGCGGATCGCGCTCGCCCGGCGCCTCGCAATCAACATGCACGCCATGCTCCGCAATGGCACTGAGTTCCAGCCGGCCTGACCTTCGGCCCCAATACAAGACAGGAGGCCGCACCGAGCTCCCGAGCGGGAGCGAACGCCCGAGGGAGGGAGCAGATGATGGCGCCTATGCTGTAGCATGCGGCCGACCCGTCGACCGACTGCGGTTTCAACCAAGCCACGCTCGCACCCAGCTGACCCCATCAAGTGCCGATATTGAGCACGCAGAGAACGCAGGCACCCAAAGGCAACATCCGCTCAGGACCGAGTAGCCAGACCTTGACTCATTAGAGAACAGCATCGGCCAATTCGTTCCCGTTCATTTTCGAGTCATCAAGATCGTATTAACCACGTAATGATCACTGCCGGGACAGGGTTTTCCGTGGGGGCATCCATGACCAGAACCAAAGCATCCCTTGAGTCAGCTATCCTGATGCCAAAGAGGATCGAGGCGAGCGGCGCATCGATTTACCGCGTGATTGAGTCAAGTGCGCGCGAAACCGTCACTACTTCGATGGGGATTTGACATGACATTGCCATTTCACATGCCGTCCACAATCCGCCTTTCCGGTGTAGGTCTTGCCGCTTGCGCCATTGCCACGCTTGCTGCCGCAAATGCGCAGGCGCTACCGCTGTCCAGCTTCAAGGATCAGGGCATCGACCACATCTTTGGCAGCTATGCCCCGCGCGGCGACTGCTCAATGGAACCGCGCGTGACCATCGATGAAAAGGGCATGACGTTCCGCGCCAATGGCCGCGAAATAAAGCCCTCTCAGGTGGAATATGCTCTCACCTTCATGGGCCAGAGCTATGACGGCATCATGGCAGTATTTTTTCCCTTTCCAGTCAGCAACAATGATTTTGGTCGGGTTCTCATGTATGTGAACGACGACGAGAAGCGCGGTGTCATCCGCTTTGAATCCGATCTGCCGCGCGGCCAACGCCCCGATTCCTTCCACGAGGCCTTCACGGGTGGCGGCCTGTTCACGCTCTGCAAGGGCAGCGGCCCCGCTAGCACGCCAGCGCCGCCACGGCCTGAGCCGGTGGTTGCCGTGCAAGGCATTCCAGCGGAATGGACCAACCTCGCCAGCCTCGTCGGCAAATATCCGGGAAGCTACGCCAAGGACAATATCGATCTGTTCGAAAAGGGTGCCGTGGCTGCGGCATTGAAGGCACGGATGGGGCCAAAGATGGCTGCGCTGCGGACCAATCTCTCAGCCGTCTCGCCGTTGCAGCGGGCCGGGAACTATTACTATCTTTCCGGCAATGCGCAGCATCAGGGCGGTGTGGAGCAGGCCTATGTAATGATAGACCCGGCGCGCCAGGCGGTGCAAGTGGGCCTTTGGGAGCGCGGCAAGCTAACGGTCTATCCGCCTGCTACAGGCGGTAGGCTACCGGTCGCGCCGGAAATTATGACGTTGTTGGATAAAAGCCCGCCCGAAACGGCAGTGCCGCTTCCCGGTACGCCCTGGGAAGTTGTACCGGTGCAGGGTCGCGCGCCCATGGCTTATGTGAGCGCGGCGGCATCGCCCAACATTGAAGCTCTCAGCCTCTATTGCGAAGGCGGAAAGCCCTATATGGCGATGCTGCTCAACAAGCCCTCCGCCGACAATGCGCTGACGATGACGTGGAACTTCTCCGGTCTGCTCGTCAACATCCCCGTTCAGCGCGCCAATGCCAACGGCACGCAATGGATCGGCGGCGTGACGGGCACGCGACTTGTTGCCCTGCTCATGCAGCAAAGCGGGACGGTGATGCTGCGCATCAACGGGCTACTGGAAGGCGAAGCCTCGCTCAGCAATTCAACTGGGGTGCTGCGCGATACCCTGCGGGGATGCGTGGGGCTCTGACCTCTAAGAACGGCGCCGTCTCCATTTCAGGTGCTCTGCCACCTGAATTCTGGACCAGTTGCGGTTAGAGTTTTCTGCCGTAGATATCCTTGGCTGGGCGAGGAGTTACGGCATGAAGGCATCGAAGTTCACGGACGCGCAGAAGGCGTTCGTCATCAAGCAGGGCGAGGAGGAACGCCGGTTGCAGAAGTCTGTCGCAAGGCTGGGATCAGCTAGGCGACCTGCTTCAGCTGGAAGAAGAAATATGCTGGGCTAAAGCCCTCGCAGATGCGGCAGCTAAGCGAGCTTGAGGATGGGCAGCACGACGAAGCCTTTTGCCGCATCCGATCGCTTGGCGATCGCAATGGTCCATTTGCCGATGCGGCGCAGGGCATCCCTGAGCTTTTCGCCCGCATAGCCACCATCGGCAAAGACATGGCGCAGCCACGGGGAAGCGACGGACGATCTCGGCCAGCACCAACGGCGCGCCATCGCGATCCTGGATATCGGCAGTATGGATCACGGCATGGACCAGATTGCCATCGGTGTCGGTCAGGATGTGGCGCTTGCGTCCCTTGATCTTCTTCCCCGCGTCATAGCGGCGAGGCCCGCCGCTTCTCGAGGTCTTCACACTCTGGCTGTCGATCGCTCCGGCGCTGGGCGAAGCCTCGCGGCCTACAGCTTCCCGCCCAATCAACAGCAGGGCATGATTGAGCGAGAGCCACAGGCCGTTGTCGCGCCACAGATAGAACCAGCGCCGCACCGTCGAGAGGGGCGGAAAGCACGGCGGCAGCATCCGCCACGGCAGCCCGCCGCGCAGCAAATACAAAATCGCCTCAATCATGCGCCTGAGCGGCCACTTGCGCGGACGCCCCACAGACGAGGATGGCGCAAAGAAGGGCTCCAGCACCGCCTATTCGGCATCGGTCAAATCGCTTGGCAAAGTCAATTCTGTAGGGGCATCTTGCCCCCGAGTGGTATCGGTTCACATCGTCGATCTCCGGAAGTTTGTTGCAAAATCCCGGAATCAACAACCTGCGCTAGCGTCAATCTAACGTGCTGATAAAACTCAACTTAATTTCGGCTCAGGCTCTGAGACCTGTGGCAACGCCATCCGGACGGCGCTTGCCAACCAATAGGCTTTGTTATTCATCACCCTTCTCTCCCTGTCTCGATTTTTTAGTTTCTTGCGCGAACCCGTCCTTTTCCCCGATTGTCGATGTTCAAAAATGGGGCAGCTCGCCGAGCTGCCCCGAGTTTGAGAGGTGGCCAGAAGGAGATTTCCGGAGAGGAAAAGATTCTCGCCGCCCGGCTGGAAGCTGAGCAGTTTTTCGGTATTTGGTAAAGAACTTTATTATGGCACTTTATTATATTGCTCGGGGCGGTGGGAGGTGTGCCATCTCAGATCCGAAGAAATCAGTTTATACATCCGATGCTTGCTGTCGGCGCTTCAGCCTTGGCGCGGTCGAGCGCGCGCCGACGACTTTTGGATGCTGCTGCGGTGCGGCATGCCCGATCCGGAGCGCATGACCGGCGTGGTCCAAGGTTGGGTAGCAGTGCAAAAGGCCGGGCTCTGATCCCGGCTGGTGGAAACCAGGGGGTCAGGTCAGCCTGCGCTTATGCGCGACAACACCCCTCGGCCTCTAGTTGCAGCTGGATGAAAGATGGGGATCAGGTCACAGGGACGCTGATCACAGACATATGCCCAGATCCGGCTTTGCTTGACGCCTTTGCCGATACCTTTGGCACGTCGTTCTGGGGCCAGCACGCGGATGGGCGTGTCGTCGGCGTGCAGGATGTCGCTGTCCAGGACCGATGCCTCGATCTGGTCGATTACGGGCTGCAGGATCCGCATCGAGTGGCCGCACCAGTCGGCGAGCGTGCTGCGCGGAATATCGGCGCCCATGTGTCAGTGGGCGTGTAATTCTCCGCAAAAGTGGGCTTTGAAAATTCCCTGATTGTTGGTCCTGGTTTCCCAAAGAGCCGGGGTTAACCCCGGCTCTTTGGGGAACGCAAAAATTGGCGCGAGAAGGTCTCCCGACAGGAGGCGACGCCGATGATCCGACTTGGAGAAGCCATGATGATATTGGAGCTGCACCGGCAGGGGCTGTCGGTAACTGCGATTGCCCGCCGCACAGGCCGCGATCCCAAGACTGTTCGCAAGTATATCGAGCGCGGTGTGGAAGCGCCGGCCTACGGCCCACGGAGAATAGGGCGGCCGTGTAAGATCGCCCCGTACATGGAGTTCCTGCGCGAGCGCGTAAAAGCGTTCCCCGACCTGACGGCGTCGCGCCTGACCCGCGAGATCCGGGAAATGGGCTACATGGGCGCCTACACGGCGGTGAAGCGCTATCTGGCGGCGATCCGGCCCGAACATGATGTCAGACCTTACGAGGTCCGCTTCGAGACCAGGGCCGGCGTCCAAGGCCAGGTCGACTTCGCGCGCTTCGTTGTTGAGTTTACCGACGAGCCTGGCGTGGCGCGCATCGTCTGTCAATGACACTGTAAAATTCCCCACTTATGTCAAAGTAAAATTCCCCACTTTTGCGGCGGTTGGTTTTCAGGTTGTTTGGGGCATGGCGCCTCCGTTTTTGGGCGGTCGTCCGGGCCGTTTTGGTGCTTCCGGCGCCGGCGGCGAGAGGTTTGCGGTGGAGCGGACGTGTTCGGGCAGAAGTTCGGCGTGGCGGCGCAGGCGGTAGCTTGAGCCATCGATCTGGATAACGATGGCGTGGTGCAAAAGCCGATCGATGAGTGCGGTAGCGACGACCGGGCTGCCGAAGATTTCCCCCCACTCTGCAAAGCCGCGATTGGAGGTCAGGATCATCGCGCTCTTTTCATAGCGGGCGTTCACGAGCTGGAAGAAGAGGTTGCCGCCGCCCGGAATGACCGGAAGATATCCGATTTCGTCGACGATCAGCAGCGAAGGTCTACAGTAAAACCGGATTTTCTCACGCAGCGTTCCTTCGCGTTCGGCCTTGGCCAAGGCTCCCAGCAAATCGGCCAACGGGATGAAGTAAACGCTCTTCCCCGCCTTCACGGCCTCGATGCCGATAGCGGTCGCCAGGTGGCTCTTGCCCGTCCCCGGCGGCCCAAGAAGATGGACGACCTCTGCGCGATCGACAAAGGACAACTGGGCCAGCGCCAGGATCCTGGCTTTGTCGAGCGATGGCTGGAAGCTGAAGTCAAAGCCGGCGAGCGTTTTGAACGTGATGAGCCGTCCCATCACGAGCGCCGTCTTGATCCGTCGGTTCTCGCGGAACGTCAACTCCTCGACGAGCAGTTGTTCGATCGTTTCCATCGCGGTGATTTCACCGCGATCAAGCCGCGCTGCGCAGGCATCGACCACTTCGATGGCCCGCGGCATCTTGAGGCCAACCATGCAGGTCTTGATCCGGTCAAGCAGCGGCGCGGCGGGTTCGGGAAGCAAGCTATTCATGCCGCTTCTCCCGATGCGGCAAGTCGCTTTCCAATGGCTGCGTAGATATCGAGCGGCCTGCAAGTGACGAGATCACCGTCTATCGCGGGCAGTATTGATATATCGCGTTTACGATTGGGCCGTCTGTGGCCGCTCAGTACCGAGCGTTGGCGCCGGCCATCGAGCATCGGATGCAGGGCGATCAACAAGTCTCCCTCGAAGATCTGGATCTCGTCGGCCAGGCTATGGACCTCCACCATGCGCCTGCGCGTGGCGTCGGGGACCGAGTAGTAATTACCCGCAACGCTCACCATCCCCTCATGGCTGATCCTTCGTTCAAGTTTCAGAACCGATCCGAAGGGGATCAGCGGCAAGCTCTGCAATGTCGGCCGTTCTTCGGCGAAGGCTTCGTGGACGACGCGTCCGGTCGTTGCATGGACCCGCGCATTGGCGACATCGACAAGCCAGCGCGCCAGCTGCGCGTTCAGGTCATCGATGTTGCGGAAGACGGTTCCCAGGAAGAAGTCCTCCCGAATGTAACGGAACGGTCGCTCGACCTTGCCCTTTGTCTCGGGTCGATAAGGTCGGCAAGCCTTGGGCAAAAAGCCATAATGGCCCGCCAGGTCACAAAGCGCGCGGTTGTAGACGACGCGGCCCTCCTCATCCTCGCCAATGACCGCAGTTTTCATCCGGTCATAAAGAATCTCGCGCGGCACGCCGCCGATCGCTTCGAACGCAGCCCGGTGGCACGCCAGGACCGTCTGCAGTGTCTGACGGTACGCAAAACGAGCCCAGATCAATCGCGAGAAGCCCAGCACCATCGAGAACAGCCACACGATCTGAACCTTGTCCGGCTGGTCCGTGAAGCGGACCTGGAACTGGGCAAAATCGACCTGCGCCTGATGGCCTGGCGGCGTCTCGAAGCGTACTGCGAACCCGCGCCCGCTGCCCGGTGGTCGCAGCTCTCGCACAACATCACGCACCGTGCTGTAGCCGCCCTTATAACCACGCTCGCCGATCTCGCGCTACACGCGCATCAGACGCTGCGCGGTAAGGCCGGGATAGGCATCAAGCCGTTGCTTGAGATAATCGACATGGCCATCGATCAACCGCTTTCTCGGCTGTCTCGGCCCGTAAGCCGGAATGCCCACATCCCGGGCAAGATATTTTCGGACAGTCTTGCGGTCGATACCCAGCTGACGAGCGATCATCGAGATCTTCAGCCCCTGACGGTGTAAGTCCAAGATCATTATCAAATCCCCAAACTTCTTCATCGCGCCCGCACCTCCTCGCCGGAGATACTTGCCCGAATTTTTCCGATTTCACGCTGTCCGGGGCGCGCCCCGGACAGCGTGAAATCAAAAGAAGTGGGGAATATTCAATTGTCACAACTGGGGCAGATTACTCTGTCAGCGACAATCGTCTGGCTGTTCAGCATGGTGCTGGGCTACTCGCGCTTTCTGTTCGCCCGCTATGTGTTGCATCAGGATCTGCAGACGCTGCTGCGCTGCCATATGCAGGCGTTCGAGGCGATGGACGGCGCGCCGATCGAGATCCTCTATGATCGAATGAAGACGGCAGTGACCGGCGAAGATGACCAGGGTCATATCGTTTACAACAGCTCGCTGCTGGCGCTGGCGAAGCATTACCGCTTCCAGCCGAGGGCGTGCCGGCCCTATCGCGCCAAGACCAAAGGGAAAGTCGAGCGGCCGTTCCGTTACATCCGTGAGGACTTCTTCCTGGGGCGATCCTTCCGCACCATGGAGGACCTCAATGCCCAGCTCATCGTCTGGCTCGACACGGTCGCCAATGCACGGGTCCATGGCACGACCCAGCGCGTGGTCGCTGAAGCCTTTGCCGAAGAACAGGACGAACTGCAGCGCCTGCCTGAGCACCGCTTCAATGCGGTGTTGAAGCTTGAGAGGCGGGTCAGCCATGACGGGCTCGTGGCGGTTGGTGGAAACTACTACAGCGTGCCCGACTGGACACGTCGGGTCGTCGAGATCGAGCAGCTGCCGGACCTGATCCGCATCATCGACCGCGGTATCGTGGTTGCCGAGCATCCCGTACTTGAAGGGCGCCGACAATATCGCATCGACCGGCGCCATCGCACCGGGCGGCCGCAAGCGCGCACGCCCGATCGGCCGACGATGATGATCGGTCGGATCGGCGATCATGTGCCGCTGCGCTCGCTGGCGATTTACGAGGCAATCGGCGCGAGCCTGGCAATGGAGGGGCGGCCATGAACGGCGCGGCTCCGTCCGCGCGCGTGGACTCGATCCGCCGGAGTCTCGTGAGCCTCAAGATGCCCAGAGCGCTCGAAATCCTTGATGCGACCTTGCGGCGCATCGAGCAGGGCCAGATCGACGGCATCGAGGCGCTCGACGCATTGCTCGGCGAAGAACTGTCACTGCGCGAGAACCGGCGGATCAAGGCTGCCCTGCGCATGGCCCGGCTGCCCGTGGTCAAGACGTTGGCCGGCTACGACTTCTCGTTCCAGCCCTCGCTGGACAAGAACCGCATCCTGGCGCTCGCCGGCCTCGACTTCATCGAACGCGCCGAGGTCGTCCATCTGCTGGGGCCGCCCGGCACCGGAAAGAGCCACATTGCAACCGCGCTTGCGGTCGAGGCGGTCCGTGCTGGCAAGGCGGTCTATTTTATCCCGCTCGCCGATCTGATCGCCCAGCTTGCCAAGGCCGAGCGCGAAGGCACGCTCCGAGAAAAGATCCGCTTCCTCACGAGGGCATCGGTGCAATGATCCTGACATCCAATCGCGGCTTCGCCGAATGGGGCGAAGTCTTCGGCGATCCCGTCGTCGCTACCGCGTTGCTTGACAGGCTCCTCCATCATGCCGTCGATCATCCAGATCGAGGGCTCAAGCTACCGCATGCGGGAACACGCCGCGCTCGTGCCCGAAAACCTACGCAGCGTCGCCTCGTTCAATCCGCCGCCGCCGAAGCGTCGCGGCCGCCCGCCAATAAAAGGAAATCAAGATCCCGATCACGGCTGATCACCGAAATCCCGCAACCCCAACATAGGGAATTTTAACCGCCCACATCTGCGGAAACTTCGGTGCCCATTGACAACCATGCGCGCGAGGATCTCGTTTTGCCGGTACAACGGCAAATGGTCGTCGAACTTGGAGACCAACACGTAGGCGAGGAGGCTTGCGCCGGCCATGCTGCCGGGGATCGGGCGGCTGGGGGCCGGCACCTGGACCATCTTCTCGCAGCAGCGGCAGGACTTCTTCGGGCGAGCGACCTCGATGACCTTGAGCTTTGCCGTGATCATCTCGATGATCTCACTCACGTCTTCACCCACGAGGCGCAGGTCGCCCCCGCAATCCGGGCAGGTGCTACCGGGATCGAGTTCTTGGCGTTCGCGCGGCGTGTCCGCCGAGACACGCGGACGCCGGGACGGACGCAGCTTGGAGCCGGTGTCGGCAGAAGCGGGCTCCTCGTCCGGATCGTCTTGGCCGCTCGTCACGAGGCGCTGCTCCGCGACGGAGACGTGCACATCTTCGAGCGCGAGCTCGAGTTGCGCGATCTCGCGCAGGATCTTCTCGGAGGGCTTAGCGGTTCCGTCCCTACCGGGACGTGGGCTGAACCATTCCGTCTGATGGGATGCACTGGTTCTTCGCCAAGTGCGCCGTCCACATACGAAGGTTCCGTCCTCGAAGACCCAACATGCGGCGGTTCATACCGACCGCGAAGACGACCCTGAACCCGGCATACGGTCAATGCAGAATCCGCTTGCATCCAACGGCGCGATTAGACGACCCCATCAGTTCTGCATGTCGATCGGGCATTGATCCGGTCACCGCACGGATTGTCTCAGAGGTGTGTAGTTCGACGGCAAGCCTATTTCATTTCCTGGCATCGGCTTTGTCGTGGAATTCAAACGTTAGGAGCCCCGCCACTACGGCTTCATATTCGAACAGCGTATACGACCATGCCTTCGACAAACGATTTTAACCGGTACAACTGAGGCCGAGCCAGCAAACCCAAGCATACACCGCTACGATCGCGACATCGTAGATCGGAGAAAGATGCAAAAACCCCTCTTGACGGTCACGCTATTTAGTCGACCGTTACAAGTCCACGTTATTTTACCAGGTCCTTGGATATGACCTCGCGCTGGATTTCGGAGGCACCGCCGAAGATAGTGCCCGCCAAACCGTTCAGATGCCTACCGACTATTGCCCAACCGTGTTCTGGCACTGGAGCCTCATTGGAAACTGCGAATGCTGGACCATCGAATGCCAAATCAGGCAGCGCATGGGCCCCAAGGGCTTCCACCGAAGCTTTTTCGATCTCTTGGAGAAGCTCAGAGGCGAGCGTCTTGATGAGCGAAGCTGTCGTGCCGAGACGTTCTCCGGTCTGTCGCTTTGCGACTAGCCGCATGTCTAGCGCTTCGAGCGCCATCACTCGCGCCTCCAGTTCGCCCAATCGAAATTGCCTATCTTTTTCGTCAATCAGGCGACTGCCATGGGAATCGCCGACTTCGTTCCGCAGGACATTCTTGAATCGCTCAAGCGCCACGCGCGATCGAACGGATGGCGCGCCGCCGCCTCGTTCGAATTCAAGCAGGTACTTGGCCTGGTTCCAGCCTTTTCCTTCTTCACCAACGAGGTTTTCGACCGGCACGCGAACGTCGTCGAAGAACACCTGGTTAACTTCATGATCGCCGCCAAGAGTAATGATCGGTCGAACCGAAACACCCGGTGATTTCATGTCGATGAGGAGAAAGCTGATCCCTTGCTGCTGCCGTTCCTCCTGCGACGTGCGCGCGAGCACGAAAATCATGTTCGCGAAATGCGCATGGGTCGTCCAGATCTTTTCACCGGTGACGATGTAATGATCGCCATCCCGCACGGCCTTCGTCTTCAGGCTGGAAAGGTCAGAGCCGGCGCCAGGCTCGGAAAAGCCCTGGCACCAGTAGTCTTCGCCGGATCGAATGCGAGGTAGGTAGAACTCCTTCTGCCAGGGTGAACCGAACTCACAGATGACTGGTCCGACGAGATTGATTCCCATGGGCGCGACGGCAGGAGCGCTACAGAGTGATGCCTCGCTCTCATAGATATATCGCTGCATGGGAGACCAGCCACATCCGCCGTATTCCCGAGGCCAGGCATGGGTAATCCAGCCTTTCCGATATAGCGCCTGATGCCATTCTTTTGACCAGGGGGGATCAACGAATACGCCGGTGGATAACCGACTCGCGCGACGGACGTCCGCCGACAGATGCTCCTCAAGGAAGGATAACACTTCTCGACGGAATTCGAGATCCTCTGGGGCTAGATCAATATCCAAGTTTACCTAACCTTCCATGTTTCAGCCATGCCCCCGCAGAAAACGTGACAAAGCGCTTCGAATCAATGGTGGTCAACCGACGTTGCCGCTAAATTGCGCGATTTCTCCAGTGATACCAAGGTGCCGGGATGTTGATGCATCACACCTTGAAATATCCGGCTACGACACCGGTTTAACCGGAATGCGATGAGTCATACCATCCTATCCTAGCATAAGACAGCCCGGCCATAGCCACCGCTTGAGCCTTATCTAATTAATATAACGCGTATCATAATTTAAGTCAATCACGGGCCCTAAACTGAGTTTGCGACAATTCGTCAGCCCAGACGGGCCGACGTTTTGCAATAAAGGCGTCTACGGCCTCAATGTGATCGGCTGTGTGATGCGCCAAGGCCTGATAAGCAGCTGACAGTTCCAAAAGGGGGCCTAACTTCATGTCCTGACCTTCTCGAAGAAGCCGTTTCGCCAAACGTGTCGAATGGCCGGGGTTCGCTGCGATTCGGTCGGCGATATCCAAGGCTCGATCGAGACAGGTCTCTGGCTCCACCACCTCGGTCACCAGTCCGAATTCAAGCGCGGTTGCCGCATCAATGGCGGCCCCGGTCAATGTCATGATGCTGGCGCGCGCCATTCCCACTATGCGCGGCAGGAGCCAGGCACCACCATCTCCCGGGATAATTCCCAGTTTGACGAAACTCTCTGCGAATGCTGCAGTTTTCGAGGCTATTCGGACGTCACACATACAGGCGAGATCAAGTCCGGCGCCAATCGCCGGTCCGTTGACCGCCGCAACCACGGGAACTTCGAGTTCGTACAGGGAAAGGGGAATCTTTTGAATGCCAAGCCGATAGTGATTTCGCTGTTCATACGGATTGCCTGCAAACATTCCCTGCCTGGCCGCCATATCCTTAACATTTCCACCGGCACAAAAAGCGGATCCTGCGCCGGTCAGGACGATCGCTCTGACAGTATGATCTTCGGTCATTTCGCGGCAAAATTCCTCAATTTCCCTGCTATCATCGCGCGTGGAAATGGCGTTGCGTTGCTCAGGCCTGTTGAGGGTTGCAATAGCCACCGGCCCTTCGCGAGAAACCTTTAGGAATGAGCTCATTTCAAATTATACTCCGTGTTGGACTTTTGGCCGGAATGGGTGTTTAGTCAAACCGCTGCTATATCCGCAACCCCAATCGGTACGGATGCAATGATCGGTGAACCAGGCGTGCCACACGCTTTCGGGGAGTGTGCCTCATACATGTTCAGTTCCTTTTCTCTTTCCGACATTCCGGGAGCGGATGAGGAATTCCGCTCGCGCGCGCGCGATCTTGCGGCAAGTGCGGTGGCGAATATGCCTATGGACCGTCGCGCACGATCATGGATGGGTTTCGATGCCGAATTCAGCCGCCGTTTAGGCCAGGCCGGTCTTATCGGACTGATGCTGCCAGAAGAGTATGGCGGGGCGGGGCGAGGCCCATTCTCGCGCTTCGTGGTCGTGGAAGAATTGCTTTCGGCGGGCGCGCCGGTCTCGGCCCACTGGATTGCTGAACGTCAGAGCGCGCCCCTGCTTCTAAAGTTCGGCACCGAGACCCAACGCCACAAGTATGTTCCCGGGATTTGCCGCGGCGAAATATTTTTCTGCATCGGTATGAGCGAACCAAACACGGGTTCCGACCTGGCAAGTGTCAGGACCAGGGCCGAACCGATCGACAACGGCTGGCTCCTCAATGGCCAGAAAATCTGGACCACCAACGCTTTACATTCGGATTACATGATCGCTCTGGTCCGCACTTCCGGCACGCCGGAAGATCGGCACAAGGGCCTTTCCCAATTGATAGTGGACCTGCGCTTACCGGGCGTGGAAATCAGGCCGATAAGGGATCTCGCTGGAGACGAACATTTCGCGGAGGTTTTCTTCGATAACGTGGAACTCGATACTTCCGCGCTGATCGGTGAAGAAGGAAAGGGCTGGCAACAGGTAGCCGCAGAGCTCGCCTTTGAAAGAAGCGGTCCTGAACGGATTTACTCGTCTCTGGTGTTGCTGGACGGCTGGCGACAGCACTTGCGGAATTCTGGGCGATCCGACGAAACGACCGCACGCACCTTGGGATCTCTGGTCGCGCGATTCAGCAGTTTACGCGCTATGTCGCTCGCTTGCACTGCGCAGCTGGCTTTAGGCGAAAGTCCTGTCGTCGAAGCCTCGATGGTCAAGGATCTCGGCACAGCGTTCGAGCAAGACATACCCCGCATCGTGGGCGATGACCTGGCGTCCCATCCCGAGGAAGACGTCGATCAGGATCTGTACAAGACATTGGCTTACATCGAGATGATCTGTCCGAGCTTTTCTCTAAGAGGAGGAACGCGGGAGATTCTCAGAGGCATCATCGCTCGCGGAATGGGGTTGCGATAATGGACGAAATCGGCCTTCTTGAACCGTTTGACCGGATGCTTGCCGATCTGTTCAGCAGCGCGACCCTGCGGCAAATCGGACGGGGTGAGCTGGATCCAGAAATTTGGATTACTCTGGAATCTTCGGGTTTCCTTGATGCACTAGTGTGCGAAGAGAGCGGCGGGGCGAATCTGTCTTTTGCCACTGTCCTGCCTCTCTTCCTGGCGCTGGGACGAAGAGCGGTTCCGCTCCCGGTCGGCGAGACCATCGTGGCCCGCGCCTTGCTGGCGCAAGCGGGAAGCGATTATCGCCTCGGGCCAATCGTGCTCGGCGTTCCATCATTGATACTCCCAGGTGCGGAACACGCAAATTTTGTTCTGACGGAGGATTCGCGCGGAGTGAAACTACAACGTCTGGATGGCGTCGAAACGGTCGGCGCTTCCCGCGATCCGCTTTCGAGGAAAGAGCCAGCCATCGGGATGGAAGAAGGCCGCGTGACAAAGACCGCCCCGGCTGCCGCAGTGCTGTATGCCGCCTTGATTGTCGGCGCGAGCGAGGCAGTTCTGGAAATGTGTGTGGACTACTCCCTCCAGCGTACCCAATTTGGGAAACCGATAGCGCGCCAACAGGTGCTTCAGCAGAATCTTGCGCTTGCTAGCGAACATGTAGTCGCCGCGCGAATGGCCTGCGAGACGGCAGTCCGGCATAGCAGTTGGCCAAGTCCCCTGGCAGCTGCAAGCGCCAAATTGATCGCCTCGCGTGCGGCACCGGTCGTTGCCGGGATCGCTCACGGCCTGCACGGGGCAATTGGAATCAGCGGCGAACACGATCTCAATCTTCTTATTCGACGAATCCATGCCTCGCGCCTGGCGGGCGGAGCCGAGAATTACTGGGCGGGCCTGATCGGTCGCGAAATACTGGCTGATCCTAGATCCACGCTCGATCTCGTTCGCGAAGAGATGTTTTCGTAGAGTCTGAATTCAGAATCATTGGTGATGATTTTATGAGCTTGCGAGTCTGCGGGTGATGAGCTGGATCAAGGCGAGGTAGAGCCACGCCGCGGCGCTTCCTGCCCTTGATCTTCTTGCCCGCATCAGAGCCGCCCCGCGGCTCAGGACGTTGAAAGCTTGGCTAGTCGCAGAGCGTGCTCTCGCTTGTTGCCGTACATCTCTTGCAAAGCGAGTCCGCGCTTGTAGTGGTGTGAGAGTTCATATTCGTCCGTCAATCCGATGCCCCCGTGAAGTTGGATTGACTGCTTGCCAATGAAGTCAAAGGCTTTTGCGACCGTTACCTTGGCGGCGGAAACGAGCTTGGCAGCGTGATGTGTTCCCGCCGGAAAGATGCACAGCCCGGCAACTACACTTCGTGCCAATTCGTAATGCATGAGCATTTCGGCCAGACGGTGGCGGACTACCTGATTTCCGGTGAGCGGACGCCCAAACTGAACACGACTGTTCGTGTACTCGGTCGTCAGTTCGAACATCCGCCTCAAAATCCCCAGGCTTTCGGCGACAGCTGCGCGGGCACCCCGGTCATGCATGCCTTCAATAGCGCGGACAGCACCTGCGCCACTGGCGACCATCGCTGCGGATGTTAATCTGGTGTTTTCGAATTCAAAGTCCGCCGCCAAGGTCCCATCGATGAGCCTGTACGTCCTGGTTGAAATCCCTTCGGTTCCTGCCGGCACAAGCAATAGTATCAAACCATTCTCAGCGTCCTCATTCGCCAGAAGGGCGCTAACCAGGAGAAAGTCTGCCTCTGGATAGGAAACGACGTGCTTGGTGCCCAATAGTGTAATGTTTCCGCCATCGATCTTCGCTCGGCACGCGATTGCGGCAGCGTCGAACCGCCTGGCACCTTCTGAGAGCGCAACGCCGACGGTTTTGGTTCCTGCCTGCATCTCGGCAGCCAGGGTTCGCGCCCGACCCTCGTCGTCGAATTCCTGGAGGGCTACCGCAGGTATGACAATGTTTTCCGAAAATGGCTCAACGGCCAGCCGGTAACCCAATTCTTCCTGTATGATAGCGATTTCCGCTGCTGTTCCGCCAAGACCGCCCAAACCATCAGGGATTGGCAAGGACAACACGCCCAGATCCGCCAGCGCTGACCAGTTTTCCGGATCGTATCCGCGGCGCTGCTCCAGAAACTGCTGTCTGTGCGCAACGGAATACCGGTCATCAAGAAACCTTGCGATGGTTTCACGGTACATCGCCTGCTCTTCGGTAGGGTTGAAATGCATAATAATCCCAAAAAGAGTTTCGTGTATAATTTTGATGCCGCGCTTTGATTGCGTTGGCAAGAGATTTAGCAAGTTTAGGTCCTTATCACTCTGTCACGAGAGGCGAATCGCCGAACGATCCGGCGCGATCTGAGTGCTCGGAGTCTGCCAGAAATGGCTGAATTCCGTGCCTTGATGGCAGCGTCGCGAAAGAGTGCAGGGAAATCGCAGGTCACTGCCCGCTTCGCCATGCGTCAAAAGTATAACAGTGCGTATATAGTGTTGCAATCCAGTTCTGTGGCTGTTATCTGGCGGGCAATCAGAGCGTCCGGGATTCATGCCGCGCTGAGGGAGATGGAGAGGAAATGAAAGCCCTAGAGCCGATCTCGATCGCCGGTGTCGAAATCCCGAACAGGGTGGTGCGAACCGCTCACAGCACGCATTTTGGTAGCGGCGGAATTGTCCCCAGCCTTATAGACTATCATGTCGAACGTGCGCGTGGCGGCGTTGGTCTGACGATTCTCGAAATCGCAGGGGTGCATCCCACCTGCCCGTCTTCGATCTGCAACTTCGACGATTCGGTAATCGAAGGGTACGAACAATTGATGCGGGCCATCCGGCCCCACGGCATGCGGGTGTTCCAGCAATTATGGCACGCGGGACATAACGGGGTCCCAATTGACGGGAGCCCCCCATGGTCTTCCTGCGATCTTCCAAGCCCGGTACTCGGGATAGTGCCCATCACGATGAGCCAGTCCCAGATCCGGGAGATGGTAGAGGCTTTCGCTGCTGCTGCGGAGCGCTGTCAGAGGGGCGGGGTCGACGGGGTGGAGCTGCATGGCTCGCATGGTTACCTGCCCCAGCAATTCATGTCCGCCATGCTCAATCGGCGAGAGGACGAATATGGCGGCAGCTTCGAGAACCGGATGCGCTTCACCGTGGAAGTGCTGGCGGCAATTCGCGAGCGGGTCGGCCCCGGCTACCCCGTGGGCATTCGCCTCAGCCCCGAAATCGTCGAAGGCGGAATGACGCCCGAGGAAACGGCCCGCGCGGCCAGCTATCTCGAGGAACGGGGGCTGATCGATTTTCTCGACGTATCGATGGGCGGGTATTTCGCCTTTCCCAAGATGATCGGCGGAATGTTCGAGCCGGCGGGTTACGAGCTGGCGACCAGTGCGCCCGTGACCGCGGCGGTAAAGGTTCCACGGATCGTTACAGGCAGGTTTCGCACGCTTGAGGAGGTCAGTCAGGTCATTGCCGAGGGGACGGCGGACCTGGTCGGCATGACCCGCGCGCACATTGCCGATGCCGCGATCGTCCGCAAAACGCGAGAGGGGAGGGAGGCAGAAATCCGCCCCTGCATTGGCTGCAATCAAGGTTGCGTCGGAATGCTGCTCGGTCCGGAACGGCGTATGGGGTGCACGGTCAATCCCTATATCGGGCGGGAAGGCGAAGTGAGCGACGATCGCCTGCCGCCCGCAGATGCAAAACGAACGGTACTGGTCATAGGAGGCGGGCCGGCAGGGATGGAGGCGTCTCGGGTTTCCCGGCTGCGGGGACACAACGTCATTCTCGCCGAAGCAGCCCCCCAACTTGGCGGCCAGGTGAGGATCGCGGCGCTGGCTCCCCGGCATCAAGGGATCGGCGATTACACTCTTTGGCAGGAGGCGGAAATCTATCGCCTGGGCGTCGATGTGCGGCTCAGCACATATCTGGATGGGGGCGATACCGACGCTTTCGGAGCGGACCGGATCATCATTGCCACCGGTTCCAGTCCGCGGGTGGACGGGGTCCAGATGGCTATTCCCGCCCGCCCCATGAAAGGCATCGAACATCCCGATGCAATATCATCGATCGACTTTTTTTCCGGTCGGCATAATTCCTGCCCTGCAAGTGCGATAGTGGTCGACGACGTCGGGCATTACGAGGGCATTGCGGTCGCCGAAGCGCTCATCGAGCGTGGCTCGGATGTCACTTTCGTCACCCGTCACAAGTCCTTCGCCCACCTGCTCGAATCGGCGTTGCAGCCAGAGCCGGCGCTGCAGCGTCTCAACCGCGGGAGCTTTCGCCTGCACCTGCGCTCGCACGTGGATTCGTTCAACGGGTCCGAGGCAGTCATAAGCGATCTGAACGGCGGAGGCACAAGCACCGTCCGGGCAGATTGGGCAGTTATGGTCAGTCATAACCGGCCTGCGATCGAGCCATTTGCCGATCTTCTGGGGACCAGATCCGACATCGCAATTGTCGGGGATGCCAACAGCCCACGCTTTCTTCTCCGCGCGATCGCCGAGGGGAACCGGGCAGGCTGTATGGCATGATAGAGTTCGTATTGAGAGCCGAGAGTGCAGTTGCTGCTAGATAAATTGATGGAAAGAGGACGACCATGACTTCTACGGTACAAGATGCGGATCCCGCCCAGTTGGATTTTGCCAATCCGCAGGTGATGGAGTGTCCCTATCCCATCTACGAGAGCTTGCGTGAAAAAGCGCCGGTTTACTTCGCGGAGAAGTTGGGATTCTGGCTCATTACCCGCTACGACGATTGCCTGAATGCCATCCGCGATCCGCAAGTATTTTCGAGCAAGATGGGTTTTCGGCCCGGCTCGGTTCCCGATGAGGTAATGCGGATTTACAACGAAGAAGGCTTTGGAGATCTTCCCGATACCTTGGTCAGCAACGATCCGCCATCGCACACGCGTTATCGCAAGCTGGTCGACCGCGCTTTTACCGCCGGTCGCGTGCGTCAGATGGAAGATTACATGGTGGTGGTCGTCAGGGAATTGATCGACGCCTTTATCGAGAAGGGTCGCCTCTCGGTCATGCAGGACTTCGCTGTCCCCGTTCCCATGTATGTGATTGCGGACCAGCTGGGCGTGCCGCGCAGCCACCGGGACAGGTTCAAGGAATGGTCGGATTCGGCGGTTGCCCCGCTCGGCCTGCTTTTGTCTGACGAGAGAAAAATCGAATGCGCCAAAAGTGCAGTCGAAATGCAACATTACTTCGTTGAGGTCTTTGCCGATCGCCGGGCAAATCCGCGCGACGACATGATTTCGGATCTGGTCACCAAGGAAATCGACGGAGCTCCGTTGAGCATCCCGGAACTCCTGTCGATCCTCAATCAGCTTCTCGTCGCCGGCAATGAGACCACGACCAGCGCAATCGCTGCGTCCATAGTGCGCCTGGCCAACGACCCCGAACTGGTCGAACTCCTCGCCAAAGAACCGGGCAAATGCGACAATTTCGCAGAAGAAATTCTGCGTCACGAGTCTCCCGTCCAGGGACTGTTCCGGATGACGACTGCGGATGTCGAGGTCGCCGGCGTTACCATTCCCAAAGGCAGCCTTGTAAACCTTCGCTATGGCTCGGCGAACCGCGACGAGCGAAAGTATGAATGCCCCGAAGTATTCAACGTGGCTCGCGCGAACGCGTCATCCCATCTAGCATTCGGGGCCGGCATCCACCACTGCATCGGCGCTCAGCTGGCGCGTCGCGAAATCGCGATCGCCGTGCGGGAACTGACGGCCCGGCTGAAGGACATCCGCCTGGTCGAGGCGGACAAGATTTCGCATGCGCCGAGCGTGATCCTGCGGGCTCTCAATGAATTCGAGATCGAATTCTCGAAGCGGTGAGATCCCAGGTGAGAACAGACATGACCTACGACTATGATGTAATCGTGATTGGCGGCGGAGGGGCCGGGATGGCAGCCGCCATCACGGCTTGTGATTCCGGCGCGCGCGTGGCGCTTCTGGAAGCCGCAAACCAGCTTGGCGGCTCGACGGCATTGTCGGGCGGTGTGGTTTATGGTGCCCCGACCAGCATCCAGCGGGCTGCCGGCATCGACAGCGACACAGTCGATGCAATGTTCGAATATTACATGACCTTGAACCAGCACAAGGTGGAACCGTCGATCGTTCGGCGGCTCTGCGAGTTGTCCGGACCGGCGATCGAATGGCTCATCTCGATGGGGGTCGAGTTCGATCCGGCTGAACTGTATGCCTCCGGTGTGGAAAGCGTTCCGCGAGGCCACAAGACAACGGGCAACGGCGCCGCCTTGTCAGAGGTGCTGGACCGCGAGGTCAACCGCCGAAATATCGACGTTTCGCGGGGCTGCCGCGTGACCGCGCTGCACACAGACGAACACGGTTGTGTGCGCGGTGTCGTACTGGATGGCGAGACCGTAAGCGCGAATAGCGTGATAATCGCCACAGGAGGCTTCGGTCACAACCGGCTCCTGCTGAACCGTCACTATCCCGAAGCCGCCCAGCACGGCGATTGGACTTGGGCCATAACCGCCAAGACCTGCACTGGCGATGGCCTGTTGATGGGCCAGGAAGTCGGCGCGGATATTGCCGGTCACAATCGCGGGTTGCTGCTGACCACGCCCGGTTTCTATCGCGATCTCGAAGTCTTCGTCCCGGGCTGGCTGGTCTATGTCAACCGCGAGGGGCGCCGCTTCATCAACGAAACCACCGAATATGCGGTCATGGCCGGGGTCGTGAAGGACCAAATTGGCGGGTCTATCTTTGCTATCTTCGACGAGAATGCACGCGCCACTGCCGTGCCAGAGCCTCGCTATGCCGCAGCCCACAAGGCGGGGATCATCACGCTGAACTGGGTGACCGACAAGATCGACGAACAGATCGCCAAGGGCAAGGTCATCAAGGCGCAGACCTTGGCCGAACTCGCCGACCTGGTCGGTATCGAAAGCGGCGCGTTGGAAACCACGATCGCCCGTTACAATTCGGATTGCGAGCAAGGGGTGGACAGCAAATTCCACAAGGACGGCGAACTGATGAAGCCTGTCGCCCAACCGCCCTTCTATGCCGCCGAAATCCGCCCTGCGATTGTCTGTCTGACCTCGACCGGCTTGCGGGTGGACAGGGACATGCACGTTCTCGACTGCGCAGACCGCCCCATCGGCGGGCTCTTTTCTGCCGGAGAAGTGTCGGGCGGTGTTTTGGGTGACAGATATATAGGCGGCGGAAATTCGATCGCCAACGCGATCGTCTTCGGACGTGTCGCAGGTGAGCAGGCGGCGCGTGAAGCGGGCCTTGGAACCGACAGGGAGCAAGCATGATGGCAAACGAATTTTCGCTAGACGGCAAAGTGGCGGTCGTCACCGGCGCGGCACGGGGCATTGGCCTCGAAATCGCTTGCCGGCTTGCGCAAAGCGGCGCGCAGGTGGTTTTCACCGATGTCGAACCAGAACTCGGTCCCGAGGCGGCCGCTTCGGTGCAGGGTGGCTCATACCGCAATCTCGACGTCACGGTGCAATCCCAATGGGAAGACACGATCCAGGAAATTCGTGACCAGCATGGTCGCCTGGACATTCTCGTCAATAATGCCGGGATCAGCCCGGCCGGGAACATTGAACAAAGCGATCTGGCTTTGTGGCGGCGCGTTCAGACCATCAATGTCGAGAGCGTGTTTCTCGGGTGCCGAACCGCGCTGCCGCTGATGCGCCAATCTGGCGAAGGCGGTTCGATTATCAATCTCAGCTCGATTCAGGCCCTGCGCCCCGCAGCCGAACTGGCTGCCTATTCCGCATCGAAGGCCGCCGTGCGGGCTTTGACCAAATCGGTGGCACTCCACGCTGCCCGTGACCGGATACGTTGCAATTCGGTGCACCCAGGCGGGGTGCATACCCGAATGCTTGACGATTTCGCCGCGCTTACCGGCGATGCGGAAGCGGCGCTGCTCAAGCTAAATGCCGCAAACCCCTTGGGGCGGGTGGGTTTGCCGCTCGATATTGCGAATGGCGTTCTCTATCTCGCCTCAGACCTCTCGGCTTGGGTCACGGGCCTCGAACTTGTGATCGATGGAGGTTCGACCCTGTGAGGGAAGGTGTCCTCGATCCTTCAGGCTGGCGGTTGTGGCGCAGCCAGGACGAGATGAAAGATCTGGTCAAAACGGGCGTGTGGGAAAACCGCACCACTTGGCAGGATGCCGTGGCCTTTGCTCAGTCAGACCCCGACGGCGTCGCTATCTGGTTCGACGACGGTTCCGAGTTGACTTACCGTCAGGGATGCGAGGAGGCGATTACGCTTGCTGCCTCGCTGACGGAACTGAGCCTGCGCAAGGGTGACGTGGTCAGCGCCAACCTGCCGAACTGGCGGGAGATGGCGATCATCAACCTAGCTTGCTGCGCCCTCGGCCTGGTCATCAACCCGATCATTCCGATTTACCGCGATCGCGAGGTGGGCTTCATTCTGAAGGACGCTGGCTCGCGCCTGCTGTTCACGCCGGGCGGTACGGGGAGCTTCGACTATCTCGCCATGGCGGCGCGCATTGCGGCAATGACCCCTTCGCTGGAGCACATCGTGACGGTGAGGCCGGGCGAAAGCGAGAGCGCAACCCTGAGCTACGCTGAGCTTATCGAGAAAGGGAATCCCGAACAATTTGAAGCTGCGGAGGTCGATCCTAGTCACGTCAAGCTCTTGATGTATACCTCCGGCACCACGGGAATTCCCAAAGGGGTTCTGCACAGCCATAATACGCTGAGGCGTTCTGCGGCCAATTCCCGCGAGGCGCGAGGAGTGGGGGAAGGCGACATCACCCTGATGGCGTCGCCGGTTACTCATGTGACGGGCTATTCGTCGCTCGAGCAGGCATTCAATTCCCCGATCAAGACTGCTCTCATGTCACGCTGGGATAAGGCAGCGGCCATTGATTTCATCAATCGCACAGGGGCCACCCTGACGGTTGGCGCAACCCCTTTTCTCAAGGAGCTTCTGGACGAAGCGGAAGCGCGCGGCACCGGCCTGCCGAGCCTGCGTCAATTTGCCTGCGGTGGCGCGGAGGTGTCTCCCCAGCTGATCGTTCGGGCTCATGAGACGCTTGATAATTGTCGCTGCTTCCGGGTCTTTGGAAGCACTGAGGTGCCGCTCGTCACACAAGGATACCTGCGGCCCGAACATGCAAATCTGGCCGCCGAAACCGACGGCCGGATCTACAATTACGACGTGCGCATCGTCGATGCAGACGGCCGCGATGTCGCACCTGGCGAAGAGGGAGAAATCCTCGCGCGGGGGCCGTCGATGTTCCTTGGGTACACCGATTGGCAGGAAACGATGAAGGCGGTCGACGGGAATGGCTATTTTCATACCGGCGATCTCGTTCGCGCTGGGCCAGAAGGCAGCATTGTCGTCAGCGGGCGGTTGAAAGATCTCATCATCAGGGGTGGCGAAAACCTCAGCGCGAAAGAGATCGAGGATGTCCTGAGTCTTCATCCTGCCATTCAGGAGGCTGCGGTGGTCTCGATGCCTGATCCAAGGCTGGGAGAAGGTGTCTGTGCCTTTCTCGTTCTGCAGGCCGATTGTCCGGCGCCAAGCGTCGGCGAACTCAGCCAATTTGTGCGGCAACAAGGCCTTGCCCCTCAAAAAGCACCAGCCAGAATCGAAGTAATCAGCAAATTTCCAATGACTGCTTCTGGCAAGATTCAGAAAAATGTTCTGCGTGAGAGAATTCGTGAAATTATATAAATATTTGGGGAGAGAACTTATGAACAATAATCACAACTTTTTGTCGGGTTGCGCAATTGCTGCTCTTGCCTGGAGTGGATTTTCTGCGCCGGCCTTTGCCCAGAACGCCAGTGAACAGGTTGCGGAGACTGCGGATCCTTCCGAGAGCGATGAGATCGTAGTTACTGCCCGTCGGCGTGACGAAGCGCTCCAGGATGTCCCGATTACCATCGCATCCATTGGTGGTGACGAACTCGAGAAGTCGCAGATCACCAAACCGGAAGCACTTGCGGCGCGCGTGCCCACATTGAATATCGCGGTGGGCGGTTCGGGTTCGGGTGGCCAGCTGAGTCTTCGTGGGATCGGATCCTCGAATGTGTCTGCGGCGTTCGACAGTGCAGTTGCGCTCGATTTCGACGGCATTGTGGTCAGTTCCATGCGCCTGGTCCAGTCTGGGTTTTTCGACGTCGCCCAGATCGACATTCTGAAGGGGCCGCAGTCGTTGTATTTCGGCAAGAGCGCTACTGCTGGCGTGGTTTCGATCCGGTCTGCCGGTCCTACGTCGTCACTCGAAGCATCACTGCGCGGGTCCTACGAATTCGAAGAGAAGGGCTATACTGTCGAAGGATACGTTTCCGGACCGATCAGCGACACTCTGGGTTTCCGCATCGCTGGCCGCTATAACAAGATTGACGATCTTTATTTCAATGCGGCACCAAATGTTGTCCATCCGCATCGCGGCGAGAAGAACATCAATCTGCGCGGCACGCTCGAATGGAAGCCGAGCGCAGACTTCACTCTCAATCTCAAAGCGAATTATGTCGGTCATAATAACAACGGCGAGATCCGGCACACGCAGGTTTTCTGTGGGCCGAACGGCGTAGCCGACAACCTCTTTGTGCTGGGCGGGGCTGTGGTCATTCCGGCCGGGTACGATTGCAACTCGTTCGACAATGTTTTCTGGCTGCCCGATTCCGCGGTTCCCTTGGGCCGCAAGGCACCTCCGGGCATGGATAATAACGGCGGGGTTCCGTTCAACGATACGGATACGTTCCTGATCCGCGCAAAAGCGGACATAGCGCTGCGGGATAATCTGTCGCTGACCCTGGTGACCGGATATTTCGACTTCCAATCGCGCGGTCAGGATTTCTACGCTTATGGCGGCACGTCCGGGATCGGTACCGATCTCAATCGCAACCGGAATAAGCAGTTCAGCCAGGAAATTCGCTTCGCCAGTGACAATGAAGGACCGGTCAACTGGCTGGTCGGCGGTTTCTACGAGCGCCGCGACATCCTGTTCGAAGCAGCGCAGAATGCAGTCAACATTTCATTTCTGGCGGCCGACCCCATCACGGGTTCGACATTTGACTGGCGCCGCCAGCATTACACCAAGACTGACGCATATTCAGTCTTCGGGAACGTGCTGGTGGAACCTACGGAAAACATCGAGTTGTCCGCCGGCCTGCGTTATACCAAGGAGGAAAAGACGAACCGGATCGAGGTGCCTTACGTTCACGCCATATTGTCCGGGCCGCAGTTCAACTTCATCAGAAGCGGTTTCCAATCACCGCAGATCCGCTTCCAGGACGATAATTTCTCACCAGAAGTATCGGTGAAATACAAGCTTTCCGACGATGCCCAAGTCTATGCTTCCTACAAGAAGGGCTTCAAGTCAGGCGGAATCGACAATAGCGCCTTGCCCTCAAGCGGGTTGAGTGCCATCGTTGCTTCGGGCGACTATTCCTCGCTCATCTTCGCTTCCGAGACGGCCGAAGGTTTTGAGGTCGGATTGAAAAGTTCACTGGCTCAGAACAAAGTGCGATTGAACATGTCGCTGTTCAACTACACCTTCTCGGGCTTGCAGATACAAAGTTTCGATCCAGTCGCCATCCAATATAGCACAAGCAATGCTGGCCAACTGCGATCACGCGGCGGCGACCTTGAGCTCCGCTGGAAAGCGCCGACAGATGGCCTGACCCTTAGTGCGGCAGTCGCTTATACTGATGCCGAATTTACCGAGACCTTCATCAGCAATGCCGGAATCGACCTCAAAGGCAGGGCTGCACCAAGAGCGCCCAAGTGGTCAGGCAATCTGTCTTTCGACTGGGAGATCCCGATCTCTGATAGCCTCGACTTCAGTGTGTTCGGTTTGGCTAACTACAGCGGTTCCTATTTTGCCGATGCAACGACCTTGAATGACTATGTTCAGAAAGACTACGTCACATTGGATGCCAATGTTACGATCAGTTCGTCGAATGATCGTTGGCGCCTTTCCTTGGTTGGAAACAACCTGACCGACAAGATCTACGTCAATCAGGCATCTGGCCGACCGTTCCGGCAAGCCGGAGTGGGTGACGACTTGGCACTCACACAGAACAGGGGCCGGCAGGTCTTCGTAGAGTTCGCCGTTAAGTACTGAGTCTCTTAATTTTGATGTCATTGTGGATAGAGGAGTCTCGATCATGGTAGAAACGCTGACCGGAACAAATCGATCAAGAGGATTATCCTATCAGGAACTCCTCAAGACTGATTCGAAAAGCGTACCTGCGTCGCTGAAGAAGGAATCGGCGCTGGATCATACTCCTCTATCTATCGATGTTGAGCGATATTACAGTCGCGAATTCCACGATCTGGAAGTCGAAAAACTCTGGCGGCGCGTGTGGCAATTGGCTTGTCACGAAGACGAAATTCCCGAGGTTGGGGATGCATTGGTCTATGACATCGCGTCGCTTTCTTTTGTTGTGGTGAAGACGGGAGAAGATGAATTCTCCGCCTATCCCAACGCCTGCCGCCACAGGGGGCGCCGCCTGCTGGATTGCCCCAAAAAGGGGCTCACCAATTTCCGATGCCCTTTCCACGGTTGGTCATGGAAACTTGATGGGACACTCAAAGAGGTTCCATGCCACTGGGATTTCCCAAACGTCACCGAAGAAACGCACTCACTTCCCAAGGTGAAAACCGGCCGCTGGGGTGGGTTCGTGTTCATCAACCCAGACCCGGACGCGCAGCCCCTCAAGGAGTTCCTGGGGGACATTGACGAACACTGGACAACCCTTCCCTTCGAACGTCGCTACAAGGCCGTGCACGTCGCCAAAAAGCTGCCCTGCAATTGGAAAATTGCACAGGAAGCCTTCATGGAATCCTATCACGTGATCGCGACGCATCCTACTCTGCTGTATGAGATGGGGGATGCCAACTCGCAGTACGACGCTTTCGGGGTGCTTTCACGCGCCATCTCCGCGCAAGGCATAGCCAGTCCGCATATCGAGGCCGAACTTGCGGGCGAGCCGTTTGACGATACCACGCCCTTTACCGTCTACCGTCACCCCATAACTGGTGATCTCTATGAGCGCCTCAGTGAGGGCCGCATACGTTTGACAAAGGCGGATGGCCGGGTCGGGGTGTTCAATGCACAGGCAGAGCCGCTGGAGGGCGAGTTGAAGAATGCGGACCCTCACATTTGCAACTGGTTCGCGGGCAGGTTGACCCCCGATATGGAAGCGGCAAGCCATGCTTTCGGCGCCTTGCCGGTGGTCGAAGCCCGTGCGAGGCGCGCTGCTGCCAAGCGGGAGCAATTGCGACCGCTGATGGGGGACGAGATCGATGGGGTGTGTGACGCCGAATTGGTCGATTCAATATATTACAGCATCTTTCCGAACATCAGTCCGTGGGGGTGCTACAATCCAATCTTCTACAGGTTCCGACCAGATGGCGATAATCCGGAACAATGCATCCACGAAATCATGTTCATGCTTCCGGTTCCCAAAGGACAAGACCGGCCGAAGCCGGCTTCGATCCATTGGCTCGGCCTGAATGACGACTACATGGAGGCTCCCGAACTCGGTTCGTTGGCGAAGGTGTTCAATCAGGATAATTTGAACCTGCCGGCAGTACAGCTGGGGTTGCGCAGTGTTCCTGGGGGCAAGATCATGCTGGCGGAATATCAGGAAGCCAAGATCCGGCATTTTCAGGCCACTTTGGACGATTGGCTCGATCAATAGTCCTGCGCAGGATCGTTGGTGCCCACAGAGAAACGTTTTTCAAGGTCAATGTATGAACAAATCAGATTCCTCCCACGCCTTCACGCCTGAGTTGGCGAGATCGATTTATCGCAAAGCGTATCTCATCAACCGCACGGACCAACGATTTCGGGCGATGCTGACAAATGGTGAATTGGCAGTTGCATACTACCCTGTTCGTGGACAGGAGGTCACCGCAGCCGCTGCGATGTCTGCATTGCAGCCCGAAGACTATCTGGTGACAACCTATCGCGGCCTTCACGATTCCCTGGCCAAGGGGATTCCATCACGCTTGCTATGGGCCGAGTTTGCCGGAAAACGCACCGGGACCTGCAAGGGCAAGGGCGGACCGATGCATATCACTTATCCCCCGACCGGGGTAATGGTGACGACAGGAATCGTCGGGTCGGGCATTCCGATCGCCAATGGCCTGGCAATGGCCGCGCAAATTAGAGGCGAGAACCGGGTAGCGGTGGCGAGTTTCGGTGACGGGGCCAGCAATATCGGCGCGTTCCACGAAGCGCTCAACATGGCGTCGGTTTGGAAACTGCCGGTTGTTTTCCTCTGCCAGAACAACCAATACGCCGAGCATACGACGCTCGCGGCAGGTACTTCAGTGACGAGCATCGCCGAAAGGGCTGCGGGTTACGGAATGCCCGGCGTGTCGTGCGACGGTCTCGATCCCGAAATGATGTATCAAACAATGGCCGCAGCGGTTGCTCGTGCCCGTGCTGGAGACGGCCCTACCCTGGTCGAAGCACATACGTACCGCTTGCAGGGTCATATCTTCGGCGCTGATTACAGTTACATTCCCAAGGAAGAGCTCAAGGCTGCCGAAGAGCGGGCCAGCATGATGCGCCTTCGCCAAAGGATCAGCGAGAGACAGGTCACCGAATCCGATCTCGCGCAGATCGAACAGGAGGTGGACGCCGAAATCGAAGATGCCGTGGCGTTCGCACTGAAAAGTGATCCGCCGGATCCGGACGAGATCAGGTTCGACATCTACGAAACGGAGCAGGCAGCATGAGCGGAAAAACTATCAGCTTCGGCCAGGCTCTCAATGCTGCGCTCGATGATGCGATGGCGGACGACGGAAATGTCATGATCCTTGGCGAGGATGTTGCCGACGAGCAGGGCGGCGGCGTGTTCAAGGTTAGCAAGGGCCTTTCGAGCAAATACGGAACCAGTCGCGTTCGTTCGACTCCCATTTCTGAACAGGCCATCCTGGGTGCGGCAGTGGGTGCGGCGATTATTGGCATGCGTCCGGTGGCCGAGATCATGCTGATGAATTTCATCACGGTCGCGATGGACCAGCTGGTCAATCACGCCGCGAAGCTGCGCTTCATGTCGGGCGGCCAGACCAATGTGCCGCTGGTTGTCCGAACGACGACCGGGGCTGGTGTTGGTTTCGGAGGTCAGCATTCCGATATGCTGGAAGCCTGGTTTGCTCATGTTCCCGGCCTGAAGATTGCGACCGCCTCGAATCCGGCGGATGCCTATGGCCTGCTTCGCTCTGCGATTGACGATGAAGATCCCGTTATCCTGATCGAGAATATCACACACTACGGAATGACAGGCCCCGCCCCAGAGGCTGGTTATCGCGTGCCGCTGGGCAAGGCAGCGATTGCGCGCGAGGGAAGGGACGTCACTCTTGTTACTTACGGACGCGGTGTAGGCGATAGCCTGAAGGCGGCCAGCCTGTTGGCTGATGAAGGTATCGCCGCCGAAGTCATTGACTTGCGCACCATAGCCCCGTGGGATGAACAGGCGGTTTTCGCCTCTGTCGCCAAGACAAAGCGCGCTGTAATCGTCCACGAAGCAGTGCGTCCTTTCGGGGCCGGAGCCGAGATTTCCGCTCGCATTCACGAAGAACTGTTCTCTGATCTACTAGCGCCAGTTCAGCGGGTCGCGTCCTATCCCTCTCCGGTTCCCTTTGCGAAGCCACTGGAGACAGCATTCCTCTATAGTGTCGATGACATTGTTCGTGCGGCACACGCAACAACAGATAAGGCAATTAACTCATGACTATAGAAGTTCGCATACCAAAGCTTGGGATGAGCATGGAAACTGCAACCCTTTTGGAATGGTGCGTTGAAGATGGTGCGCAGGTCAGTGCTGGCATGCCACTTTATACGGTCGAGACAGACAAATCGACCACTGAGGTGGAAGCCCCGGCCGACGGACAGATTGAGATAATCGGCTTGGTCGATACTGAATATGAGGTGGGCACTCTCATTGCTCGTATTTCCTGAAGCCCGTTGGGAAAGTGGAGAAGACCCGAAATGCGTGACGAGGTATTTGTTGTCGACCAGGCCGGGAAGGCTCGCATTGTCGCCGGGAAGAACCGCACCAATGGACAGATTGTCTTTCCATATCCAGATGGAGAGGGCGAGGGGGCATACGAACGGATCGAGCTTCCGCAAAGCGGGACTTTATGGACGTTTACCATACAACGTATTCCGCCGAAGAACCCGCCCTATGTAGGCGTGGCCAATCCCGACGACTATGAGCCGTATGGGGTGGGGTACGTCCGCCTCGGGGATGAAATCATGATTGAAGGTCGGCTCGTTGCCGATCCCGAGAGCCTTAGAATTGGAATGCCGATGGATTGTGTTGCGATTTCCCTGGCCAAGGCCGATGGCGGAGAGATGATGACATATGCGTTTGCCTCGAGCGAGCAGGACAACAATTCATGAGCGAAGTTTATGTCATCGGCGCTGGAATTCATCCGTTCGGTCGACACGACGGCAAATCTGGTCTCGATCTAGGTGTCGATGCCACAAAGTTGGCGTTGAACGACTGCGGACTGGAGTGGTCGGATGTCGAAGCAGCATTCGGGGGATCGTCAGCTTCGGGGAATGCCGATGCCTTGATGCCGCGAATGGGTCTCACGGGAATTCAGTTCATAAATGTAGCGAATGGCTGCGCAACCGGTGGTTCTGCCGTGCTGTCTGCGTACTGGGCGATCAAGGCCGGTGAGTTTGACACGGCTTTGGCGGTAGGGTTTGATAAGCATCCTCGCGGCTCCTTCAATCCCGATCCAGAGAAATATGGGCTCCCACAATGGTACGGCGATACCGGCCTTATGTTGACGACCCAGTTCTTCGCCCTGAAGATTCAGCGCTATATGCACGATCATGGCATTTCGGCTCGGACGCTCGCCCGGGTCGCGTCCAAGGCATTCGAGAACGGTTCGCGCACTCCCCACGCCTGGCGGCGTGCGGCGATGGACCAAGGCGCAATCCTGGCTTCCCGCATGATAAGCGATCCTCTAACACAATATATGTTCTGCAGCCCCTCGGAGGGCGGCGTGGCGCTGATACTTGCTTCCGAGAAAAAGGCTCGCGCATTGGGGCGGACGCAGGTCAGGTTGAGGTCGGCAGCGATGAAGACAAGGCCAGAAAACAGTTTTGAAGTGTTTTCTCCTTCTCTTTCTGTCGAGAGGGGCGAAACGCCGACAATGCTTGCAGCTCGCGCCGCCTTTGATAAGGCGGGTCTCGGTCCGAAAGACATTGATGTAGCCCAGTTACAGGATACCGAAAGCGGCGCAGAAATCATGCATATGGCGGAAAACGGCTTCTGCCGTGATGGCGATCAGGAACAATGGCTTGCCGACGGACGAACCGCTCTTGGCGGGCAACTGCCAATCAATACGGACGGTGGGTGTATTGCCTGTGGGGAACCGATTGGCGCGTCCGGCTTGCGTCAGGTTTATGAAAATGTTCTGCAGTTACGCGGGAATGCCGAAAACAGGCAGGTCGAAAACGCCAGACTTGCTTATTCGCAAGTATATGGGGCTCCAGGACTTGCTGCAGTTGCGATCTTAGAAAAAGTTTAATTTACTAAGAAGCACAGCTGCATTTTAAGGGTTTGTTCTAATCTTGGAGATGATAAATATTGGGAACAATAATAGGTGCTAAAAGTAAAAACAACATATGATAGCGTCACGATGGCTGAACGGCGTCAGCGGATCCTTTATGAAGTTCGGAAGCTCGTCAATGAGGAGGGGTTGGAAGGCTTCAGCATGCGCGAGATCAGCAAGAGGGCGAACGTCGCGCCCAAGACTCTCTATAATGCCTTTGGCGATCGTGATCGCTTGATCGGTTGCGCCATTCGAGAGGTGTACGATGCGGTTCGACAAAATGTCCAATTCAGGACTTCAGACAGAACGCTTGAGGGTTTGTTGGATCGCGCCATAGTGCTCAATCGAGGAAATCTGAAGGCGCGCAATTACGCACAGGCAGTGGCCACAATCTACTTCTCGCCTAGTACAAATCCATACTTGCGCTCGTTGCTACAGGAAATGGCGGTTGGCAACACGCGAGAGTGGTTGGAAGATGTTCGTGCCAAGGGTGAGCTTCACGATTGGGTGAATATCGATCATCTGACCCGCCACATGGCAAACATGGAATATGGTCTCATACTTGAATGGGCGACGAGCAGTGTGAAAGATTCGGATTACCTTTTTCACTTCGTCGAAATCATTCTCTTCAGTGCGTTGGCGGCAACGCGAGGAGAAGTCAGAGAAACAGCAAATTCCATTCTTACAAAAATGGTCGCTACAGGCGAGCTACCTAAGTTCGAGAACCCAATTATTCGCCCGATTGACGTGCCAAAGTAGACTGCAATGGTGTGCGCTAGATGCCGTAATGGGCCGGCGTTTCAAGCATCGCCATTTCGGTCGGATGCAACCATTAAATCGCGCCAGACGTCGCTCAAGTCGGCGCTTCCCAAAGGCGCAGAAGGCTCCTCAACGCGGTTACGAACGCCAGCGGCTGGTCGAGCATCAGATGGTGGCGGGCTTGAGGCACGGCAATGATCGGAATGGCTCCTCCCCCCAGTTCACGAACATATGCCACGGAATCCCGGTTGAAGAGCTGGCTCTCCTCGCCGTGAACGATAGCCTTGCGGCCCGGCGCGTTCACTAGGCGCTCGCCGATGGTGAGCCACTCGTCGGGCCGGTTGCTCCTCCGGAACACTTCGGGAGAGAATTTCCACGTCCAACCCTCCCCGTCACGCCGCAGAGAATGAAAGGCCATATAGTCCAAAAGAAATGGCTCACCGACAGGCTGGGGTGGGGAAAGGACGTATCGACTGCGCGCCGCGTCGTAGCTGGGATAGCGACTTTTGGCTTTGTCCGGGTCGCCGGATCCGGGGCTGGCGCGGCGGAGATTCCAATACGCTTGCAAGAGCGCAGGTCGCATGACCATCAGGTCGCAAACCACAATGCCGGAGAAGGTATCGGGCGATTGGGTGACGGCCGTCAACGCTGCGCCAGAACCGAAACTGTGGGCAATGATCGTGGGCTTGTGGCCATCCGCAAACAGTCCAAGCGCTTCGGCAATTTCGCCGAACTCGCGCCCCCTGGCCAAGGGGTCGGCGTGCCCGCGCATTTCGCTGTCGCCCATGCCGGCAAGATCGAAGGCCACCACATCATAATCTTCGGCCAGAAACGGCGCGATGAAGGAAAAGCAGCGGGCATGCGAGAGAAAACCGTGCGTCATCAGTACCTTGGGTTTCGCCCGGTCGCCCCAGCGAAAGTAATGCGCTTTGGCACCCTCGATCTCTACATAGCCTTCCTCGCGCGGCACCCTGAGAGCGGAAACGAACCATTCGGGCAGATGCGAACCATCGCCCGCCCAGAGAGCGTCGATGTCCTCGGGGCAATCTTCAATCTTTACCGCCTCGTTCATATTGTTGGGCCGTCCTTGCGTGTGAGTTTTTCGAAAGCGAAGCCAGCATAGCTGCCGGCCGCCTCTTCGTCGCAGAGCGCGGCATAGCTAGACACGCTCGGAAAATTGATAAGCTGGCGCTTCTTTCCCGGAATATTCGCGCCCATGTACCATGAGGCCGCCTCGGGAAAGAGCGTCATCGCGCCAGCCGCGGCAACCATTTCAGTCCAGCCAGTTTCGGCAGCCGGTTTGCCCTCGAAAAGATCGATGTCCCTCCTACGCAACCAGACCATGAAATCGCAAATCCAGTCGCCCTGTATTTCCGCGCTTGTCGGGCCATTGGCGAAACCCGACGGGCTGAGAGGACCATAAGCGAACAACATGTTGGGAAAACCCGATACCGCCATGCCGAGATAGGCGCGCAGACCGTCTTCCCACGCCTGCCAAAGGGGAAGCCCCTCCCTCCCGGTGATGTTCATGTCGATCAACCCGCCACGCCCGGCATCGAAGCCGGTCGCAAAAATGATCAGATCGCATTCGACCTCACCGTCTTCCATCTTGATGGCCTGGGGCTCGATACGGATGATCGCGTTTGCCTTCAGATCGACCAGCGCGACATTATCCTGCTCGAAAATTTCATAATATCCCTGTTCGAGCGAGGGTCTTTTCGTGCCGAAAGGATGCGGCGGCTCCGCAGGCGCAAGTTTCTCAGCCAGAACGGGGTCGATGATCCGCGCGAGAACCTTTTTGCGCCAGAACTCATAGGCGTAGCGGTTCGCTTCGCGATTGGTCAGTATGTCGGCAAAGTTGTTGTACCAGAATTTGAGGCCGCCCTGCCGCCACAGGGTCTCGAAATGGTTGTTGCGCGTCGTGGCGTCTACATCGAGCGCGGAGATGTCAAGCGACTGGCATTCGAATCCCCCGTTCGTTCGCTTGCGCCGAAAAAAAATGGCGGGATAGCCCTGCTTATCACGCTGCTGAATGTCTTCGGTAAGCCGTTCCTGGCGCATGGGCAGGCCTAGAATAGGAGTCCTCTGAAACAAGGTCAGCTTTTCTGCGCATTTGGCGGCCTCCTGCGCGATCTGCACTCCGCTCGCACCAGTGCCGATGACGGCGATCCGGCGGCCCGAAAGATCGATACCCTGTTGCGGCCATCGCGCCGTGTGACACCAATCGCCTTCGAACGCCGCGATTCCTGGCATATCGGGAATATACGGCTTCGAGGCGAATCCCAAAGCGGGCAGAAGGAAGTGTGTCGATATTCCTTCCCCGCCCTCAAGCTGCAGGCGCCACCGTCGTCCCTCTTCATCGAACCTTGCGCTTTCGACCCTCGATCCCATCCGCATAAGCGGCCAAAGGCCCAGCGTATCGCAAACATGCCGGAAATAGGCTCTGAGCTCCTTCCATCCGGGAAAGCGCTCGCTCCAGGCCCATGATTTCCAAACCTCGGGTATCGAAAACTCATAGAGCGGTACCTGCGAGTCCACGCGGGCACCGGGATAGCAATTCCAGTACCAAATGCCGCCGGGCTGGGCGGCCGCATCTACCAGCAGCACCTTGAACCCGGCGTCACGCAATTTGTGCAGCAGATAGATGCCGCTGAAGCCTGCACCGACGATCACGGCATCGTAATCGGGAGAGCCAGTCGATCTCACGTCGCGACATTCGATCGTTCGGCAATCGCTTTTGCCGTTGCATAATCGGCCTTGCCGTTCGAGGCTCGCATGGGGATGTCTGTCGGAATTATGGTCTTGGGGGTTTTGTATCCCGCCAAATGTGCGCGCACATGGGTTTTGACCGCTTGTTCGTCGAACTGGGCGTGGTCGTTGAGGTGGACAATCGCGGTTACGGCTTGGCCCCATTTATCATCCGGCACGCCTACGACCAGCGCGTCCCCGATGGCGGGATGGGTCTTGAGCACTTCCTCGACCTCCTCGGGATAAACTTTCTCTCCCGCCGTGTTGATGCAGACGCTTCCGCGGCCGAGCAAGGTAAGGCTGCCATCGGCTTCTACCCGACACCAGTCGCCCGGAATGGAATAGCGCACCCCATCGATCGTGCGAAACGTCTTCGCGGATTTCTCGGGGTCCTTGTAATAGCCTTTGGGGATCGCACCCTTCCGGGCGATAAATCCCGGCACGCCGCTCCCCGGTTCGACTTTCTGGTCGGTTTCGTCGAAAACATCGCAGAACTCGCCGATCCCAAATTTCGCGGTATTCGTGCCGCCCTCCGCAGTGGTGACGGCAAGGCCGAAGCCCAGGCCTTCGGATGCGCCAAAACTGTCCATCAGTACGATTTGCGGAATATGCCGGCACAGGCCGGACTTGACCTCCTTGCTCCACATCACACCGGAAGAGAGGATTGTAACGAGGCTGCTGGTATCCCAGCGGCCAGGGTGGTCGTCGAGCGCGGAAAGCATTGGCTTGGCAAAGGCGTCGCCCACGATCGCTATGCCTTCCACCTTGTGCCTTTCCACCGTATCCCACAGTTCCTCGGCATCGAAAGACCATGCCTCCAATGTAACTATCGCGCCGCCAGACATCAGCGTGCCGATCGCAGTGATAAAGCCCGTTCCGTGCATCAGCGGGCAAGAGGAAAGCGTACGCCTGCCCGGGCCTTCGCGGGCGATCAGCGCGACATTCTCTTCGAGTGTCTCTGGAACGGGGCCGAGCAACTTCTGTGCGTCGAGTTGGGCCTTGCGCATGTCATCATGACGCCACATCACGCCCTTGGGCATTCCGGTCGTACCACCCGTATAGATGAAAAGCAGATCGGCGGGCGAGCGTGTAATGCCGAGCGCCGATCCGTCCCCCTCTTGGGCGAGAGTCTCATAGCGGATCGCAAAGGGCGCGATTGAAGACAGCTCGCCAATTTCGACGAAGGTGCGAACCTTCCTAAGCCGGTCGTTGAGTTCGACGATAGTGTCGCGGAATTCCGAACTGTAAACGATGACCTCGCTGTCGGAATCGTCGAAGATATAAAACACCTCTTCGGCCCGATAACGGTAATTGATGTTCACATGCGTCAAACGCCCCTTGAAGCAGGCCGCCATCAACTCGCCATATTCGGGTCGGTTGCGCATATAGAAGGCGACCTTCGCGCCATCGCGGATGCCGCGTTGGCGCAACCCGCGGGCGATATTGTTCGAGCGCGCCGACATCTCGGGCCAGGTGACGATCCGGTCTCCATGTATCAGAGCCGGCGCATCTTCGGGCATGACGGGCTCGATCGCGTCGAGAATATCCCCGAGATTCCAGTCGATCACATTGATTCTCCTCTCTGGACGGGGCCGCAGCATCGGGGCGCACGACTCCCAGTACTATCAGGCTGCTCTCGTCCAACCCTGCAGAGCCGCTGCCTCGGCTCGCACCGCTTCGGGGCCACCCAAGACCTGCCGATCGAAGCCGATCCGTTTGAACCAGTAGTGCAGGCCGAGCAGATCGGTGAACCCCATCCCGCCATGCACTTCAGTGGCGGTGCGGGCGACAAATCGGTGGACGTCGCCCGTGAGGGATTTCGCATGGCAAGCCGCGAGAGATGCATCCTCCGGCAGCGCATCGAAGACATGGGCGGCGTACCAGACCAGCGCGCGGCACGGTTCATGGCGTGCGGCCATTTCGGCGCACATGTGCTTTACCGCCTGGAAGCTGCCGATAGGGCGGCCGAACTGCTCTCGCTGACCAGCATAATCGACCGCCTTTTCAATCATGGCCTGCCCTGCGCCCAAGCTGTCGGCGGCAAGGATCACGCGGCCAGCATCGCGCAGCCGAGCCGATGCTGTGCCGCCGTCGTCGGCAAGCGGATCGGTCTCGACAGCCGCAAAGGACAATTCTCCCACGCTGCGCGTGCGATCGATGGTGGTGAGGCGGGTCGCCTTGAGTCCCGATGCTAGGGCTGGGACGAGGTGCAGCCTGCCACCGGCGTCCGCTACGAGATACGCGTCCGCGCCTTCGAAATCGAGGCAGAACAGGGCGGTGCCGCTAAGCTTCCCTTCGGCGAATTGAACTCCCGCGCCGTCGCGCGCCTGGACCGTCGCGGAAATCGCGACTCCGATACGGGCCTCGCCACGCGCGATCTTCGGAAGCCATTGGCACTTTTGCTTGTTAGTTCCTGCCTCGCTCAGCGCGATCGGGGCGAGAACTACGCTGGCTAGAAATGGCGCTGGTGTGACCGCATAGGCGAGTTGTTCCGCCACGACCGCAGCGTCGAGAAGGGTCATGCCTAGGCCACCATGCTCTTCGGGGACAAGCATGGCTGGGACCGCCAGATCGTGGAGGGCTCCGAAAATAGTGTCACTTAACGGGTTGTCGCGCCCGGCACATTCGCGGACATGCTCAAGCGGGGAGGTATCGGCAAGACACCGCGCAACCGCGTCGCGCAGTATCTGCTGATCCTGCGAAAGGCCGAAGTCCATCACGCCGCTCCCTGCCTGTCGGTCTGCATGCCTGCAGCTCCCTTCGCTTCGTCGGAAATCCGCGCCAGCTTCGGCTCGCGCGGCATCTCTAGGCCACGTTCGGCGATGATGTTCTTCTGGATCTGCGCGGTGCCGCCACCTATTATGAGGCCGAGTTGGAACATATAGTTCCATTGCCAAGCCCCTCCGTCTCGTTCCCGCGGGCTGCGGTGATACAAAATGCCCATCTCGCCCATCGCGTCGATCGCCAGCGCGGAGATCTGATGCGCGACCTCGCAACTCTGCAGTTTGACGCTCAGCTTCGCCATGCCGCCAGGCTCGCCCTTGAGGCTGTTCGATAGAATGCGCATTCCATTACATTTCATCGCCGTCACTTCGGCCTGGAGCGCCACCAGCCGGTCGCGCAGGACCGCATTGTCGATCGCCCGACCTTCGCCGATGGATTCCTGCTGCATCAGGCCAATCAATGCCTGCAGCCGGTTCTCGAGTGCGTCGGGATCGCCCAGCATTCCGCGCTCGTGGCCAAGCGTTGCGTTCGCGACGAACCAGCCCTGTCCTCGCTGGCCGACGATCTGGTCCACCGGAACCCGCACATTAGTAAAGAATGTCTCGTTGAACTCGGCTTGACCGGTCATCGTCTTCAAGGGGCGTACCTCGATCCCCGGTATGTCCATCGAGAAAATCAGATAAGAGATACCGCTATGCTTCGAGGCCTCGAGTTCGGTCCTCACAAGGCAAAAGATCATGTCGGCTTGCTTCGCGGTGCTGGTCCAGATTTTCTGGCCATTTATAACGAATTCTCCATTTTCGATGCGCGCGCTGGTCTTGAGGTTGGCGAGGTCCGATCCCGCACCGGGTTCGGAATATCCTTGGCACCACACGACTTCGCCCGTCAGCGTTGCTGCGATCCACCGCCGCTTCTGTTCATCGGTGCCCAACTCGAGCAAAGTCGGGACGAGCATTGAGATGCCCTGGTTCGCCAAGCCGCTCGGAAGCCGAGCTCGCGAAAACTCTTCCGCGATAATGCGCGATTTGAGTATATCCGGCGCCGCTCCGTAGCCGCCATATTCGGCCGGTATCGTGCGCGCCGTATAGCCGTGCTCGATCAATAGCTTTTGCCATCGGATAGCTTCGGCTGAGGGCCGGGAGAACCGGGTGGCGGAGGGTGGCGCCAAATGTCTGTGCGCATTGATGAAGGCGCGGATCTCCGCGCGGAAGGCGTCATATTGGGGGCCGTAGTCGAGATCCATGTCGTCTCTACCCTTCACGCGGACGAAAAACAGGAAGGCGAAAGTCCCCCCCGATCATTTCGAAATCGAGTTCGACCGGCAGATCGAGTGCGAGTCTGTCACGCTCGCAATCCACGAGGCGCGTGGCCATGCGCACGCCTTCCTCAAGTTCCACCACGGCAGCCACGAACGGGACGTCGGCGGCAAAAGCGGGGTGCAGCGCCTGATGGGTCACGGTCCAGGAAAAAAGCGTGCCCTTGCCGCTGCTGGGTTCCCAGGAATAGTCTGGCGAGCCGCATCGTGCACACATGTAGCGAGGCAGGTGGCGAAAGATGCCGCAACTTCCGCAACGCTGGAAATAGAGTTGACCGTCCTGGCACAGCCTCCAGAACTCCTGTTCGATCGGGTCCTGCGGCCGCGGCCGCGGCTTGGCCGGCGTTGCCTGCGCGGAGGGCCGCGCCTTGGGAGGCACATCATGCTCGTCGCTCATGCAAACCTCCTGAGGATCGCGATGCTGCCATCGCCAAGGTCTCCCCAGCCTGTCACAAGGCCGGTCTGGGCTCCGATCACTTGACGCTCGCCGCAGTCATGGCGCAGCTGTCGTACTGCTTCCACAACATGGTTGAGACCCCAGACATGCGCCTCGCTAAGCAAGCCGCCATGGGTGTTGATCGGTAAGCGCCCGCCCAGCTCGATCTGGCCATTGGCGACAAATTCGGCCTGCGCGCCAGGCTCGCAATATCCGAGCGCTTCGAGCTGCAGCAGAACGATATAGGTGAAACAATCGTAGATCTGGAGGAAGTCCATGTCGTCGCGCGTGACGCCCGCCATATCGAATGCGCGCGGGGCGGCATCGCTGAGGCCGATCTTGAAGGGGTCGGGGCGGGAAGGGATGTCGTCGGCGGGATAGGGATGGCCTTCGGCCGCGCCGGCGATGCTGACGGGCACATGCGGCATGTCTTTGGCACGGTCCATGCGCGAGAGGACGACAGCACAGGCGCCATCGGTCTCGAGGCAGCAATCGTAGAGGCGAAACGGCTCAGATATCCAGCGCGCCGAATAATAGGTTTCCGCGTCGAGTTCGCGGCCATAGGTAAAGGCGCGTGGATTCAATTGCGCATGACGGCGGCAGGCGAGCGCCACGGCCGCCATCGCATCTTCGCCAACGCCGTAGAGCTTCGAGTGACGGGTCGCCAGCCAGGCGTACATCTGCACCGGCAAGAATACGCCGTAGGGGCTGTAGTAGCCTTGGATCGTATTGGTCAGGGTGTTCATGTTCATCGGCCGGGTGGGCGGGGCGCCCGGCTTAGGTCTGAGAGCGGAATAGCCGTTCCAGCCCAGTGTCACGAGCACATGATCGCATAGACCACAGGCGATCGCCATGGCGGCATTCTGTAGTGCCGTTGTCGGGCTGGCGCCGCCCATGTGCACGGTTGCCGCATAGCGCAGCACATCAATGCCCAGATTGGCGGCCATCTCCTCCGACGTCGTATAGATTGGCGGCGGCACCATGCCGTCGATATCGGAGGGTTTCAGTCCAGCATCCGCGATGGCCCGGCGCGAGGCGGTGAGCATCATTTCCACTGCAGTCCGCTCGGTGCCCTTGACGAAATCGGTCTGGCCGACCCCGGTGATTGCTGCCTTGTCGGCAAAGGAAAGGGTGGATGAAAGATTCATGCCGCGTCCCTGTCTCGCTCGCCGGTCAGAAATGAGTTCCGGCGCCGGCCAATGCTCTCTCCGCGCCCTCTATAAGGTCGCGCATCACGACTGCCGCTGGGCGGATCGCATCGATCAGACCAATCCCCTGGCCTGCGAAGCCGGGCATGATGTCCTTGCGTGCGGCCTTGATGCCAGACGCCATGACAGGCCCCGAAACCATCGACTGATAAGGCATCGGAAGCGGCTCTTTGCCGGCCGCCACCCAAGCATCGGCCCATTTGTTCCGAATCATCCGGGCAGGCTTGCCCGTTAGCGATCGGCTGACCACCGTATCGGCATCGCCGCTTTCGGTGATGGCTTCTTTCTGAAATTGTTCGATACCTGCTTCGTCGGTTGCGAGGAACGCCGATCCGATCCACGCCCCCTGGGCGCCGAGCATCATCGCTGCGGCGACTCCGCGACCATCGGCTATTCCTCCCGCACCGATTACGGGAACACGATCGCCGACTGCATCAACCACTTGCGGAATCAGCGAGAAGGTTCCGACAGGAGAGTTGTGGCCGCCGCCGTCGTGACCCTGCGCGACGATCAGGTCGATACCCGATTCCACTACCTGCAGGGCGTGCTTGACCTTTCCGATCACCGCCATGACCTTGGTGCCATTGGCATGAAGGCGTTCCATCCACGGTTCGGGATTGCCAAGGCCTGCGGCATAGACCGGCACTTTTTCTTCGATGATTACTTCCATCTGCGCTTCGAAGAACTCCCGCGAGAACAGCTGCAGTCCGCCCTTGCCCATGTCCGGGGCGCCCGCCGCGCGCATCGCCGTGGCGGCGTCCACTGCGGGCAAATGCTCGCGCTCCATGAATTCGCGGGTGAACTCCTGATATTCGCCGAGCAAAGCCAGGGGGTTTTCTGCTACACCTCCGCTCTCCGGCGCCGAACCGCGCCTGACAGACGCCGGCAGCAAGGTATCGACCCCAAAAGGCATGTCGGTCATCTCGCGGGTTTGCCTGATCCAGCTACGTAACTGGTCGGGCGAGCATGCGGCAGCGCCGAGAACACCAAGTCCGCCTGCGTTCGACACCGCGGCAGCGAGTGCAGGCACGCTCGCCCCGCCCATTCCAGCCAGAAGAATCGGATATTCGATCCCGAGAATTTTGCAAACAGGGCTCTTCAGCGCCATTATCCTACCCTCTCCGTTCCGCGCCCGATCAGACGCAATTTTCTAAATCTGCCCCCACCTGACACGCTGGGATACAAGTTCGGGGCTTCGCTCTGCCAGATAGGACGCGGATCCCGAGACGAGCCGGGCCATGGCCTGACGCGCCGCTTCGGAATCCCCGGTGCGTACTGCTTCGAGGACACGGCGGAGGAATCGCAATTGGACCGCTCGCTCCTGCGCCGAATAGCCAAGTGAGTGAGAGAATTCGCGCGTAATTAAATGCAGCGTCGACGTTAATAGCCCGAACAATGGATTGCCGCTGGCCCAGCCGAGAAGGTCATGAAAACGACGGTTCAGTTCCTCGAACTGGCCTCCGGCTTCATTTCGTTCCAGCTCTTTGAGGCAATCGGCGAGTGCGCTCAGGTCGCCGGTAGTCGCGCGCTGGGCGGCGTAGGCGGCAACATCGGCGGCGATCGCTTCACGTAGTTCGAGCAGGCCTCTGAGGTCGGCGTCCATGAAATGCAGAATTAGCGAGAGACTGTTTGCAAAGTCGCCGGTCTGCGGACGCGCAACCACCGGACCGCCGCTACGGCCCAGCTGAAGATGGATAACGCCCTGGAGCTCAAGGAAGCGGAGCGCTTCGCGCAAGGTCGCTCGCGCGACATCATATCGCGCAAGCATTTCTTCCTCACGCGGCAACCTGTCGCCCGGGGCGTGTGCACCTGCCTCGATATCGCGAACGATGTGCTGGGCAAGCGAGAGTGCGCGCTTAGCTTTCTTCGCGTTTTCGACTTTCAGCAACATCACTCTGCCTCACCCCTGTCACGAAGCCTTATAAGATTTAAGTTCCGTTTATGTCCATGGTCGTGAGATAAAAATGTTTCAGATGCAAAAAAATGATAAAACCTTATAAGCATTATTGACTGAGCCTCAGAAGGGATTTACGATTTCAAGTAGGGCAATTGTGCTGTTATCGACGAAGGGCGCGACATGGATACCGACATGGTGGAGCCGAATATCCGCGAAAAGGTCGCTTTCATCCCGATCGACGAGATTGATGTTGCGCGTCCGAGCCTTTTCCAGAAAGACACGGTCGGCCTGTTCTTCGAGCGGCTTCGCCGAGAGGAGCCGGTCCACTACTGCCGCGAAAGCTATGTCGGACCATATTGGTCGATTACAAAGTTCGACGACATCATGGCCGTGGACACCAACCATAAGGTATTTTCGTCAGAGGCGAAGCTCGGCGGTATCGCCATCGAGGACATGCACTCGGCGAAAAGCGCGCTTGAACTTGAAATGTTCATCGCGATGGACCCACCAAAGCACAACCAGCAACGAAAGGCCGTTACTGGTGCGGTCGCGCCGTCCAACTTGCTGCTGCTTGAGCCAACTATCCGCGAACGAGCATGCCAAATCCTCGACGACTTGCCGGTCGGCGAAGATATTGATTGGGTTGATAAGGTGTCGGTCGAATTGACCACAATGACCCTTGCGACCCTGTTCGACTTCCCGTGGGAGGAACGCCGCAAGCTCACGCGCTGGTCCGACGTCACAACGGCCGCCCCTGAAACTGGGATCGTCGCATCCTATGAGGCGCGGCGCGCAGAGCTGATCGAATGCGCAATGTATTTCAAGGGTCTGTGGGAGCAGCGCATCAATGCGGAGCCGAAGAATGACCTGATCTCCATGATGGCGCATTCTCCGGCGACACGGGACATGCCCTTCCTGGAGTTTCTGGGCAACCTCTTGCTGCTTATCGTGGGCGGCAATGACACCACGCGCAACTCGATCAGCGGTGGTGTCCTGGCACTGAACCAGAACCCGGACGCGTATTTGAAATTGAATAACGATCCTGGGCTCATCACTAGCATGGTGCCAGAGATCATCCGCTGGCAGACACCGCTGACCCATATGCGCCGCACGGCGCTGCAAGATTGGGAGATCGGCGGCAAGAAGATCAGAAAAGGCGACAAGGTTGTGATGTGGTACCTGTCGGGTAACCGCGACGAGACGGTCATCGACAGGGCGGACGAGTTCATCATAGACCGTAAGAACCCACGGCATCATCTGTCTTTCGGCTATGGCATTCATCGCTGTATGGGCAACCGGCTCGCAGAACTGCAACTACGGATCATCTGGGAAGAGATCCACAAGCGGTTCGCGAAGATCGAAGTGACCGGTGAACCCGAGCGCCTGTTCTCGAACCTAGTGCGAGGGATTACGAAACTGCCGGTGAGGCTCCACGCCCGCTGATTGGCTGATTCAAAAAAAGCGGAGCTTGATATGGTCAAAGTGACGTTCGTTTCCAGCGATGGAACGCGGAGGGCAGTCGACATAGCCGAAGGTGAGACAGCGCGCGAAGCGGCGCTGTTCAACGATGTGCCGGGCATCGACGGTGATTGCGGCGGGGTGTGCGCTTGTGCAACCTGCCATGTGTTTGTGGATCCGGCCTGGATCGACAAGGTCGGCCGCTTGGCCGAAGGCGCTGCGGAGGCAGACCTCCTGCAGTTTGCGGAAGGGGCGAACGAATATAGTCGCCTCGCTTGCCAGATTCCCATCGAGCCCTTGATGGAAGGTCTGATTCTGCATGTTCCCGAGCAGCAATACTGACATGCCTGCGTGACGCGTGTTTCACACGACGCTCGACTGTCTGAAATCGCGAGTAGAGCTCAACCAGGAGGTACTCGCTACCTTTCAGAGGTCCCAGCATCAAATGGCGGATCTGTGCTGACCTAGCTCTCGTGCGCCCGCGAGTCGAGGGGGGCGTGCCAACAGTGCCTTTCAACTTAAAATTTCATACGCTGCGCCGTATCCCGCGTTGGCGGGAATAGTGAGGATGTTCGTGCCGTCTCGCTGGATGACTTCTGGAAGGACCGGCACGATTTCGCGAGCCTTGGCCCGCGCGACGCAATCGTCTGCGCTCGCAGCTTC
>Ga0155175_130_pt6 | contig 49845 bp, 45 predicted proteins | sample RifCSPhighO2_01_FD_106143 | JGI IMG/M metagenome (GOLD analysis project Ga0155175, IMG submission 106143) | Sphingopyxis sp. RIFCSPHIGHO2_01_FULL_65_24 | reverse complement strand
GCCGCGCCAGCCGCGCCGCGATCCAGTCGCCGAGCCGCGTGCCGCGCAGCCGCGTCCAAAGGATGTCGGAGGCGATATAGAGAAGCGCGAAGATAAAGAGGATCAGCGCATAGGCCATGACCGTCTCGGTCGCGTGCATGATCTGCGGTCCCGTCAGCTCGACGCCGGGCAGCCCCAGATAGTCGAGCGTGACGGGTTTCGAATCGGCGGTGGCGCTGGTGCCGCCGACGGCGGTGTCGCCGATCCAGTAGATCATCTGCCCGGCGCCGAAGACCCCGGTGCCGCCGAGCAGGATGTTGAACTGGGTCTCGCGCCGGGCTGCCGCGCGGTCGGCGTCGGCCTGATGGCGCCGCTGCAGATCGCTGGCATGATCCTCGAGACTCGCTACCGCGAGCGTCAGCGCATCCTTCTTGCGCTTGGTGCCGCGCAGTTCCTCCAGCTTGGTGAAGACGTCGCGCTCGGTGTCGTAGCGAAAGGGGTTGGCATAACGGAAGCGCTCATACTCCCTGTACTCGGCGAGCTTCGCCTGGTTGATCGCGGTTTCGGCCTTGTCGAAATCGTCATGACCGGTCAGCTGCTCGCGTTCGTTCAGCCGCGCGACCGCCTCGCTCGGCGGCGCGGGCGCTGGTCGCCGACGCTTGTCGGCCTGCCATTCGCCGTTGGCGACATGCCATTCGATGCGCTCGATCCGCGCCATGCTCTTGGCTTCGTGCTCGCGCGCGAGGAACTCGTTGTGCAGCGACATGGCGTGGATCAGGAACGCATAGGGGCAGGTGCCGATATAGTCGTTGCCGGTCTCGAGGCTGCGGCTGCGCGGCACATAGCTGATCATCGCGCGGTGGTTGGCATAGCGGACGAAGAAGCGCTCGTCGGACTGTTCGCTGCTGTCGGGATAGATGGGGTCGATGCTGTCGAGGATCTCCGACGTGTCCTGGTTCATGAAATCGATGATATTCTGGTTGAACCCGGCGAGGAACAGATAGTCGAGGCAATCGGTCCGGCCGGCTTCGAAGGCCGGAATCCTGGGCATCGGGGTGACCGATGCGACCTGGCCGGTCGCATCATATTCCGCCCATTCGGCGCCGTCGGCACGGATCGCTTCGGCCAGCGCGCCGACGCTCGCAAAGGCGCCGCCGCCGACGGCCCGCAAGTTCGGGCGGGCGCCGCCGATCCAGTCCGCATAGTCGGGCCGCGCCTTCACCCAGTCCCAGAATGTCGTGTCGAGCTGGACGACGCCCTTGCCCTTCGACGCCTTGTCGACGCGCTCGGCGAGTTCGTCCTGATAGGGCTGGTAACAGGGTTCCTGCACCATCGCCTTGCGCGCCGCGCTCTCCCCCGACGCGGGATCGAGCGGCATCAGCCGTTTGAAGAAGCGCTCGTCGTGGATCAGGAACATGAAGCGCGACTTGGGGACCTTCAGTCCCGGCACCTCGATGAACGGCACCTTGTCGATCAGAACCGCGTCGAGGTCGACCATCGGCGTCGTGCCGGTGACCTTGGCCAGGCGTTGGAGCAGCCGTTCGCCGTCGCCCAGCAATTGTTCACGGACAAAGGGCCAGAACCGCTCGGCCTTGCCGCGCGCGCCGCGGACCGTGATATCGTCGAGCGGCGCGATCCCCAGCTTGTCGTCGAACACCGACGCCTCACCCCCGTGGCGCGCGTCGAGTTCGAATTCCTTCGGCGCCGCAAGCTTTTGCAGCAGCGACAGGAAATAATAGGTTGCGGGATCATAGCCGCCTTCGTCGCCGGGCGCGGCGAGCGAGGCATAATGGTGGCTGAAACTCAGATGATAGCTCAGCCCGCCATTGTTGTGCGCCAGCCAGAAGCGGCGAAAGCGCACCGCCCGATCGTCCTTCAGCCCCGGCGGCGCGGCGCGATAGGTCAGCCCTTCGGTCGACCATTCGATCGCGGGCGGCAGTTTGAAGATCAGCCGTTCGTGACGGCGGATCGCTCGGTCGGCCGCCTTGCGCCGCGCGCGCTCGCCCGCCGGGGTGGCGGGATAGTCGCCCGCAGGCGCATCGATCGCGGCGATCAGATGCTCCTGCACCTCGCCCTGCACCTCGCGGTCGGCGATGTCGTTGAACAGCGGGTCGATCGCATTGCGCAGCATCACCGAGGGCAGGTGGGCGCGCTGGACCGCGCCGAACTGGCCGTGCGCGACGGGCTTGCCCTTTTGCCCGACCGCCTCGGCGACGCGGTCGGGATCGATATAGAGCGACAGCGTCCAATAGAGCGTGCCCGACTTCGCGCTTTCAAAGCCCTGCGCATCGTCCCAGTCGCCCCGCACCGCCATCGGCTACCCCCCCCTCTCGTCCGCCGCGGCCGCCGCGAGCGCGCGGAAGCCGTCATGGCCCGCGGTCCGCCGCCCGGCGCGCAGCCAGGCGATCGCCGGTTCCATCGGCAGCAGCGCGACCGGGGCGCCGCGCGATGCCAGCGCCGCGAGCTGCGCCGCCGCCACTCCGCCCGGCGCCTCGTCTTCGCCCTTGCGCACAGAAATGCCGAAAAAGCTTTCGAGATGGTCGTGGAGCAGCCCCGCATCGACCGCATCGCCCGGATAGTCGACCGCCGCGTAAATCAGCCCGTCGTCGGCCTGCTGCCCCGCCGACAGCGCCGGCTGGACATAAGGAAAGTCGACGATCCGCGTGCCGACCCGCGCCCAGATCGCGAGCCGGTCGACCTGGTCGGTGCCCGAATGCGCGGTGTCGGCGGCATATTCCTCGGCGGTGAGCCGCAACGGGTCATTCTGTTCGATGAAGACCGCCGGCGCCGGCCCGTCGGGATCGAGCCCGAGCGCAAGGAGCGCGAGCTGCCGCACCGCGCCGAGGATGACGCGCAGCATGCCGCGCCCGCGCGCCGCCTCCTCGACATAGACATAGTTGAGCGCGACCGCGGCCGGGGGCAACGCGGCCCCGCGGTCGATCGCAGTGGCAAGGAAGTTCGCGCCGCCGAGCAACGTTCCACCTTCATCCTCGAAGATCGCGACCAGCTCGCTGTGGGTGCGGCCATAGGCGTGGCGATGGCTGCCATTGAGCGCGAGGCACGCCGCGAACCCGTCCAGTTCCTCGCGCTCGTCGGGGAGCACGAAGGCGCGGTCGTAACCCGCAAAGAAGCGCGCCAGCACTGGCGATGCCGGGTCGTCCGACGCGGTGACGCGTACCCCGCCCGGCAAATCCAGCCTTATCAATCGATTGTCCGCCCCGCCCGTCATGCGCAAATCTTGCCATGCGGCCGGTCGCGCCGCAAGGCGCCGCTTCAGCTCACCCCATAGGCCGCCTGCACCATCGACCGGAACAGCCGCAGCTGGCGCCCCATCAGCCGGTGGTCGCCGAGTGCACGGGTCAGCACGATCGATCCTTCGATCACCGCGCTGAAACTGTCGGCGATCGTGTCGAGGTCGATCGGTGCGACGGGGCGATGGCGTTCGCCGATCGCGATGAACCAGATGCGGAACCGCGCGCGCCAGCGCATCGCGGCCTCGAACAACAAGGCGCGCACCTCGCGGTCGAACGCCTGCTCCTGATAGATGATCGCGGCGACAAGGCAGCCCGGATGCACGTCCTCCATCTCGTCCATCATGTCGGCATAGAGGTCGAGGAAGATCAGGAAGCGCTGCATCGGGTCTTCGGCCAGGTCGTGCGCGCGATCGGTCAGCACGTCCATCGCGGCGTCGTCCTCCTCCAGGAAACGCTGCAGCAATTGCCGGGCAAGGTCGCCCTTGTCGCGGAAATGATAGAAGAAACCGCCCTTGGTGATGCCCGCGGCCTCGACCAGTTCGTCGATCGAGGTCGCGGCAAAGCCCTTGGTCAATATCGCGTCATTGGCGGCATCGAGCAGCCGCTCGCGCGTCCGCTTGCCCTTCGCGAGCGGTGCTGGGGACGCATCCGCCGCGGCGGACGCTCCACTATCCAATCCCTCCATCGCCGACGCCCCTTCGTCCTTGCCGGAATTTCCAGCATTTCTGCGGGAAAATAAAAGCGACCGCAAGTATACTATCGCCGTCCCGGACGATGCCATAGCAAGGCCGGACCAAAGCCAGCAGCCAGGGGGCACCGCGATGTTCGGCATCTATCATGTAATCGCGCTGTCGATGTTCGGGGTCTTCGCCGCGCTCGACCTGTTGTTTCGCGCGCGGAATTTTCCCGACGTGCCGCTGTGGCGCGCAAAGGGCCTCGTCTTCACCGCGCTCTATTTCGGCGTCACCACCTATTCGCCTTTGCTCTGGGATACGACGCTCGGGCAATATCAGCTGGTCGACGGGTCGCGCTGGCCCTTCTGGGCGCAGGTCGTGATCGGCTTCTTCGCCTATGAATTCCTGATCTATGCCTGGCACCGGACGATGCACAAGGTCCAGCCGCTGTGGCGCTGGCTGCATCAGATGCACCACAGCGCCGAACGCGTCGACATCTGGGGTACTTTCTATTTCCACCCGTTCGACATGATCGGCTGGGCGCTCGTCGGCAGCTGCGCGCTGGTGCTCGGCATCGGCCTGACGGCGGAGGCGGCGCTGGTGGTGTCGGTCGTCGCGACCTTCTGCACCATTTTCCAGCACGCCAATGTCCGCACCCCGCACTGGCTCGGCTATCTGGTCACGCGCCCTGAAAGCCATTCGGTGCATCACGAACGCGGGCTGCACGCCTATAATTATGGCGACATCCCGATCTTCGACATCCTGCTCGGCACCTTTCGCAACCCACGCGAATGGCATGGCGAGGCGGGCTTTTTCGACGGCTCGTCGCGGCAGATGGGCAAGATGCTGGTCGGCAAGGAAATCGCGTGAGGAGCAACAGGGGAGACAGGGGCATGAAAACAGGGATGATGATCGCGCTGCTCGCGGTCGGGCTGGCCGGCTGCGGCGAATCGGCCGAGCAGAAGGCGGAAAAGGCCAAGGCCGCGTCGGCCGAGATCGACACCGCGGGTTATGACATCGCGGTCCGCTGCCAGGCCAGTTTCGACGCGGTGGCGCGGCTCTACAAAGTGTTGTCCGAGCAGGGCGGCGACGCGGAGATGGCGGCCACCGCGACCCAGCGCGCAGCGGCGGCCGAGGCCTATCGCGGCATCGCCCGCAATGTCGGGGGGAATATCGGTCACAAGCCCGAACAGGTCGACGCTGCGATCAAGGCGGCCGCCGACGCGGTCGACGCCGAGTTCCAGAAACGGCCGTTCGAGGATTTCGCGGTCTGGGCCGGGCAGGAGGCCGACCGCTGCCCGCCGCCGTCGGCCTAGGCGAGCGCGCTTCGACGACACGAAAGGAAAGATCATGGCCCACGACCTGCGCCCCGGCGAACAGGCGATCGACAGCTGGACGCTCTTCTATCACCCGCCCGGCGGCGGCAAATATAATGGCAAGCTGACGGTGACGAACCAGCGCTTGCTTTACGATGCAAAGCTGGAGGCGAGCCTGATCGGTGTGCTGACGAACCATGTCGTCGCGGGTCAGCTGGCGATCGAAAAGGACGCGATCGCGGGCATCGAGGTCCAGCGCAAATTGTTCAGCAAAAAGGCGACGGTGACCCTCACCGACGGCAGCCGGCACATCTTCGACTATGGCGCGCTCAATATCGACAAATGCGTCGCGGCGATGGAGGCACGCTGAATGCCGCGCGGCGCCGCGGTGGCGGCCAAGACGGCCGTCGTCCTGACCGGCTGGCTCGTCGTCATCGATATCGTCGGGGTGATCGTCTGCACGCTGTTCGACATCGCGCCGCTGCGCGCCAACAGCGGGCTGCTGCCCTATGCGATCTGGTTCGTTCTCGGGCTTTTCTGCGGCATGTTCGCCTATCAGAGTGCGGGGGCATGGGCCTTCGCCGACCGCGACGGCGAATGGAGCGACCAGCCCGGGGCGTTTCGCGCCGGCAACGTCATCGTCGCGACGGGCGCGGTGCTGGTCGGCCTGTTGCTGTTGTTTTTCCGGCATATTTACTGGAGCAGGGGCGTCGCGGGCGAATATTATGTACCCGACAGCGCACCGCATTCGATCCTGTTCGGGCTGTGTGTGCTGGCGGCGATGGCGGGCACGCACTTCCTGTTGCTGCCGACGCCGGGGCAGGAATCCTGATGTTGCGCCATTGATCGATATTTTCGATCAAAGCGTCGGACTTTTTCACTTTCCGCACTGCAACAAACATGACTAGGGGAGGGCTCCAACAACAAAAGGAAGCTCTCCCAATGTCCGTTCTGAACACGACCATCAAACCCTTCAACGCGACCGCTTACAAGGACGGCAAGTTCGTCGACGTCAGCGACGAGAGCGTCAAGGGCAAGTGGGCGGTCTTCTTCTTCTACCCGGCCGACTTCACCTTCGTCTGCCCGACCGAACTCGAAGACCTCGCCGACATCTACCCGACGCTGCAGAAGATGGACGTCGAGGTTTATGCCGTGTCGACCGACACGCATTTCAGCCACAAGGCTTGGCACGACACCTCGCCGGCGATCGGCAAGATCAACTATTACATGGTCGGCGACCAGAACCACGTGATTTCGAACAATTTCGAAGTCTTGCGTCCGGGCGTCGGCCTCGCCGACCGCGGCACCTTCGTGCTCGACCCCAATGGCGAAATCCAGTTGCTCGAAATCACCCCCGAGGGTGTGGGCCGCAACGCCGCCGAACTGCTCCGCAAGATCAAGGCGCTGCAGTATTGGGTCAGCCACCCGGGCGAAGTCTGCCCCGCGAAGTGGGAAGAAGGCGCCGAAACCCTCGCGCCCTCGCTCGACCTCGTCGGCAAGATCTGAGGCATAGCATCCCGTGTGTCCCCGCGAAGACGGGGCACACGGCAACCTGACACTCGTCATTGCGAGCGAAGCGAAGCAATCCAGAGCGGTTTGCGCGGACTCTGGATTGCCGCGTCGCTTCGCTCCTCGCAATGACGATCCATATTCAAGCAGGAACGCTCCCCATGCTCGACGCCAATCTGAAGCAGCAGCTTCAAGGCCTCCTCACGAATCTTCGTGAACCGATCGAACTGATCTCGTCGCTCGGCGACGATGCCAAATCGGCCGAGCTGGCGACCCTGCTCGACGACATCGCCGCGCTCTCGGACATGGTCAGCGTGACCCGGGCCGACGACGACGCGCGCCGCCCCAGCTTCCTGATCCGCCGCGCCAGCGACGCCAATGTCGCTGTCCGCTTCGCGGGCATCCCGATGGGGCATGAATTCACCTCGCTCGTCCTCGCTTTGCTTCAGGTCGGCGGCCATCCGCCGAAGGTCGCGCCCGAGGTGCTGGAGCAGGTTGCCGCGCTCGACGGCGACTATCGCTTCGAAACCTATTTCTCGCTGTCGTGCCAGAATTGCCCCGACATCGTGCAGGCGCTTAACCTGATGTCGGTCGTCAATCCGCGCATCACCCACACCGCGATCGACGGCGGGCTGTTCCAGGCCGAGGTCGAGGAGCGCAAGATCATGGCGGTGCCGACGATCTTCCTCAATGGCGAGATATTCGGTCAGGGCCGCATGGAGCTCGAACAGATCATCGCCAAGCTCGACAGCGGCGCCGAGGCGAAGGCGGCAGAAAAAATTGCGGCCAAGGACGCGTTCGACGTGCTCGTCGTCGGCGGTGGCCCCGCTGGCGCTGCGGCGGCGATCTATGCCGCGCGCAAGGGCATCCGCACCGGCATCGCCGCCGAACGCTTCGGCGGGCAGGTGCTCGACACGATGGCGATCGAGAATTTCATCTCGGTCCCGCACACCGAAGGGCCCAAGCTCGTCGCGCAGCTCGAACAGCACGTCAAAGATTATGACGTCGACATCATGAACCTGCAGCGCGCCGAGAAACTGATCCCCGCGAAGACGCCCGGCGGGCTGCACGAGATCAAGCTGGCGGGCGGCGCGTCGCTGAAGGCGCGGACGGTGATCCTGTCGACCGGCGCGCGCTGGCGCCAGATCGGCGTCCCCGGCGAAGAGCAATATCGCAACAAGGGCGTCGCCTATTGTCCGCATTGCGACGGCCCGCTCTACAAGGGCAAGCGCGTCGCGGTGATCGGCGGCGGCAACAGCGGCGTCGAGGCGGCGATCGATCTTGCGGGTCTGGTCGCGCATGTCACGCTGATCGAATATGACAGCCAGCTGCGCGCCGACGCGGTGCTACAGCGCAAACTGGCGAGCCTGCCCAACGTCCGGATCATCACCTCGGCGCTGACCACCGAAGTGCTCGGCGACGGCGAGAAGGTGACGGGCCTTGCCTATAAGGACCGCAACAAGGACGAGATGCACCAGGTCGAGCTCGAAGGCATCTTCGTCCAAATCGGCCTCGTCCCCAACACCGAATGGCTCGCCGACGCCGTCGCGCTGTCGCGCCATGGCGAGATCGAGGTCGACCATCGCGGCGAGACGAGCCAGGCGGGCATCTTCGCCGCGGGCGACTGCACGACGGTGCCGTACAAGCAGATCGTCATCGCGATGGGCGAAGGCTCGAAGGCGGCGCTGTCGGCGTTCGATTACATGATCCGCCTGCCGGCCGAGGAAGAAGCCGAAGCGGCCTGATTTTTCGTCACCCCGGACTTGATCCGGGGTGACGCTTTCGACCAAGATGAGCGGGACCCCGGGTCGAGCCCGGGGTGACGAGGTTGTATATGGTTAAAGAAAAGAAACCGCCCGCACCGATCCCGCTCTGCCGCTTCGAGGAACTGGCGCAGCGCGAGAACCGGCTGCGCGACGAAGCCTCGCGCAAGCGCAAAAAGCCGGATCCCAAGCCCGCCTAGCCCGCCGCCATCGCAAACCGCTTCGGCGGCACCCCGACGTGCCGCGCGAACGCCGTGCTGAACGCGCTCGCCGATCCGTAACCGACCCGCTCGGCAATCTCCTCGATCCGCCCGGCGCCGCGGCGGAGCAGGTCCTTCGCCAGGCTCATCCGCCAGCCGAGCAGATATTCCATCGGCGGCACCCCGACGATGCGCGCGAAGCGGTCGAAGAAGGCCGAGCGCGACAGCGCCGCCTCCTTCGCCATCTCGGCGGTGGTCCACGCCCGCGCAGGTTCGGCGTGCATCTGGCGGATCGCCGCCGCGAGCCGAGGATCGCTCAAGCCCCGCAGCAGCCCCGGCGGGGTGTCCTCGCCGCCGACCGCGCGCAGCGCCTCGACTAGCAGGATCTCAACCAGCCGCGCGAGCAGCAGGTCGCGGCCCGGCCGCTCGGCGCCCGTCTCCTCGCGGACCATCGCGACCAGCGCCGACAGCCGCTCGGCGCCGCGGAGGTGGATCATCGCAGGCAATTGCGACACCAGCAGCCCCGCCTCGGGCGAGGCGAAGGCGAAATGGCCGCCCATCATCCGGACATCGGGGTCGCCATCCTGCCTCCCGTGCCGCACCTCGCCGCTGATCCCCGTCGTCGCATGCGGATCGAGCGCCACCGGATCGGCGGGCGCGAAGCCCGACAGGGTGAAGCCCGGCGTCGCCGGCAGCAGCACGAAATCGCCCGCCTCCAGCGTCACCGGCGCCTGCCCGTCGACCGCGAGCCGGCACGACCCGTCGAGGATGGTGCAGAAACCCGGATGCCCGAAATCCGAATAGCGCACCGCCCAGCGCCCGGCGCCGCTGATCCCTTTCGAAAAGACGGTGCTGGGCCGCAGCAAGGCGATGAGGTCGGAGAGCGGGTCGAGCATATCGGGACGATCTATAAAGAAATATGGATTTCAGATTATAGATAGTACCGACCTTCGCGTCCATAGGTCTTTCACCGCCAACCGAAAGGAACGACCTCCATGAAAACCATCCTGATCACCGGCTGCTCGTCGGGCTACGGTCTTGAAACCGCCCGCCATTTCCACGCTCGCGGCTGGAAAGTCATCGCCAGCATGCGCACACCCTCCGCGGCACCTTTGCAGGCTTCCGAAAATCTCCGCCTCCTCCCCCTCGACGTCACCGACGAGGCCAGCATCGCCGCCGCGATCGATGCCGCGGGTCCGATCGACGTGCTCGTCAACAACGCCGGCATCGGCCTGTTCGGCGCGCTCGAAGCCTCGCCGATGGCCAAGATCCGCGACGTCTATGCGACCAACACCCTCGGCACGATCGCGATGACGCGGGCGGTGATCCCCGGGATGCGCGCGCGCGGGTCGGGCACGATCGTCAACGTCACGTCCTCGGCGACGCTCGCGCCCTTTCCGCTGGCGGCCGCCTATACCGGCAGCAAGTCGGCGATCCAGGGCTTCACCGGCAGCCTCGTGCATGAACTCGCGCCGCTCGGCATCGCGGTGAAGCTGGTCGAACCCGGCTATGGCCCGACCACCGCCTTTGCCCAGAATACCGCCATCAGGCTCGAGGACGTGCTGCCCGAGCCCTATTGGACCTACGCCCAGCCGATTCTCGCGGGCATGGCCGAACCGGCGCTGTTCACCACCGAAGCCGATGTCGCCGAAGCGGTTTGGCAGGCGGTGCACGACGAGGGCGGACGCCTGCATTTCCCGGCGGGCGCCGATGCGTTGGCGATCATGGCAGGGGCTTAGCGCGGATATTCCGCGAGATGGGCCGCCAGCTTCGCCACCTCATCGGCGTTGAAATGCAGCCCCAGCTTGCTCCGTCGCCACAGGATGTCGTCGGTCGTCCGCGCCCATTCGTGCGTCACCAGCCAGCCGACTTCGGCGGCGGACAGGCCGTGTGCGATTTCGCCGCCGAGCTCGTCCCAGCCCTCGGCCTTGCCCAGCCACGCCCGCGCCTCGGTGCCATAGGCCTTGACGATGCGATCGACCGTCGCGGCGGGCAGGAAGGGGTGGGCGAGCTTGATATCGGCCTTGAGCGCGGCGGCGCCGTTGGTCGGAAAATCACCGCCGGGCAGCGGTTCGGTCGCCGTCCAGCGCCGGACCGACACCGCCTCCAGATGATCGGACAATTCGTCGACCGCATGTTCGGCGACATGGCGATAACTGGTGATCTTGCCGCCATAGATAGTGAGCAGCGGCGCGCCTTCGTCCATGTCGACGTCGATGCGGTAACCACGGGTCGCGGCCTCGGGGCGCCCCGACCCGTCCTCGATCAGCGGACGCACCCCCGAATAGGTCCACACGACATCGGCGGGAGTGATCGGCTCGCGGAAATATTGGCTCGCGCCTTCGCAGAGATAAGCGATTTCTTCGTCGCTCGCCTTCACCTCGCCCAGCGGCCCGTCGTGGTCGAGGTCGGTGGTGCCGATCAGCGTGAAGTCGCGCTCATAGGGAATGGCGAAAAAGATGCGTCCGTCGGGCAGCTGGAAAAAATAGGCATAGGCGTGCGCGAACAAGCGCCGCACGACGATATGCGACCCGCGCACCAGCCGCATCCTGTGGTCGGGTTCGGCATCGGCGCGCTTCAAGAGGTCGAGCACCGCCGGCCCTGCCGCATTGACGACGCTCTTGCCGGTGAAGCGATAGCTGCGGTCGTTGTCGCCACTCGCCTCGACGATCCACAGCCCGTCTTCGCAGCGCAGCATCTTGGCGCGCATATGCGTGCGGACCTTCGCGCCGCGTTTCGCGGCGTCGCGAGCGTTGAGCACCACCAGCCGGGCATCGTCGACCCAGCCGTCCGAATATTCGAACCCGTGCCTATATTGGCTTTGCAGCGGCTCGCCGGCTTCGTGGCGCCGCAGGTCGATCGAGCGCGTCGCGGGCAGTTTCTTGCGCCCGCCGATATGGTCGTAAAGGAACAGCCCGAGCCGCAGCAGCCAGCGCGGACGCAGCCCCGGCCGGTGCGGCAACACGAAACGCAGCGGCCAGATGATATGCGGCGCGATACTCCACAGCACTTCGCGTTCCTTCAGCGCCTCGCGCACCAGGTCGAATTCATAATGTTCGAGATAGCGCAGCCCGCCATGGATCAGCTTGGTCGAGGCCGAGGAGGTGCCCTGCGCGAGGTCGCCCTGCTCGATCAGCAGCACCCGCGCCCCGCGTCCGGCGGCATCGCGCGCAACGCCGGTGCCGTTCACGCCGCCGCCGACTATGATGACGTCATAGGGTAGGGCATTGTCGGGCATGGTGAGGCTCTTAGTGGCGTTCGGCGCAAAATGGAATCGTCGCCTTGTTGATCGTCATCCCGGCGAAGGCCGGGATCTCGCTGTTGCGGGATGAGGCGAGATTAGATCCCGGCCTTCGCCGGGATGACGAGCTATCCGGCCTACGTATGCGCGTTGCATTCACGCGGTCCCTCCGCCATTTCTGCCGACGGATATTCAAGGGGACGATTGTGAGCGTCAAAGTCGAGACATTGATCCTGTTCGGGGCAACGGGCGACCTTGCTCAGCGCATGCTTTTTCCCTCGCTCTATAATCTCCACCTCGACGGGCTGCTCGCCGATGGGCTGACGATCGTCGCATCGGGCCGCTCGCAAATGGACCGCGCGGCGTGCCATCAAGTGGTCCGCACGGCGCTCGGCGAGCACTTGCCCGAAGACCGGCTCGACAATGCGGCGATTGCGGCCTTTCTCGACCGGATCGATTATTGCCCGGTCGATGCGGGGGCGGGCACCGGCTATGACGCGCTCGCGGCGCTGCTCGGCGACCGGCTCGGCCGCCCCATCGGGGCCTATCTCTCGACCCCGCCATCGATGTTCGGGCCGATCGCGCAGGGACTGAAAAGCGCGGGCATCGCCTGCACCGAATGCCGCATCGCGATGGAAAAACCGATCGGCCACGATCTCGCCTCGTCGCATGCGGTAAATGCCGAGGTCGGCGACGCCTTTGCCGAAGACCATGTGTTTCGCATCGACCATTATCTCGGCAAGGAAACCGTCCAGAACCTCCTCGCGCTGCGCTTTGCCAACATGTTGTTCGAACCGCTGTGGAACGCGCAGGCGATCGACCATGTCCAGATCACCGTCGCCGAGACGGTCGGACTCGAGGGGCGCGTCTCCTATTATGACGGGGTGGGTGCGCTCAAGGATATGGTTCAGAACCATATGCTGCAACTGCTCGCGATCATCGCGATGGAGCCGCCGGCCAGCGTCACCTCGACCGCCGTGCGTGATGAAAAGGTCAAATTGCTCCGCAGCTTGCGCAAGATGAAGCCCGAGGATGCGAAGACGCACAGCGTCAAGGGCCAGTACGTCAGCGGCGCCGTCGGAGGCGCGGCGGTGACCGGCTATGCCGACGAGCTGGGCCAGCCGTCGAACACCGAGACTTTCGTCGCGATCAAGGCGTTCATCGACAATTGGCGCTGGAAGGGGGTGCCCTTTTACCTCCGCACCGGCAAGCGAATGCCCGAGCGCAAGTCCGAGGTGCTGATCCAGTTCAAACCCGTGCCGCATAATATCTTCGCACGCGTCGGCGCGCCGAAGCTCGACGCCAACAGCATGATCATCAATCTCCAGCCCGAAGAGAATATCCGGGTCAAGGTGATGGCCAAGCAGCCGGGGCTGGATCGCGACGGCGTGAAGTTGAAAGAGGTGACGATGGACGTCTCGCTCTCGCACAGCTTTGCCGGCGAGCGGCGGCGCATTGCCTATGAGCGGCTGCTGCTCGACTTCATCGAGGGCGACCAGACCCTGTTCGTGCGCCGCGACGAGGTCGAGGCGCAATGGCAGTGGATCGATTCGATCCGCGACGCCTGGGCGGCGGTCGACCTGGCGCCGCAAAATTACACCGCGGGCAGCTGGGGACCGAGCGCGGCGATCGCGTTGATCGAACGCGATGGGGCGAGCTGGCATGATTGATCGGGCTTCTTCCCTTCTCCCCTTGAGGGAGAAGGATACGGAGCCTTGCGCCGCAGGCGCTAGGCGCAGTTGGATGAGGGGTTGCGAGCCCCTGGCTCGCGCGGTCGCAGGGCGACCGCAACCCCTCACCCAGCTTCGACTAAGCGGCTACGCCGCCAAGTCTTCGCAACCCTCTCCCTCAAGGGGAGAGGGGATCAGGAAATACCCATGACCAGCCTCCACCCCACCATCGCAGCGGTCACCGACCGCATCATCGAACGCAGCGCCACACGCCGCGCGGCCTATCTCGACCTGATGGACCGCCAGCGCGAGGCGGGAACCAACCGCGGCAACCTGTCGTGCGGCAACCTCGCGCACGGCTTTGCGGCCTCGGGCGAGGACAAGCCCGCGATCCGGTCGGGCGCCGAAATGAACATCGGCATCGTCACCAGCTACAACGACATGCTCTCGGCGCATCAGCCCTATGGCCGCTATCCCGAGCAGATCAAATTGTTCGCACGCGAAGTGGGCGCGACGGCGCAGGTCGCGGGCGGCGTTCCCGCGATGTGCGACGGCGTGACGCAGGGGCAGGCGGGCATGGACCTGTCCTTGTTCAGCCGCGACAATATCGCGCAGGGCACCGTGATCGCGCTCAGCCATGCGATGTTCGAGAGCGCGCTGCTACTCGGCATCTGCGACAAGATCGTTCCGGGGCTGCTCATCGGCGCGCTGCGTTTCGGGCATCTGCCGCAGATTTTGATCCCCGCCGGGCCGATGCCCTCGGGCCTCGCGAACAAGGAAAAGCAGCGCGTCCGCCAGCTTTATGCTGAAGGGAAAGCCACTCGCGACGAACTGCTCGAAGCCGAGGCGGCGAGCTATCATGGCGCGGGTACCTGCACTTTCTACGGCACCGCGAACAGCAATCAGATGATGATGGAGCTGATGGGGCTGCATATTCCCGGCAGCGCCTTCACCAATCCCGGTACCAAGCTGCGGCAGGAACTGACGCGCGCCGCGACGCATCGCATCGCGCAGATCGGCTGGGACGGTGAGGATTATCGCCCGCTGTCGCGCTGCGTCGATGAGAAAGCGATCGTCAACGCGGTGATCGGCCTGCTCGCCACAGGCGGATCGACCAACCATGCGATCCATCTGCCCGCGATCGCGCGCGCGGCGGGGATTATCATCGACTGGCGGGATTTTGACGAACTCAGCCACGCGGTGCCGCTGCTGGCGCGCGTCTATCCGAACGGCGCGGGCGACGTGAACAATTTCCATGCGGCGGGCGGCATCGGCTTTGTGGTGCGCGAACTGCTCGATGCGGGTCTGCTGCATGACGACGTGTTGACCGTCGGTGGGACGATGGCCGACTATTCGGCCGAGCCCATGCTGGTCGAGGACGAACTTCACTGGCAGGCGGCGCCCGCGAAAAGCCGCGACGACGCCATCCTCCGCCCCGTCGCGACGCCTTTTTCGCCCGATGGCGGGATGCGCCTGCTCGCGGGCAATCTCGGCCGCGCGATCATCAAGACCAGCGCGGTCGCCGAGGATCGCTGGACGATCGAGGCGCCGTGCCGGATCTTCGACACCCAGGACGCGGTGCTCGCGGCGTTCAAGGCGGGCGAACTCGAACGCGATGTGATCGTCGTCGTGCGCTTTCAAGGACCGCGCGCCAACGGCATGCCCGAACTGCACAAGCTGACCCCGGCATTGGGCGTGTTGCAGGATCGCGGCTTCCGCGTTGCTCTCCTCACCGACGGCCGCATGTCCGGTGCCAGCGGCAAGGTGCCGGCGGTGATCCATTTGTCGCCCGAGGCCCTGCCGGGTCCCGACGGCATCGGTGGCCCGCTCGCTCTCCTCGCCGACGGCGACATCGTCCGCGTCTGCGCGCGCAAGGGGGAGGTGCTGGCGCTGGTCGATCCTGCCATCTGGGTCGCCCGCAGTCCTGCCGCGCCGCCACCACCAGCCGTGGGCGTCGGCCGCGAACTCTTCGCGCTGTTCCGTTTCCACGCCGACGAAGCCGAAAAGGGCGGGTCGGCCATTCTCGCTGCCATGGAGTCCGTCATTTGAGCCAGTCCATCGACCAGATCATGCGCCTCGCCCCCGTCATTCCGGTGATCGTCATCGACCGGGTCGAAGACGCGGTGCCGATGGCGGAAGCGCTCGTCGCGGGCGGCCTGCCGGTGCTCGAGGTTACGCTGCGCACCCCCGCCGCGCTCGATGCGCTGACCGCGATGAAGGCGGTCAAGGGCGCGATCGTCGGCGCGGGCACCGTGCTCGACCCCGCGATGCTCGCCAGTGCGATCCATGCCGGCGCCGAATTCATTGTGTCGCCAGGGCTCACCGACAATCTCGGCAAGGCGGCGGTGGCGAGCGGCATTCCTTTCCTGCCCGGCACCGCGAACGCCGGCGATATCATGCGCGGGATGGACCTCGGCCTCGACCGCTTCAAATTCTTTCCCGCGGCGACCAGCGGGGGCATCCCGGCCTTGAAAGCGCTCGCGGGTCCCTTCGGCCAGGCGCGTTTCTGCCCGACCGGCGGCATCACCCCCGCGACGGCGCTCGACTGGCTTGCCCTCGACGCCGTGCTGTGCGTCGGCGGCAGCTGGGTGGTTCCGTCGGGGCCGCTCGACCCGGCGCGGATCGAGGGGCTGGCACGGGAGGCGTCGGCGCTTTCGCGCCATTGATTAACCCCATTTTACCTGTCATCGTGCAGGGATAAGCGGCAATATAGCCGTTCGTGGGGAGACAGGCGTGCCGAGACCGCAGCCGCATCTGGAAGAAGTTCTCGCGTCCGAGCCCGGGCCGCATATCGCTGCGCTGTTCGATTTCGACGGCACGATCATCTCGGGCTACTCGGCAACCGCGATGCTGCGCGAGAAATTCCAGCGCCGCGAAATGTCGGTCGAGGAAATTGCCGAAACCGCACAGATCATCGCGCAGCACAGCCTCGGCACGATCGGCTTTTCGGGGCTGATGTCGGGCGCTGCAAAGTTCATGAAGGGTGTCGAAGAAGAAAGCTTCATCGAGTTCGGCGAGGAACTCTACAAGAAGCATATCGCGCGCAAAATCTATCCCGAAGCGCGCGCGATCATCGAGGCGCATCAGGCCAAGGGCCACCGCGTCGCGATCATTTCGTCAGCGACGATCTACCAGATCGAACCGACCGCGCGCGACCTTGGCATCGAACATATCAAATGCTCGGCCTATGAGATCGAGGATGGGGTGTTCACCGGCGACATCATCCGGCCTTTGTGCTTCGGCGAGGGCAAGGTGCTCGCCGCTGAGGAACTGGCCACCGAGTTCGGCCTCGATCTCGATCAGAGCTTTTTCTATTCGGACAGCGACGACGATATCGAACTGCTCGAACGCGTCGGCAAACCGCGCCCGCTCAACCCGAACCTCAAGCTGAAAGCCATCGCCGAGGAAAAGGGCTGGCCGGTGCAGCGCTTCGGCAGCCGCGGTACCCCGTCGTGGGTCGACTATACCCGCACCATCTATGCCACCGGCTCGCTCGTCGGCGCCTTCGCCGCGGGCCTGCCGATCTGGGCGCTGACCCGTTCGCAGCGCGAGGCGGCGAATTTCTCGATCGGGCTGTTCGGCGATTTCGCGACCGCGATCACCGGCGTCGAGCTCGAGGTCGAGGACGAAAAAAATCTCTGGTCGTCGCGCCCCTGCGTTTTCATCTTCAACCACCAGAGCAAGGCGGACGTGATGATCCTCGCCAAGCTTATCCGCCGCGACATGGGCGGGGTGGGCAAGAAAGAGATCAAGGACATCCCCATTCTCGGCAAGCTGATGGAATGGGGCGGCACCGTTTTCGTCGACCGCGCCGACGGCAAGAGCGCGATCAAGGCGATGGAGCCGCTGGTCGACGCGATCAGGGTCGAGGGCAAGTCGATCTGCATCTCGCCCGAGGGTACGCGCAGCCTGACGCCGAAGCTCGAGCCGTTCAAGAAGGGCGCTTTTCATTTGGCGATGCAGGCGGGGGTGCCGATCGTCCCGATCGTCATTCATAACGCCACCGACGTCGCGCCGAAGAATGAGTTCGTGATGCGCCCCGCGACGGTACGCGTCACCGTGCTGCCGCCGGTCGACACGTCGGAATGGACGCCGCGGACGATAAATGGTCATGTTCGCGATGTGCGGAACATGTTCCTGCGCACGCTCGGCCAGCCCGAAGAGACGGTGGCGGAATCGGTCGCCACCGAACCCGCACCCGAGGCGCACGCGAAAAAGGCGCCGAAGAAGCCCGCGGCGAAACCCGCAGCCAAGAAAAAGCCGCCCGCGAAAAAGCCGGCGGCCCGCAAGGGAAAGACCGGCTAAGCGGTGGCCGACGGCACGCCCCGCATTCCGATCGTGGCGGAAGAGGCGGCCGACCGGCTCTATATCATCGACGCGCGCAATGGCGTCGAGCGTCGGCTGTTGCTCGACTGGATCCACGCGACGGCGGGGGACAGCGAGCCCGCCTGGACCAGCCTCGACATCGAGGATGACGATCATGCACTGCCGCTCGACACGCTGCGCGCGCGGCTCGGCGGCGCGCCCTCGCGGCAGGTCGTGCCGCTGCGCGTCGCTTGGCGCATCCCGGGGTTCGACCGCGACCGCGCACTCAAATTCCGTCACCTGATCTTCGGCGATCCGCGCCATCCCGGGCCGCTCCGTTCGCGGCTGATCCTGCTGCGTGACCGGCGCCGCGCGCAGATCCTGGTCGGCGAGGCGGCGTCGCTCGACACGCTGCGCACCCGCTATTGCGCGCAGACCGGCGGCGGCGATGGCGAGGGGACCGACAGCCCCGAATTCGCGGGCTTTGTCGCGCGGCAGGCCGCGCTCGCGCTCGACGTCGCCGAACGCGGGGTACGCGGCACGCGCTACAAGGTGCCGCGCTTCGTCGCCGACTCCTTACGCACCAATCCCAAGTTTCGCGCCGCGCTTGCCGAGCTGGCCGTGACGCTTGGGCGCCCCGTCGGAGACCTCTACCGCGAGGCGCGGCCGCTGATGAAAGAGGTCATCGCGCGACCCTCGGCGCTGTTCCTCGACCTCCGCGCCCGCGTCGACCGCATGATGTTCGGCGGTTACGCGCCCGAGATGGAGATTGACGCCGCCGAACTCGCCAAGCTGCGCTCGATCCTGCGCGAGCATCCCACCGCGATCCTCTTCACCCACAAAACCTATATCGACGGCGCGACCCCCAGCCGGCTCGCCTATGAAAACGACATGCCGATGCTGCACCTGTTCGGGGGCGCGAACCTCGACATTGCGGTGATGGGCGAATTCTACCGCCGCTCGGGCATGATCTTCGTGCGCCGCAGCTTTCAGGACCAGCCGGTCTACAAGCTGGTGCTGCGCCATTACATTGCCTGGCTGCTCGCCAAGCGCTTCCCGCTCAGCTGGGCGTTCGAGGGAACGCGTTCGCGCCTCGGCAAGCTGATGCCGCCGAAGTACGGCCTGATGAAATATGTCCTCGACGCCGCGCATGCGACGGGGACCAAGGGGGTGCATTTCGTGCCCTTCGTCACCAGCTTCGACCTGATCCTCGACGTCGAGGAATATGCCGCCGAGCAGACGGGGCGGGTGAAGAAGGCCGAAAGCCTCGGCTGGTTCGTCGGCTATATGCGCAACCTCAAGAAACCGTCGGGACGCATCCGGCTCGACATCGGTAAGCCGATCGTGATCGAGGATGCCCCGGGTCCCGAGGACAAGCGCGCGCTCGAAAAAATCGCTTTCTCGGTCGCGGTCGAGGCCAATCGCGTCACCCCGCTGACCGTGTCGTCGGTGATGTGCCTGATCCTGCTCGGCACCGCACCGCGCGGCGTCACCGCCGCTGAACTGCTCGCAACGATCGGAGCGCTCAAGGAATGGGCGCACGCGCGCGGCATCCGGTTGAGCAAGGAGCTCGAAAGCGCCGACGACCGGGCGCTGTCGAGCACCGTCGACACGCTGGTCGAGAGCGGGCTGCTGACGCGATACGAAGCGGGCAGCGAAAATGTCTATTCGATCGACCCCTCCAAGCATCCGATGGCGAGCTATTACCGCAATATCATCGTCCATCATTTCCTCGACCGCGCGATGATCGAGATCGCGCTGTTCCAGCTCCGCGATGCCGACGGCGGCGATGCGACCGCCGCTTTCTGGGCGCATGTCGATCGCCTGCGCGACCTGTTCAAATTCGAATTCTTCTATCCGCCGCGCGACGAACATCATGCCGCGATCGCGGCCGAACTGGCACGCATCGACCCGACCTGGGCGAAGCGGCTCGCGAGCGGCGACCGCGGCGTGGCGCAGCTCATCCGACGCTGCCAGCCGCTCGTCGGCCATGCGGTGCTGCTTTCCTTTGCCGAGGCCTATTCGGTGGTTGCCGACATCTTGTCGCGCGCGCGGCCGGGCGAGGCGGTCGATGACAAGGCCATCGAGGCGGCCGCGCTGGTCGAGGGCAAGCAGGCCTGGCTGCTCCGCCGAATCAGCAGCGAGGCGGCGATCGGCAAATTGCTCTTTGCCAACGGCTTGTCGCTGATGCGCCATATGGGGCTCGCCGAACCCGCGACCCTCGACATCCTCGCCGCGCGTCGCGCGCTGCTGATGGAACTGCGCGGGCTCGCCAACGTCATGGAATCGATGCGCCTCGCAACTCTGGCGCTCGCCGACCGATTGCCGATCACAGGAGGACAGGATGCTTAAACAGCTCAGCGCGCAGGACGCCCAGTTCCTCTACACCCAGACCGCGAACAATCTGACCCACATCATGGGCGTCTATATCTACGATCCCTCGACCGCGCCGGGCGGCTTCGTGCGCTTCAAGGACATCATTCGTCACGTCGAAAGCCGCGTCCACACCTCGCCCCTGTTCAAGCGGCGGCTGCACCGGCTGCCCTTCGACATGGACCATCCCTATTGGGTCGAGGACGAGCATTTCGACATCGAGGCGCATATGAGTCATGCGCGCCTGCCCGAGCCCGGCGACTGGCGGCAGTTCTGCATCGCGGTCGCGCGCTATTTCTCGAAGCCGATGGATATGAACCGCCCGCTGTGGGACATTTATATCATCGAGGGGCTCGACCGGATTCCGGGGATTCCGAAGGGCAGCTTCGCGATGCTCCACCGCGTCCACCATGCTGCGGTCGACGGCGCCTCGGGCGCGCACGCCTTCATCGCGATGAGCGACATCGACGCACAGGGTACGCCAGCGATTCCTGAGCCGCCGCCGTCGGAGGATCTTGGCCGCGCACCGTCGAGCGCCGAGACGCTGACCCGCGCCTGGTCGGCATCGATGCAGTCGCCGGTGAAGTTCGTGAACGCGCTGCTCAAGGTTTCGCCCGCGATCGTCGCCTCGGCGCGCAAGTCGATGGCCGAGGGCGGGATGACCGCCGGCGTTCCTGAAACGCGCTTCAATGCGCCCGTCGGCCCGCACAAGATGTTCGACGCGACCACCGTCGCGCTCGCCGATGTCGCGGCGATCCGCAAGAAGGTGCCGGGCGCGACGGTCAATGACGTCGTGCTCACCACCGTCGGCGGCGCGCTGCGCAAATATCTCGCGAAGCACAAGGAACTGCCGAAGGAGAGCCTCGTCGCCGTCGCGCCGATCAATCTGCGCGGCAAGGAAAAGGGAGCAGGGAAAGCATCGACCCCCGGCAACCAGGTGTCGGCGATGAGCGTGCCGATCCGCACCGATATCGCCGATCCGCTGGAGCGGCTCGCCGCGGTGCGCGACTATACGGTCGAGGCCAAGGAGGCGAAGGCGGGGGTCAGCGCGCGGATCATGACCGATCTGTCGCAGCATATTCCGGGCGCGACGATGGCCGCAGTCGCGCGCATCCTGACCAGCGAACGCTTCGCGGTGCGCGGCACCAACCTCTTCATCTCGAACGTGCCTGGCGCGCAGGTGCCGCTCTATCTCGCGGGTGCGCAACTGGTGCAGCAGCATGGCATGGCGCCGCTCGCGAACAATATGGGGCTGTTCATCGCGACGCCGAGCTATAACGGCCGCATTGCCTTTTCGATCATCGGCGAGCGCGCGATCATGCCCGACATCGCCTTTTTCCGTGCGTGCATCGACGAAAGTTTCGCCGACCTGATGGCGGCGGAACCCAAGCCCGAAAAGCCCGCACCAACACCCAAAGCCGCTACGGCAAAGCCGAAAGTGGCGGCCAAACCCAAGGCCGCAGTGAAGCCCTCGGCCAAAAGCGGGACGAAACCCACCGCCAAGCCCGCACGGAAACCGGTTGCCAAAGGCAACGCAACCCGCAAGACTCCGAAAAAATAAACCATGTCTCGCAGGATCACTGAATGCTTTTCACCCCGACGCTCAGCGCCGACCGCGATCTCGTGACCGCGTCCGATTATATCGCCTGGACCAAGGCGGCGCGCGAGCATGACAAGAAATCGGGGATGCAGGTCTGGCGCGATGCCGACGAAAGCAAGCATTTCGATTATAAGGCGATCCGCGCGCGGCTCGAACGGCTGCGCAGCCTGTCGGCGGCGGGTGACGTCAAGGGGCTGCTCTTCGTTCTCAACGAGGGCATCCACGGCAATATCGACGGCATGGGGCACGAGCGCCTCTATTCGAAGGCGCGGTTTGGTACGAAGCGGCTGATCGAGGAGTATGTCGCAGAGGTTGTAGCGGCGCTCGACAGGATCGCGGCGTCGCGCAGCATCGGACGCGAGGAAAAACGCGACTTTTTCCGCCGCGCCCAGCATTGCTACGGCCGCTCGGCACTGTTGCTCTCGGGCTCGGGAAGCTTTCTTTTCTTCCACATCGGTGTCGTGAAAGCGCTTTGGGAAGAGGGCGTGCTGCCCGCGATCATGTCGGGGGCCAGCGGTGGGTCGATCGTCGCGGCGGTCGTCTGCACCCGCAAGGATGCTGACATCGGCGCCTTCCTCGAAAGCGACCGCCTCGCCAACCCGGCGCGCGGCCCCGACACGCGGCGCCTGGCGCCCGACGAGGTCCGCGCCCGGCTCGCCGACCTGATCCCCGACCTGACCTTTCAGGAGGCCTATGAGGTCAGCGGCCGCCACCTCAACGTCTCGGTCGCGCCCGCCGAGAAGCATCAGAACGGGCGGCTGCTCAATGCGATCACCGCGCCGAACGTCCTGATCCGCGAAGCCGTACTCGCGTCTTGCGCGGTGCCCGGCGTCTTCCCGCCGGTGATGCTGATGGCGCGCGACGACAAGGGCGCGCGCGTGCCGTACCAGCCCGACCGGCGCTGGGTCGACGGGTCGGTGACGCACGACATCCCGACCAAAAGGCTCGAACGCCTGTATGGCGTCAATCATCATATCGTCAGCCAGGCCAACCCGATCGCGCTGCCCTTCGCCAGCGACACCCGCAAGCAGATGGCGCCGATCGAGGCCATCCAGCATGCGTCGATGGCGACCTTCAAGGCGTGGCTGAACGCCAATATGGTGATCTTCCAGAAACCGCTCGAGATGATCCCGCCGCTCAACAGCATCGCGAACATGGCGCGCTCGGTGATCAATCAGGAATATACCGGTGACATCAACATCATCCGCCCGCCCAAATTCTGGTCGCCGACCAAGATTTTGAGCGACCTGGCGCAGGACGATATCGACGAACTGATCGACACCGGCCAGCGCACCGCCTGGCCCAAGGTCGAAATGGTGCGCACCCAGACCGCGATCAGCCGCGCGCTCGAAGGGATTTTGGCGAAGCTCGACAAGGCGGGCGACGATGGTCCCGGCCACCGCAGCACGGCGCTGAAAAAGGCGGTGCGCTGACGATGGCCTCGGGCGCGCTCGTTCTGCCTCAAGGGTCGGCGGGCGCGGGGGCCGCGCTCTACGTCACCCACTGGCTGCCTGCCGGATTGCCCAAGGCGGTCGTGCTGCTCGCGCATGGCTACGCCGAACATGCCGGGCGCTATGAGCATGTCGCGAAGCGACTCACCGATGCGGGATATGCCGTCTATGCGGTCGACCATTGGGGCCATGGCCGGTCCGACGGGACGCCGGGCTTCGTGCCGCGCTTTACCGCGTTCACCGATGGCATGGCCGAACTGCTGACCCTCGTCGAGGTCAACCATGGCGATATGCCGCGGCTGTTGCTCGGGCACAGCATGGGCGGGCTGATCTCGACGCTGCTCCTGATCGAGCGACAGTCGGCGTTCGTCGCCGCCGCTTTGTCGGGACCCGCGATCGTCCCCGGCGCGCCGCCGTCGCGCTTCACCGTCTGGATCAGCCGGTTCCTGTCGCGTTTCTTCCCGCGGCTCGGGGTGCTGGCTTTGGATGCCAATGGCGTCAGCCGCGATCCCGCGGTGGTCGCTGCCTATCTCGCCGACCCGCTGGTCTATACCGGCAAGATCGGCGCGCGGCTCGGCAAGGAGTTCATGGACGCGATGGCAGCGGCGCAGGCCGGCGCGCCGAAAATCACGCTGCCGATCCTGCTCCAGCATGGCGAGAAGGACAGCCTCGCGTCGGTCGCCGGGGCGCAATATCTGTTCGACCATGTCGGATCGGCGGACAAGATTCTCAAAATCTATCCCGGCCTGTTCCACGAAATCTACAACGAGCCCGAACAGGGTGCGGTGCTGGACGATCTGGTAGGCTGGTTCGACGCGCATGTTCCGCCGCGTTGAGCTCACCCCAAATCGCGTTTGTGTCGAGCGTAGTCGAGACACGCGAAGGCACGCGCTCCCTATAAGTGTCTCGACTACGCTCGACACGAACGGATTGAGAGGACAGTCTTAAAGTCATGCGTATCCTCCTCATCCTGATCTTCGCGCCGCTGATCGCGCTGGCGTTGCTCTATTTCCTATTCCCCGGTCGCCTGGTCGCCTTCGCCCGCTGGGCGCTGCGCAAGCGCGGCGGCACGGTACAGAAGAGTGTCGCGGTCGACGGCCGCGACTGGCCCTATCTCGAGGGCGGTGATCTCGCGAAACCGCTGCTGCTGCTCGTCCACGGCTTTGCCGGCGATAAGGACAACTGGTCGATGATCGCGCCTTACCTGACGCGCGACTATCATATCATCGCGCCCGACCTGCCGGGCTTCGGGCAGAACGAGCGTAACCCGCAGCTCGCCTATGACATCGCGGCGCAGACCGCGCGGCTCAAGCAATTCGCCGATGCGCTCGGCCTCGACCGCCCGCATGTCGCAGGCAACAGCATGGGCGGCTGGATCGCGCTACGCTATGCGATCGATTATCCGGACGCGCTCGCGACGCTGACCCTGCTCGACAACGCCGGGGTCAACGGCGCGAACGAAAGCGACTTGCAGAAACAGGCGGCGAACGAGGATTACAACCCGCTCATCATCGCCAATCTGGAAGATGCCGACCGGCTGGTCGCGATGGTGGTCCATAAACCGCCCTATCTACCGCCGCGGCTCAAGCCCGTCTTCTACGCCGACGCGCTCAAATATCGCGACCAGCTCGACGCTATCTTCTGGATCATCGCGACCGAGGGCCGCGACCATCCGCTCAACGACCGGCTCGGCGAGGTCAGGGTGCCGACGCTGATCATTTGGGGCCGCCATGACCGGCTGCTCGATGTCAGCTGCGTGCCCGTGCTCGAAGCCGGCATAGCTGGCAGCCAGAGCCATATCTTCGAACATGTCGGCCATGTCCCGATGATCGAGGACCCCAAGGCGACCGCTGCAGTGATGAAGGGCTTTCTTGCCAAGCACTGATTGAGCCGCCACTCTCCCGAAAAACAGGGAGAGGTTCATGCGGTTGAAGGTGGGGCTGCTCGGCGGGGGGAGCTGGGGCACGACGGTGGCGTCGGTGGTGTCGCGCAATGCGCCGATCACTTTATGGGCCCGCGACGCCGAAACGGTCGAGAGCATCAACAGCGCGCGCGAGAACCGCAAATATCTCCCCGGCATCACCCTGCCGTCGGCGCTCCGCGCGACGAACGACATGGCCGAGGTCGTCGCGGGTGCCGACGTCCTCATCATGGGCGTCCCCTCGCACAGCTTCCGCGGCGTGCTCGAAGAAGCCAAGTCGCATCTTCGTCCGTGGGTTCCGGTGATCAGCCTGACCAAGGGCCTCGAACTGTCGTCGGGCAAGCGCATGACCCAGCTGATCGAGGAAATCCTCCCCGGCCATCCCGTCGGCGTGCTCACCGGCCCGAACCTCGCGCGCGAGATCATGAGCGGGCAGGCGGCGGCGAGCGTCTTGTCGATGGAGGACGAGATCGTCGTGCGCGCGCTGCAGCCCGTGTTCCACTCGGGGCTGTTTCGCGTCTACACCAACACCGATCTGCTCGGCTGCGAACTCGGCGGGGTGCTCAAGAATATCATCGCGATCGCGGTCGGCATGGGCGACGGGCTGGGGGCAGGCGACAACACCCGCTCGGCGTTGATGACGCGCGGGCTCGCCGAAATCACCCGGCTGGGCGTCGCGATGGGCGGGCGGGCGGAGACCTTCGCGGGACTCACCGGCATGGGCGACCTGATCGCGACCTGCACCAGTCCCTTGAGCCGCAACCGCCATGTCGGGGTCGAACTCGGTAAGGGGCGCAAGATCGACGACATCATCGCGGGCATGAACATGGTCGCCGAAGGGGTGAAGAGCGCGCCGACGGTGATCGCGCTCGCCGAAAAACACGGGCTCGCGATGCCGATCGCGCAGGATGTCTATGACGTGACGCAGGGCAAACGCGACGCGCAGGAGGTGTTTCGCGGGCTGCTGCGATCGTCGGTGGGGGACGAAGCGCATCCCGGTTGAGGCGATTCCACCGCGAGCCGTTCTGAATTTCCGTTCGGCCGCGAACATATCGGCGCTTTGCTTCGTTGCTTCTCTCGACCCCCAGGCAATCGGGCGTGTCAATCAGGAGATGGACGATGAAAAAGTGGACCACCCTAGCTATTCTTGTGGCTCTCCCGGCCACCACCTTCGCCGCGGTGCCCTATGGGTCAAAGCCGCCGGGGTTCGAGACGCCGCACATCCGCACCGCGCCGATCGCGGGCGTCGTGAACCAATATTGGTATAATTACAAAGCCGATATCCTCGAGGCCGAAAAGGAGCTGGTCAGCGACCTGCGCCATTCGACCGACCGCGAGGACCGCTGGGACGCGTGGGACGAATGGGAAAGTGAAGTCGTCGATGCCGACAAGGATTATGTCAAGGAAATGCGCAAGAAGGGCTATCGCAGCGGCCGCGTGACGGTCGGCGGATAAGCTTTCGCAAGACTTCCCCAAGGGCTCGCTCTTGGGTCGCAAGGGAAGGGCGGGTGTCACATGGGGCGCCCGCCCTTTTTCGTTCAAGTGAATGTCCTGAGCGGGCATATAAGATCCTCCCCATCGCGAAGCGTTGGGGAGGGGGACCGCCGCGAAGCGGTGGTGGAGGGGGCTGGCCTTGCACCGACGTCTGACGGCGTCGACCCCTCCGTCAGCCCTGCGGGCTGCCACCTCCCCAACGCTTCGCGAGGGGGAGGATCTTTAATGGCAGCTTCCCACCCCGAAGCCGCCTTCAATAACTCCGCGGCAACCCCAACACATGCTCGGCCACGTACGACAGGATCATGTTCGTGCTGATCGGCGCCACCTGATACAGCCGCGTTTCGCGGAATTTGCGTTCGATGTCATATTCGGCCGCGAAGCCGAAGCCGCCGTGCGTCTGGATGCAGGCCTCGCCCGCCGCCCAGCTTGCCTCGGCGGCCAGCATTTTCGCCATATTCGCTTCCGCCCCCGCATTGTCGCCCGCCTCATATTTGGCGATGCCGTCATGGACGAGCAATTCGGCCGCGCGCATCTGCGCATAGGCACGGGCGATCGGGAATTGCACACCCTGGTTCTGGCCGATCGGCCGCCCGAACAGCACGCGCTCCTTCGCGTATGAACTCGCCTTTTCGATGAACCACTTGGCATCGCCGATGCATTCGGCGGCGATCAGCAGCCGTTCGGCGTTCATGCCCGACAGGATGTAGCGGAACCCCTTGCCCTCTTCGCCGATCAGGTTCGCGGCGGGGATGCGCATATTGTCGAAGAAGATTTCGGTCGTCGCATGGTTCATCATCGTGTCGATCGGACGGATCGACAGCGTGCCCGCGGCGAGCGCTTCCTTCATGTCGACGAGGAAGACCGACAGGCCCTCGGTGCGGCTTGCCGCCTCTTCGCGCGGCGTGGTGCGCGCGAGCAGGATCATCAGGTCGCTATGCTCGGCGCGGCTGGTCCAGAGTTTCTGGCCGTTGACGACATATTCATCGCCCTCACGCTTTGCGACGGTCTTGAGGCTCAGCGTATCGGTGCCGCTCGTCGGTTCGGTGACGCCGAACGCCTGCAGCCGAAGCTCGCCGGTCGCGACGCGCGGCAGGTAGCGCGCTTTCTGCTCCTCTGACCCGTGGCGCAGCACCGTGCCCATCACATACATTTGCGCGTGCACCGCGCCGCCGTTGCAACCCTGGCGCTGGATTTCCTCAAGGATCGCCGCGGCCGCGGACAGCGGCAGGCCGGCACCGCCATATTCCTCGGGGATCAGCGCGGCGAGATAGCCCGCCTCGCCGAGCGCGGCGACGAACTCGCTCGGATAGGCACGAACCTTGTCTTTCGCCTGCCAATAGGGTCCGGGAAACTGCGCGCAGAGCTTGGCGACCTCTTCGCGGATATCCAAATAATCCTGCATCATGCTGCCTCGAAAATCGCGGCGATGCCCTGACCACCGCCGATGCACATCGTCTCCAGACCGTAGCGTCCGCCGCGACGATGCAGTTCGCGGGTCAGGTTGGCGAGAATGCGCCCGCCGGTCGCGCCGATCGGATGGCCGAGCGAGATCCCCGATCCGTTGACGTTGAGCATCGCCATACGGCTGTCGTCCTCCGACCAGCCCCAACCCTTGAGGCAGGCGAGCACCTGCGGCGCGAAGGCTTCGTTGAGTTCGACAAGGTCGATATCGTCCCAGCCGAGACCATTGCGTGCGAACAGCCGCTCGACCGCCGGCACCGGGCCGATGCCCATGCGGCTGGGGTCGCAGCCCGCTGCCGCCGAGCTGTGATACCAGGCGATGGGTTCGAGCCCGAGTTCTTCGAGCTTGTCCTCGGCAACTACCAGACACGCGGCCGCGGCGTCATTCTGCTGGCTCGCATTGCCCGCGGTGACGACGCCGCCTTCGAGCGGGCGGAGCTTGCCGAGGCTTTCGAGCGTCGCATCGGCGCGATAGCCTTCGTCATGGTCGAAGACGACCGGATCGCCCTTTTTCTGCGGCACCGAGACGGGCACGAGTTCGTCGTCGAACAGGCCCTTTTTCCATGCCGCCGCCGCGTTCTGGTGGCTGCGCACCGCATAGGCGTCGCATGCCTCGCGGCTGATGCCATAATCCTTGGCGAGGTTCTCGGCGGTCTCGATCATGCCGCTGATCACGCCGAAGCGCTCGACCGGCTGCGACATCACCCGGCCGCGCGTCAGCCGGTCGTGGAGCGTCAGATTGCCCGCGCGAACGCCCTTGCGGATGTCGGTGCTGTAATGTTCGACGTTCGACATCGATTCGACCCCGCCCGCGACGACGACGTCGGACATGCCGGTCTGGACCATCATCGCGGCGTTGACGATCGCCTGCAGCCCCGACCCGCAACGGCGGTCGAGCTGATATCCGGGCACCTCGATGGGCAAGCCCGCGGCGAGCCACGACCAATGGCCGATGCACGGCGCCTCGCCATTACCATAGCCTTGGCTGAAAACGACGTCATCGACGCGCGCGGGGTCGATCTTGGTTCGTTCGACCAGCGCCTTCAGGATGACGGCGCCGAGGTCGCCCGCGGTCAGGCTCGACAGCGCGCCGCCGAACTTGCCGACGGGGGTACGGATGGGGGCGACGATGGCGGCGCGGCGAAGGGTCATGTTGGTCTCCGGTTGGGGCGAGGCGGTCGAAGTCTATCGGGCAAAAATTTCATCGTCACCCCGGACGTGATCCGGGGTCCCGCTATCCGATGGACGATTTGACTTCACAAAAAAGCAGGACCCCGGGTCAAGCCCGGGGTGATGGAAAAGGGAAACTGCATATCAGGTCACACCCACGATACCCGCGTCGATCAGCCGCGCGATTTCGGTGGAGGGCAGCGACAGACGCTCCGCCAGCACTTCTTCGCTATGCTGGCCGTTGCGCGGGGCGGGTGCGGGGGGCTGGCGGTCGGCTTGCGGGATGGTCGCAAAGGCGCCGGCGGCAGGGTAGGCGAAGCCGCTGGGGTTTGCCGCTGCGCCAAAGATCGGATTATCCGCGACCAGCGCCGGGTCGTTCGCGGCGTCGAGCATCGTGCGATAGGGCGAATGGACGATCCCGCCCGCATCGAAGGCGGCGGCGAGGTCGGCATGATCGCGCGCGGCGATGGCTTGTTCGAACAACGGATAGAGCGCGTCGCGATGGTCGAAACGCAGCCCGTCGTCCTTGGCGAAGGACACGCCGCGCGCCGTTTCGATGGCGGCAACCGCGTCGGCGAGGTCCAGCGCGGCGATCAAATTCGCCCATTGGCGCGGGGTGACGACGACGATCATCGTCCGCTCGCCGTCGCGCGTCACGAAGTCGCGGCCGAACAGGCCATAAACGGCATTGCCGAGCCGCGGGCGGTTCTGCCCGCCGTACATCACCTCGGCGATGCCGCCGAGATTGGCGACGGTGCCGATCGCGATGTCGGAGAGCGGCAGCCGCACCTCGCCGCCTTCGCCGGTCGCGGTGCGCCGCTGGATCGCCGCCATCAGCGCGAAGGCGGCATAGGCGCCGGTCAGCAGGTCCCAGGCGGGCAGCACATGGTTGACCGGCTCGGGTCCGTTTCCGGTCAACATCGGATAACCGACCGCATTGTTCACCGTATAATCGAGCGCGGGCGAGCCGTCGGCCCAGCCCATCACGCGGACGGTGATCAGGTCGGGTCGACCCTCGGCGAGCAGCTCGTGCGACAGGAAACCGCCGACGGGGAAGTTGGTAACGAACTGGCCGGTCGCGCGCACCAGCGCCTGCAACAATTCGCGCCCCTCGGGCCGGCCGAGGTCGAGCGCGATCGACTTTTTCGCGCGGTTGAGATTTTCCCAATAGAGGGAATCGTTGTTCGTCGTCACCGGCCAGCGCCGGAAATCGGGCCCGCCGCCGATCTGGTCGACGCGGATTACCTCCGCCCCCATCTGCGCCAGATACAGCCCCGCCGTCGGCGAAGCGACGAAGGACGACGCCTCTATGACCGAGAGATTGGGAAGGAGGTTATACATGCATCACCGCTCCCCGGCGAAAGCCGGGGCCCAGAGCGTCATGGAGCCACGGCTGCCCGGTGCCGCATGGGTCCCGGCTTTCGCCGGGGAGCGGCATTAGCTCAGGCATCGGCTCGCCCGATGATCGCGATCGACGACACATTCTGGTTCGGCATCCCGCCCAGATTATGGCTGAGCGCAAACACCGGACTATCCTGCCGCTGCCGCTCGCCCGCGCGCCCCAAAATCTGCAGGTAATTTTCGTAAATCATCCGCAGCCCCGAGGCGCCGATCGGGTGGCCGAAACATTTGAGCCCGCCGTCGATCTGGCACGGGATCGCGCCGTCGCTATCGTAGAAGCCGTCGAGCACGTCGCGCCAGCCTTGGCCTTCCTTCGAAATGTGCAAATCCTCCATCGTCACCAGTTCGGTGACCGAGAAACAGTCGTGGACCTCGATCAGGCTGAGCTGCGACCGCGGATCGGTGATCCCCGCTTCGTCATAGGCCTTGGTCGCGGCGACGCGCGTAGTGTGGAAATAGCTGCCGTTCCACCCCTGCGCCTGCATTTCCCACCCGTTCGAGGTCGCGAGCTGGAGCGCCTTGACGGTGACGATGTCGGTCTTGCCCAATGCGCGGGCAATCTCCGGCGTAGTGACGATCGCGCATGCCGCGCCGTCGCTGACCCCGCAGCAGTCGAACAGCCCCAGCGGTTCGGCGATCATCGGTGCGTTCAGCACCTGCTCCATCGTCACCGCCTTTTGCAGATGGGCCTTGGGGTTCTTCGCGCCATTGGCATGGCTCTTGACCGAGACATGCGCCATCGCGCGCTTGAGGTCGTCCTTGCCGACGCCATGGACACCGCGATAGGCGCTGGCGAGCTGGGCGAAATTGCCCGGCGCCGAGCCGGTGATGCCGACCATGTCGTGCGTCGTGCCGCGCGTGCGGACGGGCAGGCCACCATAGCCGGTGTCCTTGAGCTTTTCGGCGCCCATCGCGAGTGCGATATCGCACGCGCCCGAGGCGACGGCATAGACCGCGCCGCGAAAGCTTTCGGTGCCGCTGGCGCAATAATTTTCGACCTTGGTGACGCCGATGTCGGGCAGGCGCAGCGCGACCGCGAGCGGGATGCCGCTCGGCCCGATATTCTGCGCGTCGAAGGCGGCGCCGAGCCAGGCGGCGTCGATCTGGCTCGCCTCGATCCCGGCGTCGGCCATCGCCTCCTCATAGGCCTCGAGCATCAGCTGGTCTTCGTCCTTGTCCCAGCGTTCGCCGAACTTGGCGCAGCCCATGCCCAAAATGGCGACCTTGTCGCGGATACCCTTGGCCATAAATAAACCTCCAACTAACCCCCTCTCCCCTTGAGGGAGAGGGTTGCGAAGACTTGCGAGCTTGCTCGCTAGTCGTAGCTGGGTGAGGGGTTGCGGTCCAAAGGACCGCGCGAGCTTCGCTCACAACCCCTCATCCAAGTCCGCCTCATCGCTTCGCGATAAGGCTCCCTATCCTTCTCCCTCAAGGGGAGAAGGATCAAAACGCCGGCGCGGCCTTCCAGAAATAGCGGCGGAACCCGCGGTTCTCGTCAAACGCCTTGATGCGGAACATCATCCGCAAATCGGCGCCGACGTCGAGCGCGCCCCCCGCGAAATCGGTGAACTCTGTCATCATGCGTCCGCCGCCGACGAAATCGATATTGCCATAATAGCTCGGCGGGTCGGGCGAGTAGGTGAGCGCGTCGGCGGTCCAGGTCATCACCTTGGCGGGCACTTCGGCCAGCGGATAATCCTCCTGCGTGCCGACCGCATGGTCGTTGGCGTTGACGCTGACCTCGCTCTTCGGGAATTGCACCGTCCCGGTCTTGCTACAGCGCCCGCCGACGAGCCCGAGCACCGCCTTGCGGTTGCGCCACAAGGCGGTCAGCGCGGTCTTGCTGTCATGCTCGGCGCGCGCACCGCGGTCGAGCTGGAGCAGCCCGCGATGGAACAGATATTTGGCGTAGTTCGTCGACTCATTGCGCCGCGCGAGCCAGCCCGCAACGCCGAGCCGCGGTTTGACCGATCCGATCTTGTCGGTGACCTCGAACAGCAGCAGGTCGCAGCCCTGCCCGAAACTCGCGAGGAGAATGCGCTCGCCCGCCTTGGCGGTTTCGAGCGTCGCGCTCAGCATCACCAGCGCATGCGCGGCGCCGGCATGGCCGAGCGTCGCGGTGAGGGCGTCGGCGACCGCACTATCTGCAACCCCGGCCTTTTTCGCGAGCATTTCGGGCACGCCCTTGACCGCGACGGGCACCAGGAAATGGTCGATCGCGTCGCCCTTCACGCCTGCCTTGGTCAGCAAAGCGGCGATCGCCGGTGTCATGATCCTGGCGAATCCCTCGTCGCGGACCCAGCGCGCTTCCCAGTCATAGTCGTGCGCTTCGCCGGCCTCGCGGAAATGGTCGACGAAATCGACCGTGACGCTGTGGCTGGCGACCAGCTTGGCGAGCGGTTCCCCGGTGCCGACGAGCACCGCCGCCGCCGCGTCGCCGCTGGTCATCTCGCGCTCCGATGCGGGTTTGGGGGTGGTGATTTCGGCGGCGGTCACCAGCGTCGTTTCGCTGCCGCCGAGCGCGGCGAGCAGCGCCGATGTCGCCGCGCGCTGCGATCCCGCGACGTCCAGCGCGCCGACCGTATCGGGCAGGTTCAGCGCTTCCTTGACGATCCCCGCATTCTGGCGGTCGGCGAAGGGCAGGGTGGTCGAGGCGATGGCGACGCGCTGGACGCTGGCGCGGTCGATGCCGTCCAGCGCATCGCGTGCGGCTTCGAGCGCCATGGTGACGCTGTCCTCGTCCCAGTTGGCGACCGCTTTTTCGCCCTTGGCCAGCCCGCGCAGGCCGCCGGCGAACCAGCCGTTCGTCGCATGGATCGCGCTGCGCTGCAGCCGGGTGATCGGCACATAGGCGCCGAACGACAGGATTCCGAACTCGCTCATGCCGTCTCCGCATAGCCGTTGGTGAAGATGATCTTGTCACGCTCGACGACGCGGGCGCGGAAGGCGAGCTTGCCACCTTCCTCGTCCCAGATCGAGGTCTCGATCGTTTCGCCGGGGTAGACCGGCGACGAAAAGCGACCGTCGAGGCGCTTGAGGCGCGCGGGTTCGTTGCCGCAGCGCGCCGCGAGCAGCGCGCGGCCAATTACGCCATAGGTGGCAAGGCCATGCAGGATCGGTCCGTCGAACCCCGCACCCGTCGCGACGTCGCTATCGATGTGCAGCGGGTTGAGGTCGCCCGACAGCCGATATATTTGCGCCTGGTTCGCCGCGGTTGTCAGCGTCACGACGCTGTCGGGCGCACGGTCGGGCACCGGGTGCGGCACCGGCGCGCCCTCGCTCGATCCGCCGAAACCGCCGTCGCCGCGCAGGAAGGTCACCGCGCGAGACGTCGCGAGATGCGTGCCCGCACCGTCGTGAATCTCGCGCGCCACCAGCGCCAGCGCGCCCTTGTCGGCACCCTTGTCGAACAGCGCCTCGATCCGCGTCGATCCGGTAATTTCGCCCTCGACCGGCAGCGGCGCATGGAGGATCGTCGACTGTTCGCCGTGCAGCACCTTCTGCCAGGTCGCGCCGAGCGCCGGATCGCGCCAGATAAAGCCCGGATAACCCAGCGTCACCGCCATCGTCGGCAGCGCCTTCAGCCGTTCCTCGAACAGGAATTCGAGTTCGGTCGCCCCGACGCCGAGCGCGTAGAGGATCGTGTCGCGCTCGGTCAGCGTCTGCCGCGTGACGATCGGCGGCATCGACAGCAGCTTGTCGGGGTCGATCGTCATCAGATCGGGTCGTAGCCGAACACATCCCCCGAGCGTTCGGCCGGATCGGCGAAGCTGCCGCGGAACGCCGGCAGCATTTCGTCGGCGATCGCCTGCGGCGTCCAGCCCTCGTTCTTCTGCATCGAGCGGATCGGGCGCGGCTTGGAGAAGAGGAAAATCTCGTTCTTGCGCACGCCGAAGACCTGGTTCGACACTTCCTGCGACGCGTCGCTGGCGAGGAAGGCGACGAGCGGCGCGATCTTGTCGGCGGTCATCGTCTTCATGCGCTCGATGCGCAGCGCCTCGGCCTCGTTGGTCGCGGGGATCGTCGCGATCAGCCGGCTCCACGCAAAGGGCGCGATGCAGTTCGAGCGCACCCCGGCGCGCGCCATGTCGAGCGCGATCGATTGCGACAGCCCAACGATGCCCAGCTTCGCCGCCGAATAATTGGCCTGGCCGAAATTGCCGATCAGCCCGCTGGTCGAGGTGAAGTGGATGAAGCTGCCCGACCCCTGGTCGCGAAAATAGGGCGTCGCCGCCTTCGACACGTTGAAACAGCCGTTGAGGTGGACGTCGATCACCGCGTTCCAGTCCTCATGGCTCATCTTGTGCCAGATGCGGTCGCGCAGGATGCCGGCATTGTTGACCACCGCGTCGATGCGGCCGAACGCCTGCACCGCATCCTCGATGATGCTCGCGGCGCCCTTGGGGTCCGAGACGCTGGCGCCGTTCGCCAATGCCTTGCCGCCCGCGGCCTTGATGTCGTTGACGGTTTCCTGCGCGGGGCTCAGGTCGGCGCCTTCGCCCTCGGCGCTGCCGCCGAGGTCGTTGACGACGACCGATGCGCCTTCCTTGGCGCAGAGCAGCGCGATTTCGCGCCCGACGCCGCGTCCCGCGCCCGTCACCGCGACCACCTTGCCGTCCAGCATACCCATGCGACTCTCCCTTGATTGGCTGAGGATCGGCTAGTTGAGCTTTCCGGAATATTCAATATAAAGAATAGTGATTTCATATTTGTGAAAAGAGGCGCGTGTGGCAGGTGAAGTTCGGTCGGTGTCTCAGGCGTTCGCGGTGCTGCGGCTGCTCGCCGACAGCGATCCGCTCACGCTGTCGGACATCGGCCGCTCGCTCGGACTCGGCGCCTCCTCCTGTTTCAACCTACTCGGGACATTGGTCGCCGAAGGTGCTGTGGTGCGCGACCAGCCGGGCAAGCGTTATCGCCTGTCCGACGGCTGGGCGCGTGCGGGACTGCTCCGCGACGGCGACGCGCGGCGGATGATCGACCGGCTGCGCCCGCTGATGGCGCGCTTCGCGCAGGCGCATGAAGTGACCACCGGCCTGTGGCAGGTCGCGTCGCGCGACCGGCTGCAACTCGTCGCCCATGCCGAGAGCAGGGCGGTGCTGCGCATCCACCTCGCGCAGGGCCAGCGCCAGCCGCTCGGCGGCGGTGCGGTCGGCCGCGCGATTGCGGCGGCGCAGGCGCCGGGCGAGGAAGAGGTCGCGCGACGCTTCGCTGCGGTGCGCTGGGAAAAGGCGATCGCCTGCGCCGACTATGCCGAACAGGTGCGGATCGCCGGGCGCGCCGGCTTCGCGGTCGACGACGGCTATACCCATATCGGCATCTGCACGCTCGCGGCGGTCATCCCGCATCGCGGCGCCGAATATTGCCTGTCGGCGAGCTGCTTCGCGGGGGTCCGAAAATCGGCCGACCTGACCGCGCTGGGCAGGGCGCTGGTCGATCTGGCGGACTCGGCGGTCGCCTAGACCCCGGCCTCGGCGAGCAGCGCCTTCGCCTCGGCACCCTGCCAGTCGATGGCGCCGATGATGCGCCAGACCTCGCGCCCCTCGGCATCGTAAAGGATCGTCGTCGGCAGCGCGCTGTTATAGGCGAGGAGCAGGCCGTTTTCGGGATCGATATAGGGCTGGAGCGTCGTCAGTCCCGCGGTCTGGAACCACGGATCGACCACCTTGGCACCCTGCAGATCCTGTGCGACCGCGATCACCGTGAGCTTGTCGGCCTGCGCGGCGGCGAGCTTGTCGAGCGTCGGCATTTCGGCGACGCACGGCGCGCACCAGGTCGCCCACAGATTGACGAGCAACGGCTTGCCGCGGAACGCCGCGAGCGTCGTCGGCGCATCGTCGGGGCCGACGAAGGTCGCGGCGGGTGCCGCTTGGCCTTTGTGCTCGCGCATCACCTGGTGGACGAAGCGTTCGACGCCCGCACCCTTCGCTTGCGCGCCCGAAACATTTGCTTGGCCCGCTCCCGCTTGCTCCCCCGCGGCCTTTTCCCTATCGCAGCCCGCGATCGATCCGGCCAGAAACACGGCGAGGATTGCAGGGACAAGGCTTGGGACGCGGCGGATGGCGGAATCTCCGAACAGCAACAGCATGTGGGGCGGCCGCTTCGGTGCCGGTCCCGCAGCGATCATGCAAGAGATAAACGCGTCGATCCCCGTCGATAAGCGCCTGTGGGAAGAAGATATCGCCGCGAGCCGCGCGCATGCGGCGATGATCGGCGCGGCCGGGATCATCGCGGCCGACGATGCGGCGAAGATCGACGCCGGCCTCGCGCAGATCGCGGAGGAGTTCGCGGCGAACGGCGTGCCGGTCGACCTCGCGCTCGAAGATATTCACATGACAGTCGAATCGCGGCTGAAGGAGATCGTCGGCGAGGCCGCCGGGCGGCTCCATACCGCGCGTTCGCGCAACGATCAGGTCGCGACCGACTTCCGTCTTTGGACGCGCACCGCCTGCGCGCGCATCGACGACGGGTTGAAGGCGATCCAGACCGCGCTCCTCGCACGCGCCGACGAACATGCCGCCAGCATCATGCCGGGCTTCACCCACCTGCAGGTCGCGCAGCCGGTGACGCTCGGCCATCACCTGCTCGCCTATGTCGAGATGTTCGGTCGCGACCGTTCGCGCTTCGCCGATGCGGCGAAGCGGCTCAACGAATCGCCGCTCGGCGCCGCCGCGCTGGCGGGCACCAGCTTCCCGCTCGATCGCGCTGCGACCGCCGCTGCGCTCGGTTTCGACCGCCCCATGGCGAACAGCATCGACGCGGTGTCCGACCGCGACTTCGCACTGGAGTTTTGCGCCTCGGCCTCGATCGCCGCGATCCACCTGTCGCGGCTCGCCGAGGAAATCGTCATCTGGGCGAGCCAGCCCTTCGGATTCATCAGCCTGCCCGACGCCTGGTCGACCGGCAGCTCGATCATGCCGCAAAAGCGCAACCCCGATGCCGCCGAACTGGTGCGCGGGCGGGCCGGCCTGCTGCTCGGGGCGTTCCAGCGCCTAGCCGTGATCGTGAAGGGCCTGCCGCTCACCTATTCGAAGGATCTGCAGGACGACAAGGAAACCGTCTTCGGCGCCTTCGATGCGCTCGCGCTGTCGCTCGCGGCGATGACCGGCATGGTCGAGACCTTGACCTTCCGCACCGACCGCATGCGCGCGCTCGCGGCGTCGGGCTTCTCGACAGCGACCGACCTCGCCGACTGGCTGGTGCGCGAGGCGGGGGGGCCGTTCCGCGAGGCGCATCATATCGTCGGCGCCTGCGTGAAACGATCCGAGGAACTCGGCGTTGAGCTGTCGGCGCTGCCCGCCGAAGACGCCGCCGCCATCCATGCCGCGGTGACGCCCGCGGCGCTGGCGGCGCTGACCGTCGAGGCATCGGTCGCCAGCCGCACCAGCTATGGCGGCACGGCGCCCGAACGGGTAAGGCAGGCCATCGCAGCGGCGCGCGCCGCGCTGGAGGATTAGGATATGGCAACGGCGAAAGCCCTCGCACTGCTCGCGGCCGGTGCCGTTTGCGTCTCGGCGCTCGGCGCCTGCGGCAAGCAGGCGGACCTGAAGCCCGTCGCTGGCCAGGCCCCGCCGCCGCTGCCGGTCGGTGCCAAGAAACAACCAACCACGGAGGAACTCACGACGCCTGACGCGCAGGCCCGGCCGGCGCGCAGCGACGAACTCCTCAAACGGTCGGAACAGCGCGAACCCGACGATTTTGATTTGCCCCCTCCGGGCTGAGTTTCAGGACTTTCTCCAATGAACCATTTTGACCTTCGTGACGGCGTGATGCACGCCGAAGATATTCCGCTGCCGCGCATTGCCGAGGAAATCGGCACCCCCGTCTATGTCTATTCGCGCGCGACGCTGGAGCGCCATGCGCAGGCGTTTCGTGACGGGCTGAAGGATGTACCCAGGAAGCACCTCGCCTTCGCGATCAAGTGCAATCCCAACCTCGGTGTGCTGCGCGTGCTCGCGCGGCAGGGCTATGGCGCCGACGTCGTGTCGGGCGGCGAACTCGAACGCGCGCTCGCGGCGGGCATGGCGGCCGAGGACATCGTCTTCTCGGGCGTCGGCAAGACGCGCGCCGAACTGGCGCAGGGCCTCGATCGCGGTATCGGCCAGTTCAACATCGAACATGAGCCCGAGGGTGTCGCGCTCGCCGAAATCGCGCTTGCCAAGGAAATGACCGCGCCGGCGGTGCTGCGCGTCAATCCGGATGTCGATGCGGGCACTCATGCCAAGATTTCGACCGGCAAGGCCGAGAATAAGTTCGGCGTCGGCATCGACGTCGCGCCCGAAATCTTCGCGCGGCTGTCGGCGCTGCCCGGGCTCAACATGCGCGGGATCGCCGTCCATATCGGTAGCCAGCTCACCAGCCTCGACCCGCTCGAAGCCGCCTTCGAACGCGTCGGCGAGCTCGTCGCCGAACTGCGCGCCGCCGGCCACAGCATCACCCATGTCGATCTCGGCGGCGGTCTTGGCGTGCCCTACAAGGCCGACGACAACCCGCCGAGCCCCGCCGAATATGGCGCGATGGTCGCGCGCGTGACCCGCGACTGGGACGTCACCCTGATGTTCGAACCTGGCCGGGTAATCGCGGGCAACACCGGGGTGCTGCTGACCGAGGTGCTGTGGGTCAAGCCCGGCGCGACCAACCCGTTCGTGATCGTCGATGCCGCGATGAACGACCTCGCGCGCCCCGCGCTCTATGACGCCTACCATGACTTCGTCGCGGTGAAGCCCTCGGGCGAAAGGATGACCGCGTCGATCGTCGGGCCGGTGTGCGAGACCGGCGACACCTTCGCGCGCGACCGCGAGACCGACAAGGTCGAGCCGGGCGACCTCGCGGTGTTCCGCACCGCGGGTGCCTATGGCGCGACGATGGCGTCGACCTACAACAGCCGCAGCCTCGTGCCCGAGGTACTCGTCGACGGCGACCGCTACGCCGTCGTCGCCGACCGTATCGCGGCGGGTACGATCATGGCCGCCGAACGCGTGCCCGACTGGATCGACTGAGGCCGTGGAGCAGCTTCCCATCTTCCTCAACCTGCGCGGCCGCACGGTCGTGCTGGTCGGGGAAGGGGAGGCTGCCGATGCCAAGGCCCGGCTGATCGTCCGCGCGGGCGGGCGGATCGTGCCGGCATGGGAAGCGGACGCGACGATCGCCTTCGTCGCGCTCGCCGACGATGCCGAAGCATGCGTCGCCGCCGAAACGCTCCGCGCGCGCGGCCTGCTCGTCAATGTCGTCGACCGCCCCGATCTGTGCGATTTCACTACCCCCGCGATCGTCGATCGCGCGCCGGTGACGATCGCGATCGGGACGGGCGGTGCGTCGGCGGGGCTCGCGAAGGCGGTACGCCAGCGAATCGAGGCCCTGTTGCCCGCGCGCCTGGGTGCGCTGGCGTCGGCGCTGTACGCCGCGCGCGATGCGATGAAAGCGCGCTGGCCGGCCGCCGCCGACCGCCGCCGGGCGATCGACGCGGCGCTGGCGCAGGGCGGTGTGCTCGATCCGCTCGCGGCCGATGCGGTGGACGGGGTCGAAACCTGGCTCGCCAGCGACACGACCCTCCCGTCAAGCCGCCTCGAAACGATCGTGCTGACCAGCCCGAACCCCGACGACCTGACCCTGCGCGCCGCACGTCTGCTGGGCGAGGCCGATCATATCTTCCATCCGGCGGACGCACCCGTCGCGATCCTCGCTCGCGCCCGTGCCGATGCGGTGCGGCATATTGCCGATACGCCGCCCACCGAGCCGCCATCGGGGCTGTCGCTTTGGATTGAAAGCCAGGCAACCGGGACGGTTACGAGCGACCCGCAGGCGACGTGAGATCCTCCCTGCGGCGAAGCCGTGGGGGGGGGGGGCGAAGGTGGTGGAGGGGCCGCGGCCTCGCACCGCGGCCCGACGGCGTCGACCCCTCCGTCAGCGCTTCGCGCTGCCACCTCCCCATCGCTGCGCGACAGGGAGGATCGGCAAGGTCCTCGCCAAACCCGAAACAGCTCTTCGTTATGGCGCGATCGCCAGCCCGTCGCCATTTTTGCCCGCCGCGATCCGGCGCAGCACTTCGCCGCTCGCGACGTCGATTTCCGCGATCATGTCGTGCCCCGTCTCGGCAGCGTAAAGCCGCTTCGAATCGGCGCTGAACAACAGGGTCACCTGTCCCTTTTCCTGCTCGCCAGATACCTTGATCGTCCTGACCGGCGCGCGCGTTTCGGCGTCGAACAGGCTGATCGTTCCCGCGCCGATATTGCTCGTCGCGATCAGCCTGCCGTCGGGGCTGGCGAGCACGCGGATCGCGACCGGATCCACGGGTAATTCGACGATCTTCTCGCCCGTCGCGACATCCCACACCGACACTCGCGGCGCTTCGAGGTCGCCGACCCACAATTCGCGCCCGCCCTTCGCCAGCGCCAGCCCCTCGGGTTTGCCGCCGACGGGCAGGTCGCGCAGCTTTTTCGCGTCCTTCAAATCGAGTATGCTGACCGTGCCCGACGCGATATTGGCAGTGTAAGCCGTGCGATTGTCGGGTGCGACGACGATCATGTGCGTGCCCTGTTGCCCTGTGGCAATCGACGTCACCGCGCCGCCGGGCGCGACCACCGCGACCGACTGGCTCGCCTCCGCCGTCGCGACCAGCCGTCCGTCGGACAGCCACACCAGCCCGTGCGGCCGCTGGTTCGGGCTGAGGTCGATCGTCCGCAGCTTCTTGCGCCCCGCGACATCGAACACGTCGATCGTCGTCGCGCCATAGGCGACCACCGCGGCCTGCTTGCCGTCGGGCGAGATGGCGATCTCGTGCGGCATCTTGCCGGTCGGCAGGCGCGCCAGTTCGGCGCCGGTGTCAAGCGCGACGAGGCTCAGCGTATCCTCGCCCTTGTTGCCGATCAGCAAGGTTTCGGCCGCGACGGGCGCGGCGGCGAGCAGCAGGGTGGAAAGGACGGTGATGGCGTGGCGCATGGAGCGTCTCCCGGTGGCTGTCGCCGCCATCCTAGGCGCCGCGCGGGCGGCGGCAACTGCGCTTCGACGAACGGCCTTGCTCCATATTACGATAAGTTAACTGGCGTCGGCCCCGCCTGCTTCGCACCATCCGTCGGCGGCCGATCCGCGCCGTCATTGACTGGGGAGCGAAGCTATGAACCTGCCATCCATCGACATCGACGCCATACCGTTGCTCGACACCGCGGTCGGGCTGTTCGGCTCCCTCGCGGCGCCGACCGCGTCTTCGGGGCCATCGGTCTTCGAGGTGTCGGTCACCGTCGTGCTGATCATCTACGACTGACCGGGCCGCGGGCGCGCGCTGCGGCGCCGCGCCCGCATTCGGTGGCCACGCCACGCCATGCCTGTCCCGTCCCGTCACGATCATTATCCGCGCGCCGATGCCTTGCGCACCGCCACGATCCGCGCCGCCGAGAGGGATCTCGCCGCAGCATGGCGTGCGGGCGATACGGCGCCGACCGGCCTGCTCACGGCGCTCGCCGCCGCGAGCGATGCCGAACCCGATCAGGCCATCGTGCGCCTCCGCCCATGGCTCGCCGACCCGCGCTGGCTCGGGGTACGGCTGGCCGAGGCGCTTGCCCTGCTCGCCGCCGATCCGTTCGCCCGGCCGCCGCTGCGCATCGTCGGCGGGGGCGGCGGACCGGGCGGTCTGATCCTTGCCGAATGCGGTGCGATCCGTCTGTCGCTGCAATTGCTGCCATTCGAGGCGGCTGCGGCGCCGACGACCGCGCTCTTCGTGCCCGGCCGCGCCGCGATCCGCGTGCTGGCCGCGGGCGGCGCGCGGTTGACGCTCCACCATGTCGCGCTCTCGGCCGCCGAGGAGGTCGGCGCCTTCACCGCCGCCGCAGCGTCGCCCTGTCGCAGCGACCCGCCGTACCCGCTCGTCGCCGGCGACATGCTCGATCTCGACACCGCGCGCACCAGCTTCACTATCGCCGGCGCGACGGGCGACGTCCTGCTCCTCGAACTCGCGGTACAGCCGCCGTCGCCGCTGCCGATGCGCACCTACGAACTGGCCAGCCGCCGCCTAACCCACCTCTCCGCCTCCCGCCGCGACAGCAGCTTCCGCGCCATGGCGCTCGCCCTGCTCCGTGAAATGGACCGCCGCGACGCCGCCCCACTGTTCGTCGAAGCCACGCTCGCCGAAGATTTCGCCGCCCGCTGGAGCGCGATGCGCGATCTCGTCGCGCTCGACCCGGCGACCGCGCGGCCGCGGCTCGCTGACATGGCGACCAGCGACCCGCACCCCGAAGTCCGCCGCGCCGCCGCCGCGACGCTGGCGCTTTTCATGCCAAAGGTTGCCGACCCATGCCTCGCCTGATCGACGCACCCACCGGCGGAGCGCTCGACCTTGAAGAGGTCACCGCCCGGGTCGACGAAACGGGCGTCGATCTCGGCGACGAAGCGAGTCTCGCCCACGCCGCGCATCTCCTCGCGGGACTCGCCCGCAACCGCGACTTTCTCGCCGACCGGGTGATAGCCGAACTCAAGGCGAGCTTCGCCGGCCAGCTCGAACTCAGCCGCTATTCGGCGCAGGTCTTTCTGCTCCACCGTAGCCCGCGCGGCCATTTCCTCCGCGCCAATCTCTGGCCCGCCGCGACCGATGCCGCCTACACCGCCAGCGGCGCGGCGGCCTTCGCCTATGGCCTGCCGCACGATCATAATTTCAGCTTCCTCACCACCGGCTATTGGGGACCCGGCTACATCAGCGACTATTATGACTATGACCCCGAAGCGGTCGACGGCCGCATCGACGAGCCGCTGAACCTCCGCTTCGTCGAGCGCAGCAGCTTGAGCGAAGGCAGGATGATGCTGTACCGCGCTCACCGCGACATCCACAGCCAGCTCCCGCCCGAGCGGTTGTCGGTGAGCCTCAACATCATGGAGGAAGGCGAGCATATCCCCTGGCGCGACCAGTATATCGTCGACCTCCAGCATGGCACGATCGCCCGGCGCCCGACGCTGACGCAGGCCGAAATGCTGCTGCGCTGCGCGGTGCATCTGACCGACGAGGGCAAGGACGTGGCCGAGCAGTTCGCCAAGGTGCACCCGGTCCCGCGCGTCCGCGCCAACGCGATCGCGGCGTTGGCGGCCGTTGAAGACGGCGACGCGCGGGCGGCGGTGCTCGAACGCGGATTGTACGATCGCGACGCACGGGTGCGCGACGATTGCACGCGCTGGCTGGCGGTGTAGCTTCGGCTGCTGACAGCGCGGCTTTCCGCTGCTAACGGCGCGGCATGACAACTTCTCTTTCGCATATCCGTAATTTCTCGATCATCGCGCACATCGACCATGGCAAGTCGACGCTCGCCGACCGGTTGATCCAGTTCACCGGCGGGCTGACCGCGCGTGAGATGTCGGCGCAAGTCCTTGATAACATGGACATCGAGAAGGAGCGCGGGATCACGATCAAGGCGCAGACGGTGCGCCTGTCGTACAAGGCGCATGATGGCGAGACTTATGAGCTCAACCTGATGGATACGCCGGGGCATGTCGACTTCGCCTATGAAGTGTCGCGCAGCCTGGCGGCGTGCGAGGGCGCGCTGCTGGTGGTCGACGCGGCGCAGGGGGTCGAGGCGCAGACGCTGGCGAACGTGTACCAGTCGATCGAGCACGATCACGAAATCATCCCCGTTATCAACAAGATCGACCTGCCCGCGGCCGACGTCGACAAGGTGAAGGCCGAGATCGAGGATATCATCGGGCTGCCCGCCGACGACGCGGTGCTCGCCAGCGCGAAGGCCGGCATCGGCATCGAGGAAGCGCTCGAGGCGATCGTCACGCGCATCCCGCCGCCGAAGGGCGACGCCAACGCGCCGCTCGTCGCGATGCTCGTCGACAGCTGGTACGACCCCTATCTCGGCGTCGTCATCCTGATCCGCGTTATCGACGGCGTGCTGAAAAAAGGGCAGCAGATCAAGTTCATGCAGGCGGGCACCACCCATTTGATCGACCGCGTTGGCTGTTTCACGCCCAAGATCGAGCAGCTGACCGAGCTTGGCCCCGGCGAGATCGGCTTCATCACCGCGCAGATCAAGGACGTCGCGCAGGCGCGCGTCGGCGACACCGTGACCGACGCGAAAAAGCCCGCGGCACAGGCGCTGCCGGGGTTCAAGGAAGTCCAGCCGGTCGTGTTCTGCGGCATGTTCCCGACCGACGCCAACGACTTCGAGAAGCTCCGCGAGAGCATCCAGAAGCTGCGGCTCAACGACGCGAGCTTCAGTTTCGAGATGGAAAGCAGCGCGGCCTTGGGCTTCGGCTTCCGCTGCGGTTTCCTCGGCCTGCTGCACCTCGAGATCATCCAGGAGCGGCTGACCCGCGAATATGACCTCGACCTGATCACCACCGCGCCGTCGGTGGTGTACAAGCTGAAGCTCGGCCACACCAAGAATGAGGCGGCGAAGGAGATCGAGCTCCACAACCCCGCCGACATGCCCGACCCGAACCGCATCGACGAGATCGAGGAACCGTGGATCGAGGCGGTGATTTACGTGCCCGACGACTATCTCGGCCCGATCCTGAAGCTGTGCCAGGACCGGCGCGGGGTGCAGAAGAATTTGACCTATGTCGGCGGGCGCGCCCAGATCACCTATGAACTGCCGCTCAACGAGGTGGTGTTCGATTTCTATGACCGGCTGAAGAGCATCAGCCGCGGTTACGCCAGCTTCGACTATCACCAGATCGGCCATCGCCCCGGCGACCTCGTCAAGATGAGCATCCTGGTCAACAACGAGCCGGTCGACGCGCTGAGCATGATCGTCCATCGCGGCACCGCCGAGACGCGCGGCCGCGGCATGTGCGAGCGGCTGAAGGACCTGATCCCGCGCCACATGTTCAAGATCCCGATCCAGGCCGCGATCGGCGGCAAGGTGATCGCCCGCGAAACCATCGCCGCGCTGCGCAAGGACGTGACCGCCAAATGCTATGGCGGCGACGCGACCCGCAAGAAGAAGCTGCTGGAAAAGCAGAAGGAAGGCAAAAAGCGGATGCGCGAATATGGCAATGTGAACATTCCGCAGGAGGCGTTTATTGCGGCGCTGCGGATGGGGGATGACGCGTGATCGGCTTTTTTCATCAAAGGAGAATGAGGGCAGGTGGACGGATCAGGCGAGCTTAAGCCCGCCTTGCGGTTCAAGCGGGCGGATTAGCCGTGCTCCCGAACGTAATCGCAACAAGCATAATGGGCTGAATCGTTCGTAATTTTAGGATAGAAGTTCCGCCCGCCTTTATAATATTATAAATAACTATATCGATCCGCGCGTGCTTACGCGTCCCAATATATAGTCTTCAACACTGGTTATTTGAACTGCATCGGTGCTAGTTCCTCTCCTAGAATATATATGATAAATTTTTTGATCTTTGCATTTGCATAGTGACGTCTTCCTACGCGGCGTCACCGCTATGAGGCAAACTGTTTTTCCGTCGATGGAGCCAAGTTCGATACGCAAGTGATGCGCAATGTCACGCGGTTCGTGAAAGAACTGCTCAATTGTTGTTCTAAGTGTCCTCAACCATCCGTCAACGCTTTGGTCAGTTGCGCAAGTGACGGCCAGTTCCCTTTCAATCCCGAAAATGCTACCGTCGTCCTTGACGCCAATTAGCAGGCGTCCGCCGGTTTCGTTTAGGAATCCGCAAATTGTTTTCATGGCCGAGTTGGCTATTCTAGGCGAGCGTAGGTCTGCCACCGTTGCGTTTTCGTCTTTGGCCTGTCGGTCTACATCAAGCCATAAGGTCGATTTGTACTCCACATTCGGGATTTCCCCGGAGAGAAGCTCTTTCTTGATGCGCTCGCCCACTTGACCTAGGTCATCCTCTGGCAGTCGAGTAAGGACGATTTGGGTGGAGAAGTCTCGGATGCCCTTGGGGTCTGGCGCAATTTTTACGCCATGTTCCTCGGCTTCTCGACATAGCGCTTGAATTGCAGAAAGCGGATCTTCCTCTGCATCCGGTAAATCGGGGCATGCAAGCAGGTTGCTAAGGCTAGCCGTGACCCCCTGTGCAGCCGCCTCAACAAAGTACCAGGTTAGGCGCTTTGACACGACTACTTCGGATCAGAGAGAAATTTGGGTTAAAGTTAGCATATGATCAGCGATTTTATCCGCTCGCATCTCCCAAAAATCTTTTGCTTTGCTCCTGTCTTGTTTCAAGAGATCGAAAAGTTCTTCATCAATGTATACTTTTTCTAGGGCGTCCTTCGCGGAGTCGAATGATATGTTGCGACTCTCTATATAGGCGCCGGGTGACATGTCGCGCCAATCTTGATTAGTTTTTGGACTCAGTGGCATCAAGTTTGAGATGCTATTTGCATAATCGACTGGCCCACGCTTCGGATCAAGAATTACGGAGAATTCTCCGGATGCATTGTTCTTGCACCATTTGCGAGGGTAAATGTGATGCAAATGTATCTGTAGTGGTTTTCCTTTCTCCAGGCTCTCTCCTCCAATATCGTGGCGAGTAGCTGCAATCATCGGAAGTTGTAGAGCGCTTTGCATCGCGCCACCCGGGCGACCGTTAAGTAGTATATCAATTAGTCGTTCCTTAGATGGAACTTCTTTGTCTAGATATCGCTCAAGTCTTGCGGAGGAAGTTGAAATCCAGTCTGGTGTATTCGAAAATTCATCGCGAGTCTCTAGGATGTTCTTAATTTCATTTATATCTGCACCTAGAGTCGTCAGAAACCCCTGGTCATAGCGTCCAGAAAGAGCATTCCTCCAAAAAAAAGCCTTATAGAGGCAATTCAGCTCGACCTTTGACCATACCGCATCTCCGCCTGGATAATCCTGGTCGAGGTGCCAACGTAGACCAACATAGACGGCACTGGAGACGGGGTAAGGGCATCGGTCCGACGAAAATGAACCGCCAGCCACTAGGTTTTGAAAGTCGAGCAGGTACTTTGCAAATGAATCTTGTCGACTCACAATTTGCCGCCAATGGCTCTTGGGCGTATTCAGGAGGTCGGGCGATTTTACGCTCCTGATCTCTTTGCGCTTGCCTTTCGTTTTCCTGGGGGGTTCTGGTTTATTTGCGCGAGCGACGTAGCAAGCGGTTACAAGCTGGGCAGTCAATTCCGGTCGTTTTTCAGATGATATCCATCCGATTGCCCCCGGCAATTCAGACGCCTCGTCAAGCCAATCTCTTACTGATAGCGGTTCGCCTTCCTTGGTCGTCTCCGTCAGTATCCAGCTGTGGATGAGATCAACAGTGGATACTTTCACTCCGGTCTGATTGAGCGTTTCGAAAATGTCACAGATTCGGCCAAGGTCATAGTCGGCTGGGACAGTATAAACCGCGATGGTCGATTGGAATATTCCCTTATAAGCTTCTCTCAAAATCTTTCGGCGTCGATCCATTTCTTCTCGATCTGGAACTTCATTTTCCGGATATATGTGAGTGTCGCCCAGAGATTCGAGATAATCCATCCATTGCTCTGTTATGGGTTTGTTATCGAACGACGAAAGCGGGAAGAGGCCAGCGGCCATACAAGCCTTGACAGAGCGCAGGTTGTCCTTCTCCAACTCTCTGGACTTCTTGAATGCTATTCTTTCGCTTGGCTCAATGGCTGTAACGTCTAAGAAAAAGCTTCCGGAGTATTTTCGCCTGTTGTCAGTCTGTTTAAAGTTCCCGAAAAGCATTGCTAGCGCGGTGCATCTTTGCCTTCCATCCAATATTGCTCGAGGTTCGTTCGCCTTTTGCTCGGTGAATTGTCGATTGATACTTTTTCCGTCGTTCTCATCCCAGTCTGGCAGGGAAATTTGTTCGAGGTGATCAAAATCTGGCTCTTGGGGTTGATTCCACAACGTCATCATCCCAATCGGGTATCCATCGATTATTGAAGTCGCGAGAGCGGAGATCGCTGGCACATCCCAGACAAACTCTCTTTGAAACGGCGGCACAAGCCATTTACCCTCTTCGAGCCGTTCTAGTGCTTCAGGTACGGAAACAGATGTAATTCGTTCTGACGCGCTCATGTGCCCTCCAAGTCTGATGCCATGGGAAGCACAAATTCTCGATGTGATCTAGCTGGTTATTCCAATAAGATGACAATTTCGGCTCGGCGGAGATCGGCCCATGCCACTCATCCGTTGGGCACGCTAAGCCAAAATGGACGAGGAATTGGCAGCAGCCAAGGCGTAGCCTTAGCGGTCGTAATGAATTCGCCCGCCGACCTCCTCCAACCGCACGATCCGCACCACGCACCGCGCCGGAATCTCGATCACGCCGCTGAGCATCACGCGTTGCGCGTCGCCGACGACCATCGCCGATCCGGCGATGATCTTGACGCAATCGTCGTCGTGGACGAGGCGGCCGACCGAGTAGCAGGTCTGCACCGGACGGGGCGCAAGGCCCGCACAGTCGATCCAGCCGCCCGCGGGTTCGGGCGGCTGAATCCATTCGATCGCGACGTTGCGGCCGAAGCGGGCGGGGCGGTCCGGGTGGGGGTGCTCTTCGTGGCGGTCCTTTTCGCGGCTCATGGCGCGTCCCACGGGCTGCGCTTTTGGCCAACCTCACCCGCGTTCCACGCGGCCCAGCTTTCCTCGCTGTAGGCGGCGGCGAATTCGCGTTCGAGCTGCCGGATGTCGCGCTCGACGCGGCGGCGGGTGGCGTCGCGGTCCTTGAGGGTGGTGCCGCCCCGCATGGAGACGGGGTTCGGGATGCCATAGGGGCGGTCGAGGACGGGCGGGCGTGCGGCCTGCCAGGCCTCGGCGCGTTCGCGGACCGTGTGGGCGACGGCGCGCATGTCGCCGCGGGTGATCGTGCCGTCGAGGAGGTTGCTTTCGCCATAGGCGCCCTCGACGATATGGTCGCCATAGTGGCCGAACCAGATCTCGTCGGTCTGGCCCTTGCTGCCGTCGGGGTCTTCGGCGGGCGGGTGCCATTCGACGTGCGACAGGTCGCCGCCTTCCTCTGCCTCCCAGTCGATATTGCCCGCGCCGGCGGCGAGCGGGACGATCATGTCGGGGTGGTGCATGTGCCACTCATGCTTTTGCGGGTGGAGGAAGGCGTCGGCCTTTTGCACCGCGTTCCAATCGGTGCCGGGGCCGGTGAGCATGTCCCACGCGGCGCGCTTGACCGGGTCGTGCGAAAT
>Ga0155175_133_pt1 | contig 50353 bp, 38 predicted proteins | sample RifCSPhighO2_01_FD_106143 | JGI IMG/M metagenome (GOLD analysis project Ga0155175, IMG submission 106143) | Sphingopyxis sp. RIFCSPHIGHO2_01_FULL_65_24 | reverse complement strand
GCTGGGGACCCGCAAGGCTTCGGGGTGTCTCGACTTCGCTCGACACGAACGGCTAGATTGATGTCCGTGAGCACCGAAACGGAAAAGACGATCGACGAAGTTGACGGCGCTAACTTGGCGGCGATTGATGCTGCCATCGCCGCCGCCGCGCGCCCTTTCGTCATGCGCGGCCTCGCGTCCCACTGGCCCGCCGTCGCAGCCGCAGGGCAGGGCGACCAGGCCATCGCCGCCTGGCTCGCCGCGCGCGACAATGGCAAACCGCTGACCGTGCTGGTCGGCCCGCCAGAAACCGGCGGGCGCTATTTCTACACCGACGACATGCGCGGGGTGAATTTCCGCAGCGAGAAGATGCCGATGGCGACGCTCGTCGAACGGCTCCTCGCGATCCGCGGCGATCCCGCGGGACCCACGCTTTACGCCGGATCGACCCCGACCCCCGAAAGCGTCGCGAGCTTCGCCGCCGAAAATCCGCTCGGCATCGATGTGCAGGGCGTCGATCCGCGCATCTGGGTCGGCAACGCCAGCCGCATCGCGCCGCACTACGACATGGCGTCGAACATCGCGGTCGTCGTCGCGGGCCGCCGCCGCTTTTCGCTGTTCCCGCCCGAGCAGATTTCGAACCTCTATGTCGGCCCGGTCGAGCGCACCATTGCCGGCCAGCCGACGAGTATGGTCGACCCCGACCATCCCGACCTCGACCGTTATCCGCTTTATGCCGACGCCGAACGGCACAAGCTGGTCGCCGATCTCGAACCCGGCGACGCGCTCTTCATGCCGCCGATGTGGTGGCACCATGTCCGCTCGACCGGTGCGCTCAACGTCCTCGTCAACTACTGGTTCGGCCAGCGCACCGACCGCTTTCCTTTCGCGGCGCTGATGCTCGCGATGCATTCGATCCGCGAACTCCCCGACGCCGAGCGCGAAGCGTGGCGCACCTGGTTCGACCATTATGTCTTCGGCGAGGGGGCGGGGGACGCGGTCGCGCATCTTCCGCTCCACGCGCAAGGCGTCCTCGGTCCGCCGTCGCCGCAACGCGACCGGATGATTATCGACTATGTCATCGGCATGTGCCGGGGCGGGGGGAGCTAGATCCTCCCTGTGGCCGAAGGCCATGGGGAGGGGGACCGCTCGCGAAGCGAGGGGTGGAGGGGCCGTGGAGGGCGCGTGGACAAGCTGCCCTATAAATCCCGTTCGTGTCGAGCGAAGTCGAGACCCCCATCGGGCGCGCACGTCTTCGGGGTGTCTCGACTTCGCTCGATACAAACGGAAATAGAGGCAGGCCTGGAATGCATTCCAAACCTCACCCACCCGCCCGCCACGCCGAAGGCGACCGTCCCGTCCACTGCCGGAACGCCCGCGTAAAGCTCCGCGCTTCGGCATAACCCAGCATCTCGGCGATCGCCTCGACCGTCGCATTGCCGCTGGTCAGCAACCGCATCGCCTTGTCGCGCCGCACATTCTCGCGGATCGTCGCCAGCGTCGTGCCCTCCGCGCGGAGCAGGCGGCGCAGTTTGTGCGGCGACAGCCCGGTCGCCACCGCCAGTTCCTCCAGAGTCAGATCGGGGCTGCGCGTCAGATACTGCCGCACCCGCCGCGCGACGCTCGCATCGCTCGCCGGGATCGTCATGATGTCGAGCGGCGCCGCCGCGATCATCGCCTCCAGTTCGTCCCGCGTGCGGCGGATCGGTGCGTGCAGCGCGTGTCCGTCCATCAATATTCGCCGCGCCGCGCCGTCGAAGCGGTGGCGGCACGGGAAGAGATATTTGAACTCCTCGAAATAGGCTTGCGGACGCGGATAATCGAACTCGGCCGCCAGCAGCGAAATCGTCTCGCCCGCCAGCCAGCAGGCGAGCCGGTGCCAGATGATCAGCCAGAATTCGCTGAAATACTGATCGGGATCGAGATCGGGGCGGTTGAAACGCACCACGACCTCCAGCCCCTCGGTGGTCGCGGCGATCCGCGTGTCGATCTCGGCATCGAGCAGATTGTAGAACCGCGCCGCCCGCGCCAGCCCGTCGGCGACGTCGGCGCCTTCCAGCGCCAGCTCGCACGCAAAGGCAAAGCTCCCCGGCCGCACGCGCCGCGCGGTATGGCCCATAAACTCATCGTCCAGCGCCGCCCAGATATTGCGCACCAGCAGCGCCATCGCCTCGGCCGACCCGCGCCACCCCGGCGTCGCGAAATCCGCGGGGTCGAGTCCGGTCCCGAAGGTCAGGTCGCGCACCTGCTTGCCCGCGCGCTCGGCGCCCTTCGTGCAAACCTGAAAATAATAGCCGTCGATCGTCGCCATGATGGCTGCGCATTATGGTGAGTTTTCCTCGCCTGTCATGCCCTGTTTTGACACCCCGCCTCCGCGATATGCGTGAAGATAGACAAAATGGGAGACTGCACATGACCATCCACCCCCGCGAAGAAAGTGCCGCCGACCGCTGGGCGCGCTTCGCCCCGATCGTCACCGGTGACGACTATGTCGCCTCGCTCCGGAACCGCGGCGTCGAGGTCTGGCTGTTCGGCGAGCGCGTCGCGGAACCCGTCGACCACCCGATCATCCGCCCCTCGATCAACGCGCTCAAAATGACCTATGACCTCGCGGTCGCCGACCCCGAGCTCGCGACCGCGCACAGCGACCTGATCGACGCACCGGTCAACCGCTTCCTCCACATCGTCGGCTCGCCGCAAGACCTCGTCATGAAGAACCGCATGCAGCGCAAGATGGGCCAGCTCACCGGCACCTGCTTCCAGCGCTGCGCCGGACTCGACACGATCAGCGTCCTCCACTCGATCACCTACGACATCGATGCGAAGCACGGCACGTCCTACCACCAGCGCTACCTCGACTTCATGCGCCACGCCCAGCGCGCGAACATCATCATCGGCGCGGGCATGACCGACCCCAAGGGCGACCGCTCGAAACGCCCTCACGAACAGGCCGACCCCGACATGTTCCTGCACGTGACCAAGCGCACCGAGGCGGGCGTCTATGTCACCGGCGCCAAGGCGCATATGACCGGCGGGCTGAACTCGCACTGGATTTGCGTGATGCCGACGATGAACATGGGCGAGGCCGACCGCGATTTCGCGATCGTCGGCCTGGTCCCCGGCGACGCGGCGGGCCTCACCTATATCTACGGCCGCCAGTCGTGCGACACCCGCGCGATGGAGGCGGGCGACATCGACCAGGGCAATGCGCGCTTCGGCGGGCAGGAAACGCTCGTCGTCTTCGACAATGTCTTCATCCCGCACGAACATGTGCTAATGGACGGCGAATATGAGTTCGCGCAGGACATGGTTGCGCGCTTCACGTCATACCACCGCGCCTCCTACGTCTGCAAAACCGGGCTCGGCGACGTGATGGTCGGCGCCGCGGCGCAGGTCGCGGACTATAACGGCGCCGAGGCGGCGAGCCATATCAAGGACAAGCTCGTCGAGATGACCCACCTCAACGAGACCATCTATTCCTCCGCCATCGCGTCGAGCCACGAGGCGAAACAATTGCCGTCGGGCATCTTCATGAACGACGCGATGCTTGCCAATGTGTGCAAGCACAATGTGACGCGCTTCCCCTACGAGATTTCGCGCCTAGCGCAGGACCTTGCGGGTGGGATCATGGTGACGATGCCGTCCGACGCCGATTTCAAGAATGAGACGATCGGCCCGATCCTCGAGAAATATATGAAGGGCAAGCACAATGTCCCGGTCGAATATCGCCAGCGCATCCTGCGGTTGATCGAGAATATGACGCTTGGCCGCAACGCCGTCGGTTACCTTACCGAATCGATGCATGGTGCGGGGTCGCCACAGGCGCAACGCATCCAGATCCTGCGCGGCATGGATGTCGAAACCAAGAAAGGTTTCGCGCGCGACCTTGCCGGGATCGTTGAAGGGTAGCAGCATCCCGTCCGAAGAGAGGAGCGCGCGATGACGGTACCGGTAATCGCGATCTGCGGCATCGCCACCGATGAGGCGAGCTGGCAAGGCATGCCCGTCGATCGCATCTTCGTGCCGCGCGGCGCCTCGGTCGAGGCGATGGCCGAGGCCATACTCGCCGACCTGCCCGCCCGCTTCGCGCTCTGCGGCCATTCGATGGGGGGCTATGTCGCACTGGAGCTCGCCGCGCGTGTCCCCGAACGGCTGACGGGCTTTGCAATGCTCAGCAGCGCCTGCACCGCTGACAGCGACGAAGCCAGGGCAGGGCGGCAAGCGGCCATCATGCGGGCGCGCGACGACTTTGGCCTGCTGGCGGACCGTCTCGCCCGCGCGATGCTGTCGCGCACCAGCCGCGCCGACGCCGGTCTGCTCGCCGACACCCATGCGATGCTGCTGCGCTGCGGGGCCGAACGGTTCGCCGAGCAGCAGGCGGCGGCCTCGACGCGCGTCGACCGGTGCGGCCTGCTCGCCGGCATCGCCGGTCCGGCGCTGGTGCTCGCGGGCGAGGACGATGCGATCGTCTCTCCCGATCGTTCGCGCGACATGGCGGCCGCTTTGCCCGATGCCGTGCTGCACATGATTCCCGTGTGCGGTCACGTTCCCCAGCGCGAGGCACCCGAAGCGACCCATGCCGCGCTGATGGCGTGGCGCGACCGATTGGAAACGCGATGAAACCGACGCCGCCCCGCCTCGATCCCGGTTCCTATCCGCTCCACAAGGCGGTGCCGATCCGCTTTTCCGACATCGACATGTTCCGCCACCTCAACAATGTCGCAACCGGGCAATTTTATGAGGAAGCGCGTTTCGAACTGCTCGCTGAAGCGCGGGTGCAGGTCGCCAAGGAAGACAGTCCGGCGCTGGTGATCGCCAATGTCGACACCGCCTTTCTGGGACAGGCGCGCTACCCCGGCACCATCGACGTCGCGACCGGCATCGTCCGCGTCGGCGAGCGTTCGCTCGTCATCGGGCAGGGGCTGTTCGTCGGCGGCAAATGCATCGGCTGCGCCGACAGCGTCGTCGTTTCGACCGGACCCGCGGGTCCGATTTCGTTTCCAGCCCCGATCATCGAATATCTGTCGCGGCTGCTGCTGTCCGGCGGCGGCGATCCGGCCTGACGAGCGTCGATCCGCTCGCGGACGGGAATGGAACGTGATGCTGGCATGACCTGTCTGAAAGACCTCGGTTCATCGTCTCAAAGATTTTCTTTGCCGCAAAAACCGCGGTCCGCCATTGACGACTCCAATATCAATCTTTTAAGTTGAGATTGTCACTCGGAGCTGGTCGAGACGGGTGACGGGCTCTCCCGCTCCTCTTCGACCCGCGGCTTTTGAACGGGAAAGCAGCTTGCTCCGCGTTACCAACGGCTAAAGCGCGTGATGCTCGGGCGACAGCGCCAGGCATTGCGTTCCCCCAGAAGGGGTATTGCGATGCGCATGTGTAGTATCATCATCTAGACTTTCGCCCTTCCTGTGCGCGGGATAGCGGACCACCGCATCCCTTCCGCACGGCGGCGCCTTCCTTTCATCGTGGCCGATTCCCTCACGCGAGGGCTCACGGTCCAGCGTCCGGCGCCTGCGCGTCGACGACAGGTGAAACCATGCCTTTGCTGACCCAATCCGACCTGTCGGATCTGGCTCGCTATCCTGCGTCCCTGCGCAGCGCGGCTCGCGCTTTGTGGGGCGACGGTCTGGCGAGCGGACGATCCGGCGCGGCGCATAGCGCTCATCTCAAACACATCAAAAAGGGGGCGGGAACGCCGCCCGGGGACAAAATATGACGACGAAATTCTCTCCCGACCACCGGCTCAAACTGTTGCTCGGCGCCGCCGTGGCATGGCATGCGGTGCCCGCCGCGGCCACCGAAGCCGCCACCGACGCCGCGACCATCATCGATGGCGAAGCCTCGGCCGAAGCGGCCGGCGACAGCTATGACGGCAGCGAAATCATCGTCTCGGCGCGCCGCCGCGACGAAAGCGCGCAGAACGTCCCGATCGCGCTGTCGGTCGTGGGCGCGGAAACGCTCGAGAAGACCGGCAATTACACGCTGACCCAGGTCCAGCAACTCGTGCCGAGCCTGCAGGTGTTCAGCTTCAACCCGCGCAACACCAACATCAATATCCGCGGCCTCGGCAGCAATGTCGCGCTCACCAACGACGGGCTGGAGAACGGCGTCGGTTTCTATATCGACAATGTCTATTACGGCCGCGTCGGTCAGTCGCAGTTCGACCTCGTCGATCTTCAGCAGATCGAGGTTTTGCGCGGACCGCAGGGAACGTTGTTCGGCAAGAACACCACTTCGGGCGCGATCAACATCACGTCGCGCAAGCCGAGCTTCGACCCCGAATTCTCGGGCGAGGCGAGCGTCGGCGATTATGGCTATTATCAGCTGCGTGCTTCGGCCTCGGGTCCGATCGTCCAGGATCTGCTCGCGATCCGGGTCAGCGGCTCGGCGACCGAACGGCGCGGGTTTCTCTACAACGATACCCAGAATGAACGCGCGCAGGATTATTCGAACTGGAGCTTGCGCGGGCAATTGCTCTTTACGCCCTCGTCCGATGTCGAGGTGCGGATCATCGGCGACTTCGCGCGCCAGAAGCAGAACCATGTGCTCAACGTCCTCGCCGATTATTTCGGTACCTATGACAATGGCGCCGCGATCCCGAACAATTTCGCGCAGCGTGCGGCGCGCTTTCCCGGCTACACTTTCCCGACCATCGATCCCTTCGCGCGCCGCGGCGAGGCGAACAGCCATTATCAGTCGAACATGGACGGCTATGGCGTGTCGGGGCAGCTCGACTGGGATATTGGCGGCGCCAAGCTGACGTCGATCACGGCCTATCGCTGGTGGGACTGGAACCCCGCCAACGACGGCGACTCGACGTCGCTGCCGGTTATCACCAAGGCGCAGCAGGCGAACCGGCAGCGTCAGTTCAGCCAGGAAGTCCGTCTCGCATCGGACAGCACCGGCCCGATCAACTATGTCGTCGGCGCCTATTATTTCTGGCAGGTGATCCGTGGCAAGGGCGCCACGGCTTATGGGCCGGCCGCAGCGTTATGGAACCGGCCGCCCGCATCGCCGTTCTCGCTCGCCACATGGGAAGCGGCGGTCAACGGGTTCGAGGCGAATTCGACCTCTGACCCGCGTACCAAAAGCTATGCGCTGTTCGGCCAACTCGACTGGAAGTTCACCGATCGCCTGACGCTGACTGCGGGGCTTCGCTATACGCGTGAAAAGAAGAGCGGATCCTTTCACCAATATCATGTGGCGGGCGTCGACCTGTCGACCTTGCCCGCCGATATCGCGCGCGACGCTGCCATCCTGCGGACCCAGTTCAATCCCGTCACCGACTATTCGACCAGCTTCAGCGACAACAGCGTGTCGGGTCTCGCCACGCTGTCGTGGCAGTTCTCCGACGACGCGCTTGGCTATGCGACCTATTCGCGCGGCAACAAGTCTGGGGGGCTCAACCTGACCAGCCTGCCCGTCGGCGTCGACCCCAATGTCGCGCCCGAAAAGGTCGACAGTTACGAAATCGGGGTCAAGACCCAGTGGCTCAATCGTGCGGTAACCTTCAACCTCGCGGGTTTCTGGACCGAGATCAGCGATTATCAGACCGCGATCACCGAGCAGATCGCGAACACCGTAAATTTCCGTCAATATATCGCCAATATTCCCGGCGTCCGTTCGCGCGGGGTCGAGGCCGATCTGGTCGCGGCGCCGACCGATCGCATCAGCTTCTATGCGTCGGCCGCCTACGCCGATACGACCTATAGCGATTATCCGAACGCACCGCAGGCGCCCGAAAGGCTCAACCTCAGCGGCAAGCAGGACCTGACCGGCGAGCAACTGCCCGGCGTGCCCAAATTCACCTATACGCTGGGCGGCGACGCGTCAGCACCGCTCGGCGCGCTCGGTGGACGCGACCTGTCGCTCTACGCCCACGCCGATTACTCGCACCGCTCGACCTTCAATACTTCGTCGAGCGACAGCCGCTATGCCGATGTCCCCGGCTTCGGCATCGCCAATGCGCGTATCGGCATCCGCACCGACGACGGGTTGTTCGACCTGTCGATCTGGGCGCGCAACCTGTTCGACAAGGATTATTTCCAGACCTTGTCGGCGCAGAACACCGGCATCGTCACCGCGCTGATCGGCGAACCGCGCACCATCGGCGCGACGCTGCGGACGAAGCTGTGATCCGCGCCGCCCCTTCCCGAAATTCGCCGAAGGCCCCGACCGGTTCCGCCCGATCCCGCCCTTCCCGGATAGCCCGCCGTCCAACCCCCAAAAGGAGACTGATCATGACGGACCTTCACAACAGCTACGCCAATGCTCGCGACAAGAAAATCGACCTCGACGTCACGCCCGTGACCGGCACCATCGGCGCCGTCGTCAACGGCGTCCAGCTTTCGGGCGATCTGCCCGCGGCGACGGTGCAGGCGATCCAGGCGGCGCTGGTGCGCCACAAGGTGCTCTTCTTTCGCGACCAGCAGCATCTGACCGATCAGGAGCATGAGGATTTCGCCGCATCGCTCGGCGATCCGGTTGCCCATCCGACGGTGCCGGTCGCCGATGGGTCGCGCTACCTGCTCGAACTCGACAGCAAGGAAGGCTATGCGGCGTCGAGCTGGCACACCGACGTGACCTTCGTCGAGGCCTATCCCAAGGCGTCGATCCTGCGTGCGTTGACGATCCCCGAAGCCGGCGGCGACACGTTGTGGGCCAATGGCGAGACCGCCTATGAAGGGCTTCCCGAGACGCTGCGCCAGCTCGTCAACACGCTGTGGGCGACGCACACCAACCTCTACGACTATGCGGCGATCCTGCAGAGCGCGCCCGACGGCGAAAGCGCCGCCAAGCGCATCAAGGACCATCGCAACGTCTTTGCCTCGACCGTCTATGAAACCGAGCATCCGGTGGTCCGCGTCCATCCGGTCAGCGGCCAGCGCAGCCTGTTGCTCGGGCATTTCGTCAAGCAGTTCGTCGGGTTGAACGGGGCGGATTCGGCGCGGCTCTTCGCCATCCTGCAGGACCATATTACCAAGCCCGAAAATGTCGTGCGCTGGCGCTGGCGCGAAGGCGACGTCGCCATCTGGGACAATCAGGCGACCCAGCACCGCGCCGTTGCCGACTTCGGGTTGCAACGCCGCACGCTGCGCCGCGCGACGATCGCGGGCGACACCCCTGTCGCGATCGACGGCCGCACCAGCCGGACGGTGCGCAAGGAAAAGGCGGTACAATACGAACCGGCCTGACGCATTATGGGCCGGCGCCCATACTCTCCTCTCCCATCCTGCGACTGCGCCGGTCCTGTCTGCGGTGCGCCCGGGTTCCATTCGCCCGGGCGCACCGCCCCTTTGTTTCGATCGAACGGACGCCAACATGATCCGCCGCTTTCTTTTTCTCGCCTTGACCCTTGTGACCATCGGCGTGCCGTTTTCCGCCACGGCCACCGAGCGCCGTCCCAATTTCCTCGTCATCGTCGCCGACGACCTTGGCTATTCGGACCTCGGGGCCTTTGGCGGCGAGATCAGGACGCCGCATCTTGACAAGCTTGCGCTCGCGGGCATTCGCCTCGCCGGTTTTCACACCGCGCCGACTTGCTCGCCGACGCGTTCGATGCTGCTTTCGGGCACCGACAATCACCTCGCCGGCCTTGGCACGATGGCCGAGATGATCCGCCCCAACCAGAAGGATCAACCGGGATATGAAGGCTATTTGCGCAGCGATGTCGCGACCTTGGCCGAGCGGCTTTCGGCTGGCGGTTATCAGACGCTCTTTTCGGGCAAATGGCACCTTGGCCTGACCCCTGAGCAGGATCCGCACGCGCGCGGTTTCGCACGCAGCTTCGCCTTGCTGCAGGGCGGGCACAATCATTTCGGGACCGACGCCGATCCCGACAAGGGTGGCCGGGCGACCTATACCGAACAGGGCGAGCGCCTGACGCGCCTGCCGCAGGATTTCTATTCGAGCGATTATTTCGCGACGCGCCTGGTCGATTTTATCGGCGAGCGGCCAGCGGCCGGGGAGCGCGAGCGCCCCTTCTTCGCCTATCTCGCCTTCACCGCGCCGCATTGGCCGCTGCAGGCGCCGCCCGAGGATATCGCCCGCTACAAGGGGCGGTACGACGAGGGTTTCGACGTGCTGCGCGAACGGCGCCTCGCGCGCCAACGCGAACTCGGCATCTTGGCGCCCGGCGTTGCGGCCCACACGCCGCGCAACCGCGACGGCAGTTGGGACTCGCTGACCGCCGGGCAGCAGCGCCTTGCCGCGCGCAACATGGAAATCTATGCCGCGATGGTCGACCGGCTCGACCAGAATGTCGGCCGCGTGATCGAGGCTCTGCGCGCCGCGGGCGAACTCGATAATACGGTGATCATCTTCCTTGCCGACAATGGCGCCGAGGCGCTCGACGTCGAGACTACCGGCGCCGAAATGCTGGCAGGTGCGCTGAAAGGCGCCGACAACGGCTTCGCCAATCGCGGCACGGCGACCTCCTATCTCACCTATGGCGCCGGGTGGGCCCAGGCCGCGACCGCGCCTTCCTGGCTCACCAAGGGCTATCAAAGCGAAGGCGGCACGCGCGCCGTGGCTTTCGTCAGCGGGTTCGGCATTCCCCGGCGGGACGGCGCCGCGACCGCATATCAATCGGTCGCGGATATCGCGCCGACCGTGCTCGAACTTGCCGGGGTCGATGCAACGGCGACGAGGGTCGGCGATCGCACGGTCCGCCCGATCGCCGGCCGGTCGTGGGCCCGCTGGCTGCGCGACCCCCGGGTCCCTGTCTATGGTCCCGACGATGGCGTGGGCGCCGAACTGTTCGGATCGCGCGCTTATCGTCGCGGCGAGTGGAAACTCACCGACATCGGCGACGGGACCTGGCGCCTGTTCAATATTGCCCGCGATCCCGGCGAAACCCGCGACCTGTCGCTCGCCGAGCCCGAACGCCGGACCGAATTGGTGGAGGCCTGGGCGGGCTATGCAAAAACAGTCGGCGTCATCCTTCCCGATTCGGTCCCTTACCGGCCGTAGGCCACCTCGGTTTCGGCAACCGGGGCTGGGTGCGTGGAAGGTGCCTTGCCGACCGCTTCGCCGACGAGGATCAGCGTTGGCGCGTCGGCGGCTAGAGCGCGGGTCGCGAGCGCGAGAAGATCGAGGCGCGTCGCGAGCTGCCTTTCGTCGGGGAGGCTGACGTTGCAGACGACCAGCACCGGCGTCGCGGTGGGCATTCCGGCATCGACCAATCCGCGCGCGATTTCGCCCGCGGCTTCGCGCCCCATATAGAAGGCGAGGGTGGTGCCTGCCGCAGCGAGCGCCGGCCAGTCGAGATCGAGCGCTGCGCCGCGGCGGCTGTGCGCCGTCACGAAACGGACGTCGCGCGCCACGCCGCGCAGTGAGAGCGACACGCCCGCCGAGGCGGCGGCGGCGCTGGCGGCGGTGATGCCCGGACAGACATGGACGACATGCCCGGCGCCGCGCAGCGCCGCCATTTCCTCCGCCGACCGGCCGAACAGCGACGGATCTCCGCCCTTCAGCCGCACGACCCGCTTGCCCGCCGCCGCGGCGGCGACGAGCATCGCGTCGATCGTCTGCTGGTCCTTCGAATGGCGACCCGATCGCTTGCCGACCCCGACGCGTTCGATATGCGGCGGGATAAGGGCAAGAATGTCCGGGCCGACCAATGCATCGTAAAAGACAATGTCCGCCGCCGCGATCAACCGAACCGCTTTCATCGTCAGCAGCTCGGGGTCGCCGGGACCGGCGCCGACAAGCCAGACCGCGCCGGGGGCGAAATCGTCAGGCGGCATTACTGGTCTCCTCGGTCAGGATGCGCGCGAGCGCGGGGCGGCACGATCCGCAATTGGTGCCGGCGCCAATCGCGGCGCCGATCGCCGCGACCTCGGCCAGGCCCTGGTCGCGGATGGCGCCGACGATCGTCTTGAGCCCGATGTCGAAACAGACGCAGATGATCGGGCCGCGGTCGGCCTGCATTCCCGGCGCGCGGCCGGCGAGCAGGGTGGGGGCGACCTCGGGCGCGGACAGCTGGGCGATCAGCCAGTCGCGCGGCGGCAATTCGCCGCTCTCGGTGACGAACAGCGCGCCGGCGAGGCGGCCGTTCGCGACGATCGCGATACGGCGCGTGCCGCGCGCAGCGTCCTGCGCCTCGATGCGTTCGCCCTTGGGAAGCAGCGCTTCGATGCTCTTGAGGTCGCCATTACCCGCGACCTCCCACAGCACGCCGGAAGGCACCGCGACGCGCGTCGCCCACAGACAGCGCGGGGTCTCGTCAAGCTCGCGCGCGAACAGGAGGAAGCCCCGCCATTTGGGCGCGACCGCGGCGATCGATGCGGGGGTGCGCTTGAACCCCGGCTGGCCCGACACGGGATCGACGAGCGGGCGGGGGAGGAGGCCGGTGCGTCCGCCGCTCGCGGTGCGGTCGGTCCAGTGGATCGGGACGAACAGTTCGCCGGGGCGCTGGCCGGGGTGGAGGGCGACGCGATAGAGGCTGTCGCCCTGCGGGGTTTCGATGCGCGCGAGGCCGCCGTCGGCGAGGCCGAGGCGCGCGCCGTCGTCGGGGTGGACCTCGACGAGCGGCTCCTCGCGGTGACGCGCGAGTTTCGGCGCGAGGCCGGTGCGCGTCATCGTATGCCACTGATCGCGATATCGCCCCGTATTGAGCGTCAGCGGCCATTTGGCGAGCGGTTCGGGCAGCGGCTTTTGGGCGACGGGAACGAGGCGTGCGCGGCCGTCGTCTGTCGAAAAACGTCCGTCGGCAAAGACATGATCGCCGCCCCAGCGAAAGGGGATCATGACGTCATAGGCGGCGGTGCCGCCCTGCGCCGCGCCGGGCAGTGCGAACAGGCGCGCACCGTCATTGTCATAGGTCGACAGGCGGCAATGCTCGCGCCAGATGTCGGCGGGACGATCATAGGTGAAGGCGGTCTTCCAGCCCATCCGCCGCCCGACCTCCTTGACGATCCACCAGTCGGGCATCGCCTCGCCGGGCAATGGAAACAGCGCGCGCTGGCGGCTGATCGTGCGGTCCGAATTGGTGACGGTCCCGTCCTTCTCGCCCCACGCGGCGGCGGGCAGGCGGACATGCGCGAAGGCGCCGGTGTCGGTCTTTTCGATGACATCGCTGACGACGACGAAGGGGCAGGCGGCCAGCGCTTCGCGCACGCGGTTCGCGTCGGGCATTGACACCGCGGGGTTGGTCGCCATCACCCACAAAGCCTTGATCCGGCCTTCGCCGACGGCGCGGAACAGATCCACCGCCTTCAATCCGGGTTTTTCGGCGATTGTCGGCGCGGCCCAGAAACGTTGGACACGCGCGCGGTTTTCGGGCGCGAAGTCCATATGCGCCGCGAGCGTCGAGGCGAGTCCGCCGACTTCGCGCCCGCCCATCGCATTGGGCTGGCCGGTGATCGAGAAGGGCGCGGCACCGGGCTTGCCGATGCGCCCGGTGGCGAGGTGGAGGTTAAGGATCGCGTTGACCTGGTCGGTGCCGGCGGTCGCCTGGTTGATCCCCTGGCTGAACATCGTGACGCTACGCGGCGTTGCGGCGAACAGCTCATAGAAACGCCTGAGGTCGGCGGCGGGCACGTCGCAGGTGCGCGCCACCGACCACAGGTCGTTCCCCTCTCCAAGCTGGTCCCAGAAATCCTGCGGCACCGCGACATGGGCCGCCAGATAGTTTTCATCGACCACGCCGGCTTCGCGGCAATGCTGGAGCAGGCCGTTCATCAGCGCGACGTCGCTGCCCGGACGGATCGCGAGGTGCAGGTCGGCCTCCTCGGCGGTCTCGGTGCGGCGCGGGTCGATCACGACGAGCTTGGCGCCCCCCTCGCAGCGCGCGCGGATGCGCTGATAGACGATCGGGTGGCACCAGGCGGTGTTCGATCCGACGAGGACGAACAGGTCGGCGGCGTCGAGGTCGTCATAGGTCGCGGGCACGATGTCCTCGCCAAAGGCGCGGGTGTGGCCGGCGACTGCGCTCGACATGCAGAGGCGCGAATTGGTGTCGATGTTCGCGGTGCCGATGAAACCCTTCATCAGCTTGTTCGCGACATAATAATCCTCGGTCAGCAGCTGGCCCGAGACGTAGAAGGCGACGCTGCCCGGGCCGTGGCGCGCGATGGTCTCGCGGAACTTCTTTGCGACGAGGTCGAGCGCCTTGTCCCAGCTCGCGCGTTTGGCGCCGATCATGGGCGCAAGCAGGCGGCCTTCGAGGCCCACGGTTTCGCCGAGATGGGTGCCCTTCGAGCAGAGCTTGCCCCGGTTTGCGGGGTGGTCGGGGTCGCCGGCGATCTCGACCGCCCGCTCGCCCGTCACCGTCGCGCGGATGCCGCAGCCGACGCCGCAATAGGCGCAGGTGGTGCGGACGGCTTCCGTCATCAGGCGGCCGCCTTCAGCGTGCTGGCGCGGCAGATGAGAACGCGGCCGCCGTCGATCTTGACCGGCACCGTGGGCGTGCAGCCCTTGTCCTCGCCCAGCGCCTCTCCGGTCGACAGGCTGATCCGCCAATTGTGGAGCGGACAGGCGACCGCGCCGCCGTGGACGATGCCCTGCGACAGCCGGCCATGTTTGTGCGGGCATCGGTCGAGAAGGGCGAAGACCTTGCCCTCGGCGGTGCGGAACACCGCGATATCATCGCCCCCCGCGACCTGCACGGTGCGGCTGCCGCGCACCGGGATCTGGTCGACCCAGCCGATGTCGAGCCATTCGGCGGTGGTCATGCATATTCTCCTTGCGGAATGAAGCGCGCCATCGGTGCGTGATGTTCGGCTTCGGCGCCTTCGGCGCGCTGCGCCCAAGGATCGTCCTGGCTGAAGCTTTGCGAATAGAGGAAGCGCGCGCGGAGCGCCTCGCGACCAGCAGAATCGTCGGCTATCCGTGCCTTCACATAATCGACCCCGACGCGCTCGATCCAAGGCGCGGTGCGTTCGAGGTAGCGCGCTTCCTCGCGGTAGAGCTGGATGAAGGCGGCGCAATAATCCATCGCCTCCTGCTCGGTCGCGACCTTGCAGAGGAGGTCGGTGGCGCGGACGTGGATGCCGCCGTTGCCGCCGACATGCAGTTCGTAGCCGCTGTCGACGCAGACGATGCCGAAATCCTTGATCGTCGCCTCGGCGCAGTTGCGCGGGCAGCCCGACACCGCGATCTTGAACTTGTGCGGCATCCAGCTGCCCCAGCTCATCCGTTCGAGCTTGACCCCGAGCCCGGTCGAATCCTGCGTGCCGAAGCGGCACCATTCGGACCCGACGCAGGTCTTCACCGTGCGCAGCGCCTTGCCATAGGCGTGGCCCGACACCATTCCGGCAGCGTTGAGGTCGGCCCAGACGGCAGGCAGATCCTCCTTCCTGATCCCGAAGATGTCGAGCCGCTGGCCGCCGGTGACCTTGACCATCGGTGCGTTATATTTTTCCACCACGTCGGCGATCGCGCGCAGCTCGGTCGGGTTGGTGAGTCCGCCCCACATGCGCGGGACGACCGAGTAGGTGCCATCCTTCTGGATATTCGCGTGCAGCCGCTCGTTGACGAAGCGGCTCTGCTGGTCGTCGACATAGTCGCCGGGCAGCGCACAGAGCAGATAGTAATTGAGCGCGGGGCGGCACGACGAGCAGCCGTCGGGGGTCGTCCAGTGCAGTTTTTGCATCACCTCGGGGATCGAGCGCATCGCTTGCGCGACGATTTCGCGGCGGACATCGTCATGGCCGAAGCTGGTGCATTTGCACATCGTCTTGGGGCCGCTCTGCACATCGTCGCCGAGCGTCAGCGCGAGCAGATTCTCGACGAGCCCGGTGCAGCTGCCGCAGCTCGCCGACGCCTTGCAGGTGCCGCGCACCGCGTCGAGGCTGTGCGCACCCTTGGCGATGCACGAGACGACCTGGCCCTTGGTGACGCCGTTGCAGCCGCAAATCTCGGCATCGTCCGAGAGCGCCGCAACGGCCGCCTTAGGGTCCGCCGCGCCGCCTCCCGCGGCGAAAGCCTGGCCGAAGATCAGCAGGTCGCGGAGGTCGGAGACATCCTCCTGCTTCTTGAGCAGGTCGAAATACCAATTGCTGTCGGCGGTATCGCCATAGAGGACGGCGCCGACGATGCGGTCGTCCTTGACGATCACGCGCTTGTAGACGCCGCGGCTGGCGTCGCGCAGCACGATATCTTCGCACCCGTCGCCGCCCGCGAAATCGCCCGCCGAGAAGACATCGATCCCCGAGACCTTGAGCTTGGTCGAGGTGACCGACCCGCGATAGCCGGTAGGCTGTTCGACGAGGCCGTCGGCGAGGCTGCGGCACATGTCCCACAGCGGCGCGACGAGGCCGTAGACCTGTCCGTCATGCTCGACGCATTCGCCGACCGCGAGCACCGCGGGGTCGCTGGTCACCATATGATCGTCGACCTGGATGCCGCGCCCGACTGCGAGGCCGGCGTCGCGGGCGAGGGCGACCGAGGGGCGGATGCCGACCGCCATGACGACGAGGCTGGCGGGGATCAGCGTACCGTCCTTGAGTCGCACGCCTTCGACCCTGCCGTCGCCGACGATCTCGGCGGTGTCGGCGCCGGTCAGGATCGTCTGGCCGCGCGCTTCGAGCGCGTTCTTGAGCAGCCAGCCGGCGGCTTCGTCGAGCTGGTGCTCCATCAAGGTCGGCATCAGGTGGATGACGGTGACCTTCATGCCGCGCAAGCTGAGGCCATGCGCGGCTTCGAGCCCGAGCAGACCGCCACCGATCACCACCGCGTCGCCGCCCGCATCGGCGGCGGCGAGCATCGTGTCGACATCGTCCATGTCGCGAAAGGCGATGACGCCGGGCAGGTCCTTGCCGGGCACCGGGATGATGAAGGGGTCGGAGCCGGTGGCGATCAGCAACCGGTCATAGCTTTCGCTGAGCCCGCCGCGCGTCGTCACGGTCCTGGCCGCGCGGTCGATCGCCGCGACGGGATCGCCCGCGACGAGCGCGATGCCGTTGTCGGTGTACCATGCGGCGTCGTTGATCACGATGTCGTCGAAGCATTTCTCGCCCGCGAGGACGGGGGAGAGCATGATGCGGTTGTAATTGACGCGCGGTTCGGCGCCGAAGATCGTGACGCGGTAGCGGGTGGGATCGCGCGCGAGCAGTTCCTCGACCGCGCGGCAGCCGGCCATGCCGTTGCCGATGACGACGAGATGCTCGCGTGTGTCGGCGTCGGGTTTGAGGGGGCGGTGTTCCATCAGAGCATCCAGTCCAGTTGCAGCCAATATTTGTCGGTGTCGGTGGCGAAAGTGTCGGCGTCATAGTGCGCGTAACGGGCGGAGGCGGTCACCTTGCCGAGCTTGGTGCTGGCGAGCAGGTCGATCTCGTCGCCATAGGATCGCGACGCACGGTCGCTGCGATAGTCGTGATACACCGCCTGCAGCGTTACGGCCTTGAACGGCCCCACCGCCTTCCAGCCCCAGCCGGCGCTCGCATAAAGATCGCGCACGCCGTCGGGCGGGGTGGTGAGGAACTTGTCCGCCCAGCCCTGATATTTGAACCCGGTGGCGAGCGGGGTCTGGAAGCTGGTAAGGGCTATTCCGTTGTCGGCGCCGAGTATCTCGTAGCCGGCGCCGACGCGGGGGCCGCCAAAGTCGACGGCGACATCGGCAAGGAAATAGTCCGCCGCATAGTCATTGGGGTTGCGGTGCCAGTCGGACTGGCGCGCATAGGAGAGCTGATAGGCGATCTTCGCCTTGCCGAGCTTCTGGCTGCCGTCGAGCCGCACGCCATAGCTCTGGCTCGACATGCGGAAACCCTGCACCGTCGCCTCGTCCTGATCGACGAGATAGGCGAAGGCGGCGAGCTTGCCGACCGGGGTCGCGACGCTCAGATTCCCGAAGACATTGTCGCCCGACACCGCTTGCTGCCGCGCGCCCGCGCCATCGATGCCCCAGATGGTGCGGACGCTCCAGGCATAGGTCAGGTCGGCCTTGATACCCTTGGCCGGGGTGATTTCGGCGCGGACCGCGTCGAAGCTCTGCCCGTTCTGGCGGAAGGGCACCGCGCCGACGAAACGCTCGTCGTCGAGCGCGATCCGCTGGCGCCCCGCGGTGAGGCCGAAGGTCGGTGAGGCGTAGCGGAGCTGGGCGCGGGCGAGGGCGATATTCTCGGGATCCGCCACCAGCGGCCGCGTCGCGGCGCCGTGGAGACCGTCGAAATAATCGTCGACGAGGGCGAGATTGCCTTGGCCTTCGACGAGCGCCGACCAGCGCCCGGCCTTCGCCTCGACCCCGGCGCGGACGCGCAGGGTCAGGGCGTCGGCTTCGGCGGCGAGGCCGTCCTGGTCGACGCTCTCGTAACGGAGCCGGGCCTCGCCGAGCGGCTTGAGGGTGACGTCCTGGGCGTGCGCCACCCCGGCCGGCGCGAGCGCCAGCAGGATGAAAAGGGTGCGGGTCATGATTTAGATCTGCACGCCTTCGGCCGCGCCCCAGGTCGCGCGCCACTGGCCCTTGACGAAGATCAGCCCGACCAGCGCGACGACCGCGAGCCCCGCGAAGATGTAGAAGCCGGGGCCGAAGCTGCCGCTCCACTGCTTGGCGAAGCCCAAGGAGGAGGCGAGGTAGAAGCCGCCGACGCCGCCCGCCATGCCGACGAGCCCGGTCATCACCCCGATCTCGGCCGAGAAGCGCTGCGGCACGAGCTGGAAGACCGAGCCGTTGCCGGTGCCGAGCGCGAGCATCGCGATGACGAACAGGGTGAGCGCGGCGGGCAGGGTTGCGGCCTGTGGCACCCCGGCGAGCGCCAGCGCGGCGACGACGAACACCATCATCAACGCCTTCACCCCGCCGATCCGGTCGGCGAGCGCGCCGCCCATCGGGCGCACCAGCGATCCGGCGAACACACAGGCCGCGGTGCAATAGCCCGCCATCACCGGGGTCAGGTGGAACTGGTCGGTGAAATAGATGGGAAGCGAGGCGGCGAGCCCGACGAAACCGCCGAAAGTCACCGAATAAAAGGCCATCAGCCACCAAGCGTCGGCGGTCTTGAGCGGTTCGAAATAATCGACCAGCTTCTTCGGCGCGGGCGCGTTTGGCGCGTCCTTCGCCATCGCGAGATAGACGAAGAAGACGATCGTCAGCGGGATGCAGGCGAGGCCGAGCGCCGCGTTCCAGCCGAACAGCTTGGCGAGGCCGGGGGCGAAGAGCGCGGCGAGCACGGTGCCCGAATTGCCCATGCCGGCGAAGCCCATCGCCTTGCCCTGATGCTCGGGCGGGTACCAGCGGCTCGCGAGGGGGAGGGCGATCGCGAAGCTGGCGCCGGCGAAGCCGAGGATCACGCCGAGCGCGAGGGTGCAGGCGAAGCTGTGGACCCCCATGGCCCAAGCGGTGAAGAGCCCGGCGATGACGATGAGCTGGCTGATCGCGCCCGAGCGCTTCGGCCCGATGCGGTCGACGAGCAGGCCGTTGACGACGCGCAGCAGCGCCCCTGCCAGCGTCGGCACCGCGACCATGAGCCCCTTTTGCGCGGGGCTGAGGCCGAGGTCTTCGGAAATCGCGGGGGCGAGGGGGCCGAGGATCACCCAGACCATGAAGGCGAGGTCGAAATAGAGAAAGGCGGCGACCAAAGTCGGCCAGTGGCCGCTGGTCCAGAAATTCGATTTGGGCCCCGTTCCGCTGCCCCCGCTGATCGTCGTCATCGTCCGTCCCCTTGTGTGACGGGCAATAAAAAAGCCGCCAGGACGGCGGCCACGCGGGCGCATCCTGACGGCTTCATTGCCTGTTGGATTACGGGAAAAAGGCTCCCCGCCTACCGCGCGGGCCAGCCCCGTCGTTGGAGCCGTCGCCGCTTTATCCTGCCCCGGCAGCCTTGCCGAGTGCCTCAAGACTGCCTGATTCGCTCCCGCGCCGCAAGCCGTTATTTCGCAGGTGCAGCATAGGCTCGAAAGCTAGGGAAGTTCAGCGAGATAGGCCTCGATATCGTCGGGATCGAAGGCGCGGCCGTCAAAAAAACGGTCGCTGCCGAGCATCAGGCGGCCCTGCGTCGAGCCGGCGCCGATCGGCTCGTCGAGTCCGCCTTCGAGCTTCGAACTGGCTCCCGGGAGCGGGGCGCCCGAGCCCGCCAGCGCGGCGCGATAGATGTCGGGACGGAAGACTGCCGCCGCAGTCGCGGCATCGCCGGGCGCAAAGCCGATATCGTCCCAGCGAACCATCTGCGAATAGAGCCAGGCGGCCTGGCTGCGCCAGGGGAAGTTAGCGGCCTCGCGATACTGGAACATGAAATCGGCATAGTGGATCGGCGCGCCGCCGGGCTCGACGCGGACGCGGTCGGTGATCGCGCGCAACACCGCATCGCGCGAGGCATCGAGATATTCGGGGCGCGCGAGAATGTCGGCGCTCTCCTCCGCGGTACGGCGCGCGACGAAATGGGCGGCGGCGGCGTGCAGCGCGCGGAGCAACGCTTCGACCGCGTCGCGGCGTTCGTCGATGGTCTCCTCGCGCATCGCGAGCACCTTTTCGACGCCGCGGCGCCAGATTTGCGCGGTCGCCAGCGCGATATGGCCGACGCCGCGGTCGACCGCGATCGAATTCCACGGCTCGCCGACGCAGATGCCGTCCACCTCGCCCGCCGCGAGCGCATCGGCGGCGAAGGGCGGGCTGGTGACGACGATCTCGACGTCGCTGTCGGGACGCACGCCGACCCCGGCGAGCCAGTAGCGGAGCATGTAATTGTGGCTTGAATAGCGGTGGACGACCCCGAAGCGCAGCGGCTTGCCCGCCGCCTTGCGCGTCGCCGCGACGGTCCGGAGCGCGGCACCGATCGCCGCCGGATCGCCGAGCGCCCCGCCAAGCCCGACGGCGCGGGCGAGCGCGGTCGAAAAGGTGACCGCATTGCCGTTGAGGCCGAGGACGAAGGGGACGGCAAGCGGCACCGCCGGGCGGTCGCGTCCGAGCGCGGTGGCGATCGCGAGCGGCGCGATCATGTGCGCGGCATCGGTATGGCCGTAGAGCAGCCGGTCGCGCACCGTCGCCCAGGTCATGTCGCGCACCAGCTCGATCGCCACGCCTTCGCGCGCCGCGAAGCCCAGTTCGTGCGCGAGGATCGGCAGCGCGGCGTCGACGAGCGGCAGGAAGCCGATACGGAAGCGCTCGGCGGTCATTCCATGTCTCCCATCAGCGCTTCGCTGGTCACGATGGCTTCGGCGATTTCCGAAATCCGGCGGTTGGTGCGCATTGCCTGCCCACGCAGCAGCGCATAGGCGGCGGGCTCGTCCACCTCGCGACGCTTCATCAGGATCGCCTTGGCCTTGTCGATCACCGCGCGTTCGGCGAGCGCGTTCTTGGCATCGTCGAGTTCGCGCTGGAGCCGCGAGAAGGCCTGGAAGCGGCGGACGGCAAGCTCGACAACGGGCTTGATCCTTTGCTTCGACAGGCCGTCGACGACATAGGCCGAGACGCCGGCATCGATCGCCGCGCCCGTCACCTCGGCATCGCTCTGGTCGACGAACATCGCGATCGGGCGCGCAAGCGCGCGCGACATCGCGAAGAAATCCTCAAGCAGGTCACGGCTGGGGTTTTCGAGGTTGATCAGGACAACCTCGGGCTTCGCGGCCTCGACCTGCGCGACGAGCGGCCCGGCGGGATCGATCAGCACCAGATCGTCGAGTCCGGCCTCGCGCAGGCCATCCGAGATGATCGCGGCGCGCGTCGTGCTGGTGTCGATGATCGCGATCCTCATGGCCGCGCCTTTACGGTGCGGCGTTCGAATTCGCCAGAGCTAAGCCGATATGGCGACATATAGGCGCTGTATCATGGCCGATATGCGGAGTTTTCGAACCTGCGCTTTGGTTTCGCGCCGCGTCAAGGTCTCCACATCGACCAAAAAAAGGGGAGCAACGCCGGCTCCCCTTTCTCCCTTGGTTGGATGCGCGTCAGTCCAGCTTGAACCGGACGCCGACGCGGTAGGTACGGCCCAGCAGGTCCGAAAAGGTGCTGTTCGCCGCGAGGCCCGTTTCGGGCAGCAGCAGCGGGTTGGCATCGAACAGATTGGTGACGTTGAAGAAGAACTCGGCCTCCGATGCGTTGCCGACCTTGATCTTCTGAGTCAGGTTGAGGTCGACGTAGAACGTCCCTTTGACGCGGTTGTTGTCATAGGTCGGGTTCTGGCTGGTCGAGGTCGGGCAGCCGCTTGTGCATTCGATCGCGTTCGCCAGATATTTGCCCGAGCTGACGCCGCGACCGGTCACGGTGCCCGAGAAGGTCGGGGTCGAATAATTGGCGTTGGCGCGGAAGATCCACTTCGGTGTACTCGCCTGACCGCCGTTCGCCCCCACCGTGTTGACCGGCGTGGTCCCGGCGATGCCCGTTTCCGCCAGATTCTCGATGTAGCGCGTCGCGGTCCCTTTCAGCGTGATACTGCTGCTTTCACCCACGGGCAGGCGATAGGCGGCGTCGAAGTCGATGCCGCGCACCAGCCGGCGCACATAGTTGAAGGGCTGGGTACGGATCAGCAGATAAGGCACCGTCGGGGTCGAGCGCGTCGGATCGGTGGTGATCGCGTCGCAGAACGCCTGGACCCCTTCGTCGCAGCGGTTGACCACTTCCTGCGCGGTGATCGTATCGATCGCATCCTTGAGGTCGATGCGGAAATAGTCGGCCGACAGCGAGAAGCCGGGCAGGAAGCGCGGGGTGATCACGCCGCCGATGTTCCACGAATCCGCCTTTTCGGGGGTGAGATTCAGGTTCCCCTGAGTCAGCCCCGAATAGGGAAAGAATTGCGGGCCACTGTTCGGATCGGCCGAGTTGAACTTGGGATTGCGTACCGAATCGCTGTTCGCGGTGCCGGCCTGGAACAACTCGTTCAGGTTCGGCGCGCGAATGTCGCGCGACCGCGTCACGCGGAGGCGGATGTCCTCGATCGGCGCCCAGGTCGCGCCGAGTTTCCAGGTGGTGACATAACCCGACGTCGAATAATCGGTCGCGCGCACCGCGCCATTGAATTCGAGGCCGAAACCCAGCGGGATCAGCGTTTCGAGATAGGCTTCCTTCACATTATAGCTGCCCTTGAACGGCAGATAGTTGCCGACCGACCAGGCGTTGCGGAATCCGGGCCGGCCATTGGCGTCGACCGTCGCGATCGGCTGGAACTCGGTTGGCACGCTGCCGCGGATCTTCTCTTCGCGATATTCGCCGCCGATCGCGATGCTGACGTCGCCCGCCCAGGTGGCGAAAGGCGTCAGCGACAGGTTGGCGCCCGTGACATATTGTTCGAGCACTTGCTTGCGGAACGGATCGCCCAGCACATAGTCGATCGCCGCCGGATTGGCGACGCCGATGCCAAGGCGATTGAGCGGCACGCAGGTCGGATCATTGTTGGTGGTGTCGGTGTCGACGTTGATCAGGCACTGGATCGATCCGACGGCGTAGCCGCCCGCATTGCCGGCGGGCGCAAACGCCGCATTCGTCGCATTCGCCATGCGCGTGACATGCATGATGTTACGCAGCTGTTCGCGCACATCCGAGCGGCCATATTGGCCGAAGATGTCCCAGCGTGCCGCCTTGCCGAAGGCGTCGAACTCGCCCTCGGCACCGACGACGTAGCGTTGGACCTGGCGCTTGTTATTGATGCCGCGGAACGGCAGGTCGGCCGCGGTGGTCGTGATGCTGATGCTGTTTACGCCGGTGAGCCGCGCCGCGCCCAGCGTCTGCAAGGCGAAGGCGTTACAGGTGGTCGGGACCGGGATGGTCGTGCAACCGACGGTGTTGAGAGTCGCCGATCCCAGATTGGGGCCGGCGTTGAAGAAGACTTCCTGCTTGTTGTACGACCCTTCGGCGAACAGCGTGAGGCCATCCGATACGTCGAAGCTGGTGCGGCCATAGACGCCCCAGCGGTCGTCCTTTGGCGCGAGGCCGATGCGGCGGCCCGAATCGTTGACGCGCCAGTCGCCGCCAACCGTGCGCGTGACGGGGGAGCCAGTGCCGTTGGTGTTCAGCACCGGCGAGTTGAACGACCCATATTGAAACGGGATGACCTGGCCGTTCTGGCCGAAATAATTTCCGCGCAAAGCATTGGTCGAGGTCCCGGTCGATGCGGTGATGAAGCCGCCGGGGGCCTGATTGGTCTGACCGGCATTCTCGCGGAAGGTGATGAAGGCGGGCTGGCCATTGGTCGTCGTATATGCGGGGTTGGCAATGGCCAGATAGCCCTTGTGGTTCCACGGCCGATCCCCGGGGTCGATTTCGTAGATGCCGTCCTGATGTGCGATTTCGGCGTTGAAGACGATATGCCCGCGGCCGTCGGCGAAGGAGGTGCCGCCAGCGACGCTGCCCGAATAGTTGAAGCCGTCGCCCTTGTCGGTGAGCCCTATGTCGCCGCTGATGCGCAGCCCCTCCATCTTCTTGTTGAGGATGAAGTTCACCACGCCGGTGACGGCGTCCGAACCATAGGCTGACGATGCGCCGCCGGTCACCAGTTCGACGCGCTCGATCAGCGCCTGCGGGATAGTGTTGATATCAACCCAGCCGAAGATCGTCGAACCGACCGACCGGCGGCCATCGACGAGGACCAGCACGCGGCTCTCGCCCAGGTTGCGCAGGTTGAGCGCGTTGATGCCCGCCGAGCCGTTGGAGATGTTGAGGCGCGAGTTGCCGGGCTTCGTCGATCCGGCGAGTTGCGGCAGCTGGTTGACGAAGTCGGCGATGTTATTCGACGGCGAGGTGTTCTGGATATCTTCCTTCGTCAGTACGATCACCGGGGTGGGGGCCTGGAACCCGTCGCGGGCGATGCGCGAGCCGGTGACGACGATCTGCTCGCTGGGGGCCGCTTCGCCGCTGTTCGGCGTGGCGGTGGCCTCTTGTGCCAACGCCGGCGCGCTGTGAACCAGCGCCAGCGCGGTCATCACCGCGCCGAAGCGGCATGTACGGCCCAGCGGCCGACGAATTCGTCCAAGATCACGCATGTTAACAAGTCCCCTTAATTGCCCAAAGGCTACGCCGCACACCGCCAGTGCGTGCCGCGGCTAGCCCTATTGTCCCACCTGACCGCGTGGCGGGCTCTTGGCTCCGCCTTCTTATGTTTTCGTGATATTCATCGTATCGGCCCGGCTATCGCCGCGTTCGAGGTGCGCGGATAGACCGTTCCGTGACGGAGAGGTTACAGGGTGGTTACCGCCGGTCAACAGCTTCGCGATTACCCTGGCGATATGGACCTATAGCCCCAAGGCATGGCGTCGCCGAAATCGATGAAGGCCGGGCGCGGAATAGCTTGCAGTTATAGGGCGCGGTCCGCTTGCTATGGCATGGCCGCACTCCGCTGCGATAGGGTCGCCTCGTCATCTTCAATTCTTATCGGGGAGGCTCTGTTGATCCAGCGCCGTGCGTTTCTGCTGGCTTCGGTTGCGCTTGTCGCGCTGCCCGGAACCCTTTTGGCGAAACCCGGGGTCAAGGACGGCAAGGGCGCGCGCACCGTCAAGCTGTCCGGCGCGCGGGCGCCGGTCGAGGTCATCGAAGACGAACTGGGCGTGCCGCACGTCCGCGCCGCTTCGTTGCACGACGCCTTCTTCGGGCAGGGGTATCTGGTCGCGCGCGACCGCCTGTTCCAGATCGACATGGAGCATCGCCGCGACATGGGCCGGATGGCCGAGGCGTTCGGACCGCGCTTCGTCGCCGCCGACACGGCGGCGCGGCTGTTCCTCTATCGCGGCGATATCGAGGCTGAGCTCGCGTCGCTGCCGCCCGATGTGCTCGAATGCGCCGAGGGTTATGTCGCGGGCGTCAACGCGCGCATCGACGAGCTGGCGGCCGATCCGTCGCAACTGCCGCTCGAATATGGCATATTGGGGATCGCTCCATTGCGTTGGGACGTGCGCGACTTGGTGCAGGGTCGCGGCATCGGCATGGGCGACGCCGACGACGAGGTGCGCCGGGCGCAGCTCCAGGCGCGCGGACTGCTCGATGCCGACCTGCTGATGGCGCCGCTGCGTCCGGCTTGGTCGTTCACCGTGCCCGAGGGACTCGACACCGCGGCGGTGAGCGAGGCCGACCTCGGCCTGCTCGACCCCGCCAACCGGCCGGGGGGCTTCGAGCCGCTGCAGGAAGCGTGGTTCGATCCCGAAACACGCCGCGAAGACCGCTTTGCGCTGGGCAGCAACGCCTGGACCGTCGCGCCGTCGCGCACCGCAACCGGGCGCCCGATCCTGGCCAACGATCCGCACCTCGGCATCGGGCGGTCGAGCCCGCGGCACATGTGCCACCTGTCGGCGCCGGGGCTCGACGTGATCGGCGCAGGTGCGCCGGGGCTGCCCGGGATCATGCAGGGGCACACCGACCGCTTCGCCTTTGGTCGCACCAATTTCCACATCGACCAGAGCGACCTGTTCATTCTGCGCACCAAGGAGGGCTACCCCGGCCGGTATTGGCACAAGGGCGAATGGAAGGCGTTCGAGAGTTTCGAGGACGAGATCCTCATCAAGGGCGCCGCGGCCGAGCGCGTGACGCTGCGCTATGCGGGTGGCCGCCCGATCGTGTCGTCGGACGCGGCGCGAAATCGCGCGGTCGCCTTTGCCACCGTCGCGATGCTCCCCGGCGCCAATTCGCGCTTCGCGATGATCGCGATCAACCTGGCGACCGACTGGGCGTCGCTGCGGAAGGCGTTCAAGCTGCACGTCTCGCCGACCAATTTCCATTACGCCGATATCGACGGCAACACCGGTTGGCAGACGATCGGATTTACGCCGCGACGGCCGAAGCATGACGGGCTGTTCCCCGCGCCGGGCGACGGCGAGTTCGATTGGACAGGAATCCTGCCGGTCGAGGATATGCCGCACGTCTATAACCCCAGCGAGGGCTGGTTCGCCTCGGCCAACCAGATGAACCTGCCGAAGGACTATCCCTATCGCGAGCGGATCATCAGCTTCAGCTGGAGCGACCCCTTCCGCTACGATCGCTGCGCCGAGGTGCTGCGCGCGCAGCCCAAGCACCGGGTCGAGGACAGCATCGCGTTGCAGCACGACGTCCAGTCGCTTCCGGCGCGGGCGCTGGTCAAGATGCTGCCCGCCGCGCCCTCGGCCGAGGCGGCGGAGGCGGCGGCTCTGCTCAAGCGCTGGGATTGCGGGATCGAGGCCGACAGCGCGGCGGCCTTGCTCTACGAAATGGTACTGCCTTTGCTGTCGACCGCAGTTTACGAACGCGTCGTGCCGACGGCGGCGCGCGACCTCGTGACCTCGCTCAACCTTGCCGAAATGCTGGGCATGCTGGCGGGCCTCGACAAGAGGCTCGGCGACGATCCGGCGGCGGCGCGCGATGCGTTGGTCGATGGCGCATTGGTCGCGGGGTGGAAAAAGGTGGTCGAGGTCGGCGGACCCGATCCGGCAAGCTGGCGCTGGGGCGACCTGCACCGGGTGACGATCGAGCATCCGCTCGCGGCCTCGAACCGCGCGATTGCGGCGGCTTTCCCGAAGATCATGGGCGGGCGCTCGGGCGGCGACTGGAACACGCCGATGGCGCGCGGCTTCAATGCGCGGCGCAGCTTCGATGTGTCGCATGGCGCGAGCTATTTGTTCGTCGCCGACGTCGGCGCGTGGGACAACAGCCGCTTCCTGCTGCTGCCCGGCCAGTCGGCCGATCCGCGCTCGCCGCGCTACCGCGACTTCTATCCAAAATGGCTCGCGGGCGAGATGCAGCCTTTGTGGTTCAGCAAGGCGGCGGTCGACCGTCATGCCTCCACACGGCTGGTCCTCGAGCCCGCCTAGAGCGCTTCGGCGATCGCGACGAGGGCGCGGTCGACTGCGGCGGTGGCCTGGCTGTCCAGTTCGTCGGGTATGTCGTTGGCCAGCGCCGAGAAGATGAGCGTCTTGCCGCTGCGTGTTACGAGGTAGCCCGACACGGCGCGCGAGGCGTTGAGCGATCCGGTCTTGGCGAAGAGCTTGCCCTCGAGAATCGTGCCCTTGAAGCGGTTCTGCAGCGCGCCGTCGCGCCCGGCGATCGGCAGCGTCTCGCGCCATGCCATGCTCCACGGCTGGCGCGATATCCAGCTCAGCAGGCCGACCGCGCCGCGCGGGGTGATGCGGTTGTAGCTCGACATGCCCGACCCGTCGGCGAAGAAATAGCTGGTGGCGGGCAGGCCCGCTTCGCCCATGACCTTGCGCATCACCGCCTGACCGTCGGCGATCGATCCGCTGCCGGCTTGCCGCGCGACGCGGCGCAGCATCAGTTCGGTGTGGAGATTCTGGCTCTCCTTGTTGATCCGGATCATATTCTCGGCGAGCGACGGTGCGGCCAATTCAGCGAGCATCGCGGGTTCGGCGGGCAGCGCGACCGGCGCACCGTCGCGGGTCTTGGGATCGTCGGCGGTGGTCAGCGGGCGGTGGCGGGCCGCGATGTCGCCGTCGACGCGTACCCCGCGCGCGCGCAGCAATTCGCTGAGGCGCCACGCGGCATAGTGCGCCGGATCGTCGATGCCGTAGCGCAGCGTCATCGGCGCGGCCTCGGCGCCGATGGTACCGGTCAGGCGCAGGATGCGGCTGTTGGGCATCCGGTCGGCGGCGACCTTGTCCTCCTTGCCCGCGACGGTCGTCACGTGATTTTCGATGCTGTAGTAGCCCGGGGCCTGAATGGCGGGCGCCGCACCCAGCGCGCCCGGTGCGAGTTTGACCACCAGTTCATTGTCGTCGAGCGTCAGCGCCGAAATGCCGGTGCCGTAACGCGACTGGATATTGTTCCAGCTCATCCCCGGGCTCCAGCGTTCGTCGGGGAACCAGCTGTCGTCGCCGACGATGTTGCGGACATGGCGCGTCTTCGCGGCGATCGCGTCGGCGAGCGTCTGGAGGCAATCGGTCTTGCAGTCGTCGGCGCTGGAAAGCACCGCGTCGCCGCGGCCATGAAGCACGACGTCGACCTTGCCATCGGCGGCCGTTTCGAGCCTTACGCCCGTGCCTTTTGCGGTCTGCTGGAGCAGTGGCAGTTCGGCATAGGCGATGGCGGTCGTGAACATCTTGGTGTTCGACGCCGGAATGAAGCGCTGGTCGGGGGCGATCGACACAAGCGTTTCGCCGTCGAGCGTCGTGACGAGCAGGCCGTAGCGCGTGCCGGTGGGACCCGTGGCGAGCGTCTGTTCTACGGTGGAGAGCAGCGGTGCGGCCGGTGCCGTCTGGGCGTGGACCGTGGCGAGCGACAGCGCGAGGGCGGAGGCGAGGGCGAAGCTTTTGATCGTCATTTTCATCGGTCTGTCCGTTCGTCCCATGCAGTGATGAGGGCGTTGCCCGTGGCGGGGCGGAGCGCCACGATGCCGCTGTCGAAGTGGCGGGTCGGGTGGACCCGGTTGGTGAGCAGCGTCCAGGCGAGACCGCGCTCGAAATCGATCCACAGGCCGGTGCCGGTGAAGCCGGTGTGTCCGATCGTTTCGGCCGAACAGGCGTCGCCGCCGTGCCAGCCGGCAAAGGCGCGCTCCCAGCCGCAGGTCCGGTGGTTTTCGCCCGCCGTGCGGATCTCGGCCATCATCGCGGGCGACAGCATTTCGCCGCGCAGCATCGCGGCCGCGAAGCCCAGCACGCCGTCGACGGTGCCGAACAGCCCGGCATGGCCGGGCGCTCCGCCGAGGGCATAGGCGTTTTCGTCGTGGACCTCGCCCTTCATGACGCGCTCGCGCCAGCTGCAATGCTCGGTCGCGACCGCCGGGCCGGGCGGCGGACCGAAAGCCAGTGCTTCGCCGAGCGGCCAAGCGGAGAGCGGCGCGCCGGTGATCCGTTCGATCGCGATGCCGAGCAGGATGAAATTGATGTCCGAATAGACCGGCGGCCCGTGGCGCCATTCGCGCTGGAGGACGAAGGCGCGCAGCCGCGCGGGGTCGTCGCCATAGGTATAGATCGGCTCGACCGCGGGCAGGAAGCTGCGGTGCATCAGGCAGTCACGGAAGGTCAGCCGGCGCTCGGCGGCGCCCGCGACGTCATATTGGCGCAGGTCGGGGATCGCGTCGGTCAGCGCGCGATCGAGATCGAGTCGGCCCTGTTCGGCGAGGGTCAGGATGATCGTCGTCGTTGCGATGACCTTGCTCAGCGAGGCGAGGTCGAACCAGTGGTCGCGGGTCAGCGTCTCGCGGTCAGGAACGAGCGCGGCCATGCCCGTAAGGCGCACGGCGGTGCGGCCGTCGGCATCGACGACGCCGAGCGCCGCGCCGGGGATGCGGCCGCTTTCGACGGCTTCAAGGGCGGGCGCAACGCCCGCGTCGCAGATGGCCTGCAGCGTCATGTCGCCGCGCGCGCCTTCACGCGGACGATGACCGGCAACAGGAAGATCGCGGCGAAGCTCAGCGCCCCCGACAGCAGGAAAAAGCCGTCATAGCCGATCTGCGTCTGCATCGACCCCGATGCACCCGCGAGCAGGCGGGGCAGCAGGAAGGCGAAGCCGGAGAGCAGCGCATATTGTGCCGCCGGATGGGCCGGGCTGACCAGCATCGACAGATAGATGACGAACACCGCACCCGCGAAACCATTGCCGAACTGGTCGATCGCAACCGAGGTATAGAGGACGAAGGCGGACGCTTCGCTGTGCCACAACCAAACATAGATCCAGTTGCCCGCCGCCGCCGTTACCGCGCCGATGCCCAGCGTCCAGCCGAGCGACAGCCGCGTCGACAGAAGGCCGCCGAGCGCGACCCCGGCCATGCTCGCCGAGAGCGCGACGACGCCGTCGGCAAAACCGATCTGTTCGAGGCTGTAGCCCGCTTCGTTCCACAGCGGGTGCGACAGGGTGAGCGTCAGCACGTCGCCCATGCGATAGAGCGAGACAAAGGCGAGCACCGCGAGCACCGCATAGCCATAACGCCAGAACAGTTCGACATAGGGGGCGGCAAAACCCGATTTGCCCGCGAGCGCATCCGCGCTGAGGCGATTGATGCGGGGGAGCGCGAGTGCGAGCAGGACGAAGGGGAGCAGAGCGACGGCGAGGACGACCGGGGTGACATTGGTCTTGGCCGAGATGCCCGCGCCTTCGGCGGCTGACAGCAGCAGCCAGCCGGCGGCCGCCGTGACGAGCGCCGCGCCAAGCAGGATCAGGAGGCTGGCGCCGATGCCGGCGAGGAGCGCCGGCACGCGGCCGGTCGCGCCGTCGCGTTCGGCGCGCATCGCGGCGAGGATCGGAAAGGGCAGGAAGGCGGCGAAGGCGATGACCAGATAGGCGACCGTCCAGTCGGCACGCGCCGCGACAAGGATTGCGCCGCTGCCGGCCGCGACCATCGCGCTTCGATAGCCCCACAGGTTCGCCGCGACGATCGGTGCCTGTTCGGCCTGCGTCGGGGCAAGTTCGATGCGCCAGCCGTCGGCGGCAACCTCCAATGTCGTCGTCCAGAAAGCGAGCAGGATCGCGAAGAGGGCGGTGAGCGGCAGGCTCTTGTCGTTCGAGGTGAAGGCCATGGCGACCATCGCGGTGAAGATGCCGAGTTGCGACAACATGATCCACCCGCGCCGCCGCCCCCAGAAGCGCGCAAAGCCGGGCACGTCATAGCGCTCGACCAACGGCGCCCAGAGGAATTTGAAGGTCGGCAGCAGCGCGATCCAGGCGAAGAAACCGATGATGACTATATCGACGCCGTGCTTCGACAGGCGCAGCGTAAGCACCGCGTTGAACATGTAGAAGGGCAGCCCGGCGGCAAAGCCGAGCAGCAGGTAGAGGCCGAACAGACGCCGTGCGGAGGGCTTGGCGGGTAAGGGCATCCCTTCGATCGGGCTGCCGGCCGCGAGCGTTGTCGTCATGGCGCGGGTCTGGTGTCAGCGGGCGGTGGTGTCTCGTCCGCCTTCTCCCAGCGTGCGACGATGGTGGTGACGGTCAGGTTAGCGCTCGCACTCGCGACGGTGCGCGTCATGTCGAGCAGGCGGTCGAAGGGCAGGACGAAGCCGACGACGAGCGCGGTCTGTTCGGGCGACACGCCGACCGCCGAAAGCACCGCAGCGAGCATGAACAGCGAGGCCGAGGGGATGGGCGCCGTTCCGAAGGCCGCGAGTGCGCCGGTGAGCAGGACGACGAGCAGCATCTGGAGGTCGGGCTCGACCCCCACCGCCTGCAACGCGAAGATGCTGAGCAGGCCGACGTACATGGCAGTGCCGTCCTTGCCGATGCTGGCGCCGATGGGCAGCACGGTCTTGGCGACGCCGGGTGCGATCTTCAAATCCTCGAGCGCGATGCGCAGCGCCACGGGCAGGGTGGCGGCGGAGGAGGCGGTCGAGAAGGCGACCGCGAGGGCATCGACGATCGTGCGGTAGAAGAGCAGCACCGGCCGCCGCGCGACGAGGACGAGCAGCGGTATGTGCACGAGCAGGATTTGCAGCAGCACGCCGACGGCGACCCCCACCGCGAGCCAGCCGATGTTGGCGAAGACCGCGACGCCATTGTCCGCCACGGCCTTGGCGATCAGCGCGAGGACACCGAACGGCGTGACCTCCATGACGATCCGCACGACGTGGAACAGGGCCTTGCCCGCCGATTGCAGCAAGTCGGCCATAGGCTTCCCCTCGTCGCCCGCCAGGATGACGCCGAAGCCGAAGAGGATCGAGAAGAAGATGATCGCCAGCATGTCGCCGTCGACCAGCGACTGGACGATGTTGGTGGGGATGATCCCGACGAGCTGGTCGTGCAGCGATTTGGGTTCGCCCAGCGCATGCGGGACCGCACCGGCAAGTGCGGCGCCCTTGCCGGGTTCGAGCAGCAGGCCGACGATGATGCCGATCGACACCGCGAAAAAGGTCGTCGCCGCGAACATCCCGACGGTGCGTGCGCCGACCGATCCAAGCTTGCGCGGGTCGGCGAGCGCAGTGACCCCCGATGCGATGCTGATGAAGACGATCGGGACGACGAGCATCCGGATCAGCCGGACGAAGAGTTCGCCGACGATGGCGATCGCTCCGGTTGCGGCGGGCCAGACGAGTCCCAGCACCACGCCGATCGCGAGCGCGCCAAGCACCCTTTGCCACAGCGGCACCGCGACCCAGCGGCGAAGCAGTCCCGTCATTCGCCCCTGTGCCCCGATCCTGTCAAATGCCACCCCAGAAGCCGGGCTGCGGCGGCGACATGATGCCGTGCGCCGCGCTGACCCCGCCCACGCGATCCTCTGCAAGCCAGAGCGGTCCGTCAAGGTCCGCGAAACTGCTGTTGGCCGCGATGGCCCAGGCGGGCGCGATCGACAGCGACGAACAGATCATGCAGCCCGTCATCACATCGAGCCCGCGCGCGCGCGCCGCCTGCGCCAGGTCGAGCGCGGCGGTCAGCCCGCCCGTCTTGTCGAGTTTGATGTTCACGACGCGGTAGCCGTCGGGCAGCGTATCGAGATCGGCCGCGACATGGACGGCTTCGTCGGCGGCGATCGGGATGGCGGACCGGAATCGGGAAAGATCGCTATCGGCGTCGGCGGGCAATGGCTGTTCGAGCAGGTCGATGCGCAGATCGGTCAGCAGTCCCTGCAAATCGCGCACCTCGGCGATCGTCCAGCTTTCATTGGGGTCGACGATCATCCGCGGCTTCGGCGCCGCGGCGCGGACGGCGGCGATCTGGGCTGCCGGGTCGGTGCGATCGACCTTGACCTTCACCAGCGGCGCGTCGGCAAGCGCCGCAGCGGCGGCGGCCATGCGATCGGGCGCGTCGAGACCGACCGTCATCGCGGTGACGATCGGGCGCAGCGGACGCTCGAGACCGAAGGTGGCTGCGAAATCGGCGCCCGACAATCGCAGTTCCAGATCCCACAGCGCGCAATCGATCGCGTTCCGCGCGGCCCCGGCGGGCATCAGTTGCAGCAGCTCCTGCCGGCTCGCTCCTTGCTCGATCGCGCTGCGCGCCGCTTTGATCGCCAGAATCGTGCTTTCGGCATTCTCGCCATAGCGCGGGTAGGGGACGCATTCGCCGCGTCCGGTCACGCCATCCTGCGCGATGGCGACGGTCACCACCTGCGCGGCGGTCCTGACCCCGCGTGATATGCGGAACGGCGTGTGCAGCGGCAGGATTTCGTCCGCGACGATCAGGGTGCGCATGGGGATCAGGCGGTTTCGGCGACGCTGTGTGTGGCGGCACCGGTTTCCAGCAGCCGGTCGAGGATCGTCTCGACCCCGAAACGATAGGGATCGCTGGTCGGCAGCCCGAATTCGGCCTCGGTCGCGGCGCACAGGGCGCGTGCCTCGTTCTCGGGCATGGCCGAGGTGTTGAGCGCGATGCCCACAACCCGGACATTCGCGTTGGTCAGCCGGGCTACGCGCAGATTGGCTTCCAGTGTTTCGGCAATGCCGGGCAGCGGATAATGGGGCAGGCCGCGCATATGCGGGCGCGCCGGGTCATGGCACAGGACAAGCGCGTCGGGCTGTGCGCCGTGCAGCAGCCCCGTCGATACGCCGGCGAACGAGGGGTGATAGAGCGATCCCTGCCCCTCGATCAGGTCCCAGCCGTCATCGCTGCGTGCGGGCGAAACCTGTTCGATCGCGCCCGAGATGAAGTCGGCGACCACGGCGTCGAGCGGAACGCCGTCACCCGCGATCAAGATGCCCGTCTGTCCGGTCGCGCGGAAATCGGCCGCCAGGCCGCGCTTGTCGAGCGCGGCGGCGAGGCAGAGCGTCGTGTACATCTTGCCGACCGAACAATCGGTGCCGACGGTGAGAAGCCTTTTGCCCGCGCGGGGCTTGCCGTTGCCGATCGGGATATCGGGTCGCGGGTCGCGCACATCGTGCAGCTGGCGGCCGCGCCGCGCTGCGGCGTCGATCAGCCGCGGTTCGGCGTTCAGCCGATGGTGCAGCCCCGAAGCGATGTCGAGCCCGGCCTCCATCGCGGCTAGCGCATCGACGATCAGATCCTCGCCCAGCCTGCCGCCGGCATTGGCGATGCCGAGCACCAGCGTCCGCGCACCGGCGGCGTAGGCTGCGGCGAAATCCATCCGCGGCAGGTCCAGGGTCAACGGGCAATCGTCGTGACGATATTCGCCGATGCAGATGTCGGGCCGGAACACGGCCAGTCCGCGCGAAGTCTTGATGTCAGCGGGGTCGCTGGAATGGCCGAGATAGAGAAGATAGGGCGTTTCGATCATGGATCCGGGAACCTGCCTGATGGTAATGGGGCCGATAATAGCTTCCCCTGTCGCAACGCCCCAATATCCAGCGCCCCATATCCTATAGCTTGACGCTATAGACCTTCGATCACCGTCGCGAGCACGGCGAGGAATGCCGACGCCGTCCGCGACGGCGGGCGATTCTGCAGATAGACCGCGTTGATGTCGAAAGTGATCGCGGGCTGCAGCGGCCGGCTCGCCAGCCCGGGCGGCAGCGCGGCGTGCGCCGTGAAATTGTCGACGATCGCCATGCCGACTCCCGCGCTGACCAGCGCTGCGGCGACATAATAGGTGCGGGCCGAAACAACCTCGTCCAGCACGACCTCCAGCCGATTGAGCTCACTCGACAGCATCCGTCCGATCGGGCCGCTCTGCGCCGGGCTGATGAACTTGTGCCCGCACAGTTCGTCAAGGCGCAGGCGCGGGGGCGCGGCCGGCATATCCTCTTCGCGGTAGATGACCACCAGTTCGCCCTCGCCGATCACCTGATGGGCGACGGGAGCCGACAGCGGCACTTCGAAACTGATCGCGATGTCGGTTTCATGCTCATAGAGTTTACGCACCATTTCATCATGGTGCAGCGTCTGGAGATCGAACATGACGTCTGCGTGATCGTCCAGAAACCGGGCGACTGCCGCCGGGATCGCGCCGAGCCCCAACGACGGAAGCGCCGAAATGCGGAGCAGACCGCCGCGCCCGTGGCGCAGGTTCTGGCACGCCTGGCGCAGCGACCGCACCCGGTCCTGAATGTCGGATACTTCGGCGAACAGGGTGCGCGCGTCCTGCGTCGGGATCAGCCGTCCTTTCGACCGCTCGAACAAGGTCAGCCCGATCGAGCGTTCGGCGTGGCGCAGCACCTTCGTCACCGAGGGCTGCGAAACGTTGAGCGACCGGGCGGCGGCACTGACCGTGCCGTGCAGGAAGACCGCGTGAAATATCTCGATCTGGCGCAGGTTCATCGCGTGTTGGCTCCAAAGCTGCGGTTGTCGGGCAAGGATTTGCCGCTGTTTCGGCCGAATATCGACGCTGGTTTTCGATCTTATGCCATTGGGTTATAGGGGCTGCAACTACACTCTCTGGACGCGGGGCGCTTATTCGAGACATCCTCATCGCCGGAAAAAGCCGACCGAGGGTGCGCCCCGGCCGGCGGTCGCGACTGCCCACAAGAAGGATCACGCCGATGCCGTCGTCGCTTGCTTCGCTTTCCGTTCGCCGGACGATCGCTTCGCTGTCGGTCGCTGCGGCGCTGCTTTGCGTGGCCGGCGCCGCAGCGCGGCCGGACGAGGCGGTCGACGTGATCATCCGGGGCGGGACGATCTATGACGGCGGTGAGGGCGAACCCTTTGTCGGCGACGTCGCGATCCGCGGCGACCGGATCGTCCATGTCGGCCCGTCCGGCGGCTATTCGGCGCCCCGGGTCATCGATGCCAAGGGATTGATCGTCGCGCCCGGCTTCATCGATCCGCACACCCATGCCGACAGCTTCCTCCGCTCGCCCGATCGGGCGGTGCGCGTAAACGCCGCCTGGCTGGCCCAAGGGGTCAGCACGGTGATGATCGGCGTCGACGGTTATGGCACGCCCGATGTCGCCGAGGATGCCGCCAAGCTCGCGGGATCGGGGATCGGTACCAATATCGTGCCGTTCGTCGGCTTCGGACCGGTTCGCCAGCGGGTGCTGGGCCAGGATGCGCGCGCGCCGAACGCGGCCGAACTCGATGCGATGAAGGCTTTGGTCGCCAAGGGCATGTGCGAGGGCGCTGCGGGCCTGTCCACGGGGCTTTTCTATGCGCCGCAAAGCTTTGCCACCACCGGCGAGGTCGTCGCGGTGGCGCGCGAGGCGGCGATCCGCGGCGGCCTTTACGACACCCACCAGCGCGACGAATCGAGTTACAGCATCGGCCTGCTCGGGTCGGTGGAGGAAGCGATCGAGATCGGCCGACAGGCTGGAATGCCGGTCCATTTCGCCCATCTGAAGGCGCTCGGCGTCGACGTCCATGGTCAGGCCGGCGCGGTGATCGCCGCGATCGACGCCGCGCGCAAGGCGGGGGTCGACGTGACCGCCGATCAATATCCCTGGCTGGCGTCGGGATCGAGTCTCGACGCGTCGCTGCTGCCGCGCTGGGCGGTCGATGGCGGCGGGGCGGCGTTGCTGAAGCGGCTCGACGATCCTGTCACGCTGGCGCGGATCCGGGTCGAAATGCAGGACAATCTGCGTCGGCGTGGCGGAGCCAGCGCGTTGCTCCTGATCGCACAGGGCTTTCCCTGGACCGGCCGGACGCTGGAACAGGTCGCGACCGAGTGGAAGGCGGATCCACGCGACGCGGCGCTGCGGATCATCCGGCAGGGCATCGAGGCGAAGGATGAAGGACAGAAGGGCGGGGGCGCCGCCGTCGCGTCCTTCAACATGGCGCAGGCGGATGTCGACCTGTTGATGACGCAGCCGTGGATGGTGACATCGTCCGACGGGTCGGACGGCCATCCCCGCATGTTCGCGACCTTCCCCGAAAAATATGCGCGCTACGTCCGCGAGCGCAAGGTCATCGACTTGCGGACCTTCATCCGCCAGTCGACCGGGCGCACCGCCGACATCTACAAGCTCGACGGGCGTGGTTACCTGCGTCCAGGCTTTTTCGCGGACGTGCTCGTCTTTGATCCCATCCAATATGCGCCGCGCGCCGACTATATGCACCCGCGCGAACTGAGCGTCGGCGTCCGGAAACTGTTCGTCAACGGCGCATTGGCGGTCGATGACGGTCAAGCAACGGGCGCCGCTGCCGGTCGCGCTCTGCTGAGGCCCCGTCCGCCCGGCTGCACCGGGCGCGATTGAACGGTTAAAACGCCAAATCTGGATGCTTGCCCATGCGGGCAATCACCATCCCGCAAAGACGCTCGGTCTCGACGCGATTTGCACACGCGATCCGCGCGAAATCCTTGCCGCCATCGCGTCCGTCGTCGTTTGCCTGAAACGATACGGGGTTCGTGGAAACCCTGCCCCTCTCGGCCCAGGCGTTGCTCAAGGCGTCGCACGCCGATCGGTGCCGATGACAGCAAATTCATTCGACAGTCCGAACGGCCTTCGTCAGAAGGTCGGATGCGTCTGCCAATTCCTGGGTGATCGGGTTGTTCCAAAATCTGCTTGAACATGTCGATACGATGCATGCGACCGCGGGTTTGCTGGTCGGCATCATGGTCGGGCTGACAGGCGTTGGGGGCGGGTCGCTGATGACGCCGCTGCTGGTGCTGATGTTCGGCGTCAATCCCAAGACGGCCGTTGGCACAGACCTTCTGTTCGCCGCGCTGACGAAGACGGTGGGGAGTACCGTCCATGGCTGGCGCGACACCGTCGACTGGCATATTTTTCGCCGTCTCGCCGCAGGATCGATCCCGGCCGCTGTCCTTTCCGTCGTCGCGTTGCAGGGGCTCGGCAGTATCGGCGACAGTGCAGAGCATGTCATCATTCTGTTTCTGGGCTTTATGTTGATCCTGACGGCGTTCGCGGCGTTTTTTCAGGGACATCTCATGCGGTTCGCGCGGCGGCACGAAGGTCCCGACGATGGGCGGGCACTGCTGCCGACCGTGATGCTCGGCGCGTTCATTGGAGTTGCGGTCTCCATCTCGTCGATCGGGGCAGGGGCGATCGGCGTAACCGCCCTGCTGATGCTCTACCCGCACCTGCCGGTCTCGCGGATCGTGGGTACCGATATCGTGCATGCGGTTCCGCTGGCCCTGGTCGCGGGTTCGGGGCACTGGCTCTATGGCGATGTCGATCCGACGCTGCTCATCAGCCTGTTGGTGGGATCGATCCCCGGCGTGATCGTCGGCAGCCTTTTGTCCAGTCGCGCGCCCGATCATCTGTTGCGTCCGGCGCTTGCGGCCGTCCTGCTGTTTTCGGGCCTGAAACTGCTGACAAGTTGATAGGGATTTTTTGGCGCCAATCGACTGCTTTTGGTCAGCTTCCGGCTTGCGAAGTCAAAGCCGTAGCGACCCGCGCGGAATGCCGACGACCCCGTGGTTTGAAACCGCGCCATTGATCGTCGCTGCGTCGAGCCGCAGCAACGCGGCATGGGTCGCTGCCGCCAACGGCACGTCGGCCGGCGGGTCGGCGGGGACCACTTCGCCCGCCATGAAGAGCGCGTCGAGGGCGTTGAACAGATCGGCCTCGCCAATGTCAGCCACAGCGGACAGCGGTTGCGGCCCGTTTTCGAGCGCGCGCAGGATCGCATGCGCCGCATCATTGTCGAAACGGATCGTGCCGGCGGCGGTGCGGGCCTCGAAACTGGCTTCGCCGAGCGGGCGCGCGGCCGACCACCAGCCCTGCATACGCGCCTTGGCCTGTTCGGTCGCTGAAAGCCGCGCGTAGGGCTGTTTCACGAACAGGTCGGTGCGGAACCAGTTGCGGGTGAGCAGGTCGAGCGCGCATTCGCGCGCGGCGGGATTGGCGATGGTGGACAGTGTGTCGCGCCAGGCCGCCTTCTGGGCAAAATCGGCGCGCAAGCGGTTAGGTCTCGCCTGGCCGGCCAGCGCCAGTCCGCGCTCCGCCGCAGCTTCGAGAACAGCGCCCGACCAGAGCGGCGTCCAGTGGCGATTGAGATATTCATGCGCGAAATAATCGGTCGGCAGGCGGCCGCGCATCTCGTCGATCCATTCCCAATGGCCCGCTTCGAATATCCCGGTCGCGCGTAGCTGTTCAAGCGCGGTTTCGAACCGCTGGGTCGGCGTGCCCGGCAGGCCGTCCGCCAGTGTCCACAGCATTTGCTGGAACGCGACCATCGGTGTCCAGCCGGGCAGGCAATTATAGCCGACGGCCAGCACCCCGCCGGGTTTCAGCATATGGGCGGCGAGGTCGAGGACATGGCCGCGATTGGTTTCGCTGACCCATGCCAATACGCCTTGGCATTGCACATAATCGGCCGCGCCGCCGGCTTGTGCCGCCAGCGCGGCGTCGAAATATTGATGATGGAGTTCGATGTTATCGAGGCCGATTTCCGCCGCCATCGCCGCGCCGCGCGCGACATGGTTCGGATTGCCGTCGATGCCGATGAAATGCCCCTCGGGATGCGCGGCAGCGTTGAGGATCAGCCCGATGCCGTCGCCGCAGCCGATATCGACCATCGTGAAGGGCGAGCGCGTGCCAAGACCGCGCGGCGACGCGATGCCGACGTGCGCCAGCATCGCGTCTATATTTGGCGGGGCGAAGCTAGCATGAAAGCTGCTCGGATAGAGCGAGTCGCCGACATAGCCGTCGATGCTGTCGGACGGACTCGCCGTCGTGTCGTGCGGCGCCATGCGCGCGATCCTCCGCTACGCCGTCAGAACTTCACCGGGTTGGGCGTATATTTGTTGGCGGCGGTCGCAGGGCTGAGCTTCACCTCGTTGACCTTCTGCACGACGCTGCCAAAGTCGGGGTCGAGCTTGATGTAGGTGGGGCCCGCGCCGCCCGACGTCTGGTCGAGCGCGTCCTCGCTCAGTTCGACGGCGCCCGCCCTGGTCACTGTGTCGGTCTTTCTGGTCATCGCAATTCTCCTAACAACGCCGCGCGGAGGCGGCGGTTCGACAGGTTGCGGCCCGAGTCGGAATATCCTTCCCGACAGGCGTACTGCATAGCCGATTCCGGGCGCGATAGTGTGCCTTGCGTCACAGCGATGCCGACACCCTTGTCACAACAGGGAAAATCGGTTCATGTGCGCGGATAGAACAATATGGGTCGCGCGCGCATGGCAACAGGGGCGGCACGCGGATGAGCGAAACCATCTATCGGCAGACGGCGCTGGATCGCATGGCGAATCCAGAGCGGCTCGACGCCCCGCTGACGCTGGTGTCGCGCCCGTCGTGGATCCTGCTCGGCGCCTTCGCCGTCGCGCTGGTCGCGGCGCTGATCTGGGCCAGCGTTGCGCGCGCGCCGGTGACCGTTGGCGCGAGCGGCATCCTGATCAACCGGTCGGGCCTCGCCGAAATCACCGCCGCGCAGGATGGCCGTATCCAGACCATGCTGGTCATCCCCGGCGACGCGGTGCGGATCGGCCAGCCGATCGCAACCATTGCCCGCACCGAGCTCACCCGCGAACTGGCCGACGCCCGCCTCGACCTGCGCGATGCCCAGGCGCGGCTTGCGCGGTTGCAGGGTTTTTACGGCGAACAGGGCGGGCGCGAACGCGGCGCCGACAGCGCCCGGCTCGCGACGATCGCCGAAAGCCGCCGCGCGCTGACCAGCCGCGCCAGCTATCTCGAGCAGCGCGCGGGCCGGATGGAGAAACTGATCGCGCGCGGCTTCATCACCCAGGACCAGCTGGTCGATGTCCAGATCGAACTGGCGGCGGTGCGCGAGCAACTGTCGAACCTGGGCGAAGCGGCGCTGCGCGTGCGGGTCGACGCCGACGCGCGATCGGGCACCAGCGGTCTCGCCCTGCTCGACGAACAGCGCGAGGTCGATACGCAGCAGCGCCTGATCGAGCGGCTCGAGGCGCGGTTGGGCGACGAGGAGGTGATCCGCGCCACCGTTGCCGGGCGCGTCACCGAGGTGAAGCTGGGGACCGGCGACATCGTCGCCCCCGGCACCGCGCTCGCGACCGTCGCGCCCAATCAGGGCGGGCTCGTGGCGCTGCTCTATGTTCCCGCCGCCGAAGGCAAGCGCATCGCGCCGGGGATGCGCGCCGAGATCATGCCGACCGCGGTCGAGCGTGCGGTCTATGGCCATATCCGCGGCCGCGTCGCGTCGGTCGCGCCGCTGCCCGCGACCCCCGAAGGGATGCGGCGCATGCTGCGCAACGATCAACTGGTGGCAGAGCTCAATGCGCGCGGCGCGCCGATCGAGGTGCGGATATTGCTCGACCGCGACGCCGACAATGCGAGCGGCTTTGCCTGGTCGGCGTCGAAGGGACCGCCGGGGGCGATCAGCGCGGGATCGATCGTCGCGGGCAGGGTGGTGGTCGCCGACCGGCGCATCATCGGATTGCTGGTGCCGGGCGCCGGTAACTAGCGAATGGCACGGCGCCGATCCACGCCAACGGTGCTCCAGCTCGAAGCCGCCGAATGCGGGGCGGCCTCGCTGGCGATGGTCCTTGCCGCGCATGGCCGCCACATGGGGCTCGACGAACTGCGCGCGCTGTGCGGGGTGTCGCGCGACGGGACCAAGGCGTCGAGCCTGCTGCGCGCGGCGCGCGCGCTGGGGCTGGAGGCCAAGGGGCTAAAGGCCGAGCCCGAGCATATCGCCGACCTGCCATTGCCGGCGATCGCCTTTGTCCATTTCAACCATTTTCTCGTCGTCGAGCATATCGACGCGCGCCACGTCTGGCTCAACGATCCGGCGTCGGGTCGCCGCCGCGAGACGATCGCCGAATTCTCCGATGGCTTTACCGGGGTCGTGCTGACCTTCGTCCCCGGCGCCGGTTTCGAGCGGGGCGACAGCCGCCCCAGCCTGGCGCAGTCGCTGCGTCAGCGGTTCGACGGGGTGCGCACCGCCTTGTGGTTCGTGGTCCTGACCGCGTTGGCGCTGGTGGTGCCGGGGGTTGTACTGCCGGTGTTCAGCCGGATTTTTGTCGATTATGTGCTCGTCCGCGGCCTGTCCGACTGGTTGCTGCCGCCCCTGATCGGGATGGGGCTGACGGCAGTGGTCCGCTTCATCCTCCTCGAACTGCAGGAGCGCACGCTGCTCCGCGCGCGCATGGCGATGAGCCTCAACACCGGCGGGGCGTTGATGCGCAAGCTGCTGACGCTGCCGGTGGCGTTTTTCGACCAGCGCTTTGCCGGCGAGATCGCCGACCGGGTGCGGCTCAATGAATCGCTGGCGACGCTGCTGACCGGCCATCTGGCGCAGGCGGCGGTCAATCTGGTCAGCGCCTTGTTCTTCCTGATCGTGCTGCTTTTCTATCATTGGGCGCTGACGCTGATGATCGCGGCGCTGGCGCTGCTCAACGCCGCTGTCCTGCTGCTGTCGAACCGCCTGCTGTCCGACCGTTATCGCAAGATATCGATCGATCGCGGCAAGCTCGCCGGCGCGCGTGTCGCCGGGCTGAAGGACATGGAGACGTTCAAGGCGTCGGGCGGCGAGGATATGCTGTTCGCGCGCTGGACCGGCCTGACGGTCGCGGTCCAGAATGGCGAGCAACAGGTGGCGCGGCTGGCGGCCTTTGTGCAGCCGATGCCGGCGCTGATCAGCGCGCTGATTATAGCCACCATATTGGTGTGGGGCGGCTTTGCGGTGATGGGCGGGACGATGACGCTGGGCGAACTCGTCGGCTATCAGACGCTGGCGGCGAGCTTTGTCGCACCCGTCGCGGCGCTGGCGGGTTTCGGGGCGGAACTCCACCAAATCCGATCCTACACCGGGCGGCTCGACGATGTGCTGGCGCAGGCCGGCGATCCGCGTTTCGACCGCGCCGACCCCGTCTCCGACGGACGGCTGCCGCAGGGCGGGGTGAGCGCGCGCGACCTGTCCTTCGGCTATGCGCCGCTCGATCCGCCGCTCATCGACGGGCTCAGCTTCGATCTGCTGCCCGGCGAACGCATCGCGCTCGTCGGGCCGTCGGGGTCGGGCAAATCGACCGTCGGCAAGCTGATCGCCGGGCTCGAACAGCCGCGCGGCGGCGACCTGCTGCCCGACGGCCGCGCGCTGCTCGACTGGCCGCGCGCCGCGCTTGCGCACCGCCTCGCCTATGTGCGGCAGGATGTGATGCTGTTCGAAGGGTCGGTGCGCGACAATCTGACGCTGTGGAATGACGCTTTGCCCGAACCCGACATGATCCGCGCGGCGCGCGATGCGATGATCCACGACGTCATCGCGGCGCGGCCCGGCGGCTATGACGCGCCCATCGCGCAGGGTGGCGGCAATTTTTCGGGCGGCGAGCGGCAGCGGATCGAAATCGCGCGCGCGCTGGCCAGCGACCCCAGCCTGATCATCCTCGACGAAGCGACCAGCGCGCTCGATCCGGTCACCGAACATGGGGTGATGGAGGCGATCCGGCGGCGGGGCATCACCTGCATCATCATCGCGCATCGCCTGTCGGCGATCCGCGATTGCGACCGGATTTTCGTGCTCGAACAGGGGCGGGTGGTCGAGGCGGGGGACCATGGCGAACTGATGGCCGGGCGCGGCGTCTATGCGCGGCTGGTCGAGGCGTGACTGGACCGATCGCCTTGGCTGCGGGCGCGCCGCACGCCCTGCCGCCGGGCGGCTCCGGATGGCGCGTCGCGACGGGGCGGATCGAGCTTTATCTGGTCACTGCTGAGCGTCGCCGTTTTGTCGAACTCGTCGAAACCGGCGGGGGCATCGCGCCGCTACCCGCGGGTGAGCGGCGCTTTGTCGTCGTCGCGCTCGACGATTGCGAACTTGCGCCGTTGCCCGCCGGCACGTTCGACGATAGCGACCCCGGTGCGGCGCTCGACGCTGCCTTTGCCGCCGAAGCGGCGCAGCGCGACGCGTCGCTGATCGATCGCCTTGGCGCGGGGCCACCCGGCGGCGTCGAGGGCAACCGGCTGGCGCAGGCGTTCGCCGCGCTGGGCGAAGCGCTGGGCCATCCGGTCGACCCGGCGATCTTTCGTGGTTCGCGTATGGATTTTGCCCAAGCCCCCGTACTCGCGCGCATCGCCGGGCTGCGCGCCGGACGGACGATCCTCGCGCCGGGCTGGTGGAAGGACGATGCCGGGCCGATGCTGGTGCAGGTCGGGGAGCATGGCACGAGCGCGGCGCTGTGGCGGGGTGGCGCGTATCGCGATGCCGATGGCATTCCGCTCGATCCGGGCGAGGTGCAGCCCTTGTGCTGGCGCGTCTATGCGCCGCTTGCCGGCGACCTGTCGTCGTTCCGTCCCATGGCGGTGAGCGTCGCCGCCGGCATCCGCCGCGAATGGCCGCTGATCGCCGGGGCGGGGCTCGGCGCGGCGCTGCTCGGGCTGATCGTGCCACTCGCCACCGCCTGGATTTTCGACGAGATCGTCCCCGGCGGCGCGGGCGGGCTGCTGATCGGCATCGGCATCGCGCTCGTTGTCGCGGCGCTCGTCGGCGCCGCCTTCGCCACGGTGCGGACGCTGGCGATCGCCCGTGTCACCGGGCGCGGCCAGGTCGCGATGGCGGCGGGGGTGACCGACCGGGTGCTGCGGCTGCCCGCGCGCTTCTTCAAGACGCTGTCGCCGGGCGATTTCAACCAGCGGATCGAGGCGTTGGAAGGTATTCGCGCGCTGGTCGCAAGTATCCTGCTCAACGCCGGGCTGACCGCCTTTTTCTCGCTTTTCTATCTTGTCCTGCTCTTCGTCTATGAACCGCGCATGGCGCTCGCCGGGCTGGGCGTAACGCTCGTCTATATCGGCGCGGTGGCGGTCAGTCGCGTGGCACAGGCGGCACCGCTGCGCGAGGCGGCGGAACGCGACGGCAAGCTCGCGGGTCTCACCTTCGAGATATTGGAAGGATTGCCCAAGCTGCGCTCGGCGGCGGCCGAGGACCGCATGCTGGATCGCTGGATGCGCGCCTATAGGCTCGAACGCGCAGCCGATGCGCGGGGGCAACGGATCGGCGTTCATTTCGGCGCTTTCGCCGACGCCTGGGGGATCATCGGCCTGATCGCGCTGTTCGCGACCGCGGCGCTGCTCGTGTCGGGCGATGTGCCGCCGGGACAGTTCATCGGCTTCCTCGCCGCCTTCGCGATCTTTCAGGGCAATCTTGTCGCGCTGTGCGATTCTTTGCTCGCGATCTACACCGCGCGCCCGCTGGCCGAGCGCGCGCGGCCGATCCTGACCGCCGAGGTCGAGGCGGCGGGCGGACGCGCCGACCCGGGGCGGCTGACTGGCGACATCCAGGTGTCGGGGCTCAGCTTCGGTTATGATCAGGCGATGGCGCCGCTGCTCGCCGACCTGTCGCTCAGCGTCGCGCCGGGCGAGCATGTCGCGATCGTCGGCGGGTCGGGCTCGGGCAAGTCGACCGTCCTGCGGCTGCTGCTCGGCTTCGAGGCGCCGACCACGGGGTCGATCGCCTATGACGGGCAGGAACTCGCGAGCCTCGATCCGGCACGGCTGCGCAGCCAGATCGGCGTCGTGCTCCAGTCGAGCCAACTGTTCGCGGGGACGATCATGGAGAATATTCGCGGCGCGAGCGATGCCGGGCTCGAGCAATGTCAGGCGGCGGCCGATGCGGCGGGGCTGGCCGACGACCTCGATCAGATGCCGATGGGGCTGCACACGATGGTCACCGAAGGGGCGGGGACGCTGTCGGGCGGGCAGCGCCAGCGCATCCTGATCGCGCGCGCCCTCGCCGGAGGGCCGCGCCTCCTGTTCTTCGACGAGGCCACCAGCGCGCTCGACAATGCGACGCAGGCGATAGTCGCGGCGACCCTCGACGCGCTCGACGCCAGCCGGATCACCATCGCGCACCGGCTGTCGACCGTGCGCAATGCGGACCGCATCTGCGTCCTCGAACGCGGGCGCTTTGTCGAAACCGGGACATTCGCCGACCTCATGGCGCGAAACGGCGCCTTTGCCGCGCTCGCGCGCCGCCAATTGCTGGAGGACTGATATGCGCAAGGCGCTCTATATCCTGGGCGATCTGGAGGACAGCGACATCCTCTGGCTGTCGCGTCACGGCAGCGTTCGCAGCCTCGTGCCCGGCGAAGTGCTGATTGAGGCGGGGCGGGCGATCGGCGAATTATTCTTCGTCACCGATGGCACGCTGGCGGTCACCAGCCCTGCCGGTGCGCATGTTGCCGACCTCGCGCTCGGCGATGTGGTCGGCGAGATGTCCTTTGTGGAAAAGGCGCTGCCGTCGGCAACGGTGACCGCGCGCGACCATGTCCGGGTGCTTGCGGTGCCGCGCGCGGCGATCCTGGCCGAATTCGCGGCGGACAGCGGCTTCGCGGCGCGCTTCTATCGCGCGCTGGCGGTGTTCCTGTCCGACCGGCTGCGCAGCCTGTCGACCCCGGCGGGCGGGCAGGCCGAACTCGACGAAGGTCTGCTCGACACGCTCAGCGAGGCGGGCGACCGCTTCGTTCGCCTGATTGCCCTGCTCGAAGGGCGCGAGCATTAGGGGCCGACCGTGGGCCGAGGATGGCCGGGAGCTTAGCCGCCGACGGCGGGCTTCACCGATCCGTCACCCGGCATCACCGATCCGTCGCCGGCCTTGACCGATCCGTCCGCCATTGCGAAATTGACGCTGGCCCGGCGCGCCGCCTCGCGCGCGGCCTGCACGGCGGGCAGACCGCCGCTGACCCCGTCGAGCGTTTCGTCACTGATCGTTTCGGGGGCGTCTTTTTTGTGGCTCATTTTTCGTCTCCTCGCCGTCGCCTTTTCGTCCAATGTCATCGCGATAGGTGATGCGGACGGATCATGCTGTGACGTGAAGCACATGCGAAACCCGTTCGGTCGCACTTTTTGCCCATGGCGCTGATTTCCGGCTGGCTCCGGCTATGATCCGCGTTCGGTTGCGATCCGGATGGCGCCGGTCAACGTTTTGTGAACGGGACATTTTTCGGCGACGTCAAAGAGCTTTTGGCGTTGCTCCTCCGACAAATCGGGGGCGATGATCGTGACGGTCTTGTGAAACTCGTCGATCATCTGTTCTGATCCCGCTTCCATCTTTTTGCCATGACGAACCTCGACATCGACATGTTCGACCGGCCAGCCTTCGCGAATCGCATACCAGCGAACGGTTATCGCGGTGCATTCGCCGAGCGACGCGGCGAGCAGGTCATAGGGCGACGGACCCAGATTCTTTCCGCCCTTGGACAGGGGTTCGTCCCCGAAGATATGATGACCGGACACCTCGATGGCGACCGCGAGCGGGCTGCCCTGAGCATCGGAAACATGGGCCATGGTCTTTTGCGCCATCGTGTCAGTCGTCCTTTTGCCGAATGAAGCCGGTGTAGCCAGCAAGGAAGGTCGCGAGCTGGTTGCGGACGGCGGGATCGCCCATCGCGCCATTCTCGTCGAACATCCCCGATGCGCGCGAGACGAGCATCCGGCCGCCGGTCCACAAGGTCGCACCAAGGGTGCGCAGCACCGGCAACCAGTCGTTCTGCGCCAGCAGCGTACCGAACCCACCCGGCGATGCGCCCAGAATCGCGAACGGACGCCCGCCGAACACCCGCGCAATGTCGCCCGGCGGGCGCGAGGCCCAATCGATGGCGTTCTTGAACACGCCGGGTATCCCGTTGTTATATTCGGGCGTCGCCAATATCACGCCATCGGCCGATGCGATCGCCTCCTTCAGATCGACCACCGCATCGGGCAGGCCGCTCGCTGCCTCCGCGTCGGCATCATAGAGCGGGATGCCGTGCAGCGTGCGAATCTCGAGCGATACGCCCTCGGGCACCAGCCCGGCCGCGTTGCGGAGCAGGGCGGTGTTGAACGAGCCTGTCCTCAGGCTGCCCGAAATGCCGAGCAGACGGGTCATCGGTGCGGCCTTGCGGCGATGCTCGGCTTTTCGCCTGGGCCGACGGTCATCACATCCTGCCAATCGGGGTGCTTCTCGTATCGCGCGCGTACATAGGGGCATAAGGGAATGATGCGAAAGCCATTGCCCCGTGCATCGGCGATGAGGAAATCGACCAGCGCCGCCGCCGCGCCTGTACCCCTCAGGCTCTCCGGCGCGCCAGTATGGTCCGCGCTGATAAGGCCGGGGCCGCGATGGGTGAAGACCAGTTCGGCCGCATCTTCGATCCCGGCGACCCGTGCCAGGTAGCGGCCATGGCGGCCATCGTCTTCCTTGGTGATCGTTATTTCGGCCATAGCGGCAGCTTTCCTTGTTCGGCTATCATCGGACGGTTCCGGCCATCCGTATATGGAGGATTTCGGGCCCGGCCCAAGCCATTCGATGTCCGGTGATGTCCCCGCGTTTCCTGGATGCCGGCGGTCATTTCGCAACCTCGGGAAACGGGATGAATTCGGCGTGGTCCGCGTCGGGCAACTTCATGCGCCCGGCCGTCCAATCCTCGCGCGCCTGTTCGAGCCGATCCTTGCTCGAGGAAACGAAGTTCCAAAGCAGGAACCGCTCGCCGATCGGCTCGCCTCCCAGCACCATTACCGTGGAGGGCTGGTTCGCGGTGACATCGGCGCCGTCGCGTCCGTTCAGCACCGCCATCTGGCCCGCGCCCAGCACCGTTCCGCCAATCTCGATCTGTCCGGCGGCGCAATAGACCGCCCGTTCGGGATAGGCGGTGGTGACGCTGCGGCGCGCGCCGGCCTGCATCTCCCAGTGTTGATAAAAGAGCGGCGAATGAACCGTCACATTCGACGAAAGGCCATCGGCCTCGCCCGCGATCAACCGGCCCTTGACGCCATGCTCGTCCCATTCGGGCAGGTCGGCCCCGGCATGGTGGTGGAAGCTGGGATCCTTTTCCTCCGCCTCGACGGGCAGCGCCACCCAGGCCTGGATCCCGTGCATGTTCGCACCATGCGCGCGCGCATATTCAAGCCGTTCGCTGTGGGTGATGCCGCTGCCCGCGACCATCCAGTTGACCTCGCCGGGGCGGATTTCCTGCTCGAAGCCCAGGCTGTCGCGATGGGTGATCTGGCCCGAATAAAGATAGGTCACGGTCGAAAGGCCGATATGCGGGTGGGGGCGCACATCCAGTTCGCGCGGGATGCCCGGCGCCAGGTCGAGCGGCCCCAGATGGTCGAAGAAGATGAACGGCCCGACCATCCGGCGCGCGTGGAAGGGCAGAACCCGTCCGACGACGAAACCGCCGCCGAGATCGCGTTCGCGTTTGTCGATGATGCGTTCGATCGTCATGGTCTTGGTGTTTCCCTTGTTCTGAAATCAGCCAGGCGGCGACGATATCGCCCTATTCAGGGCGGCGTGCGGACCAGCCACCCGGGAACGGACAACGTAATATCAACGGAAGATCAGCTCTGGACGGTCAATCTCGAAAATTCCTTCGCAATTGGCGAGCGATCCCTTGTCCCGTCAGCCGTTTGCCGCCTCGATTATTAGTGCGGCGATCGCACTGGGCTGCGACGCCAGCGATGCATGGCTCGCGGCGAGCCGGATCAGTTTTTTGGGCGCCATCCGCGAGGCCATCATCTCCTGATTGGCCGGCGCAATCATGCGATCCTGCTCGGACAGCTGGTACCAGCACGGCTTGCTCTTCCATGCCGGTTGAGAGATCGTGTCGCCGAAGGTCGAGCCAAGCGGCGCCTTTTGCGTCACCGCCATCACCAACGCCTGATCCTCGGGCAGATCCTGGCAGAAGTTGGCGTGATATTGGTCTTGTGCGATCCACAAAAACCCATCGCTGTCGGGCGCGATGGCTGCCGCGCCCGCCGGGGGATTGGCTTGCGTTATGCCGCCCGGGCTTTCACCCGCGTCGGGAGCGAAAGCGGCGATATAGACTGTCAAACGGCGTTCAAAAGGGACCCCCGATCGGCGTCGAAGAGGGACCCCCTTTTCGGATAATATGATGCTGGTTTGTTGAAGATGGCCTTGCGCT
>Ga0155175_111_pt5 | contig 52272 bp, 42 predicted proteins | sample RifCSPhighO2_01_FD_106143 | JGI IMG/M metagenome (GOLD analysis project Ga0155175, IMG submission 106143) | Sphingopyxis sp. RIFCSPHIGHO2_01_FULL_65_24 | reverse complement strand
TGTCCGCAATGGCGGTTTTCCGACACTAAATACGGATCTGGCGTAATCGTCCCTTAAGGCCAAGACGGTCCTCCGCTACCAAATCTTCCCATATCGATCAGGCAGGGTCGGGACGGTCCCCGCGTCCTTCGATCTCGAACGCGCTCGTCGCCATCGTCCGGCCATTGACGATCAGGTCGACCGCGTGGCGGCCCGGATGGTGGCGCCGCGTGCTGAAATCGCGGATCGTCTGGCGGATCGCCAGCGAAGCGGTTTCGCCGGCGGCGAGGTCGAAGCTCTTCCATTTGAACACCTTCGCCGCGGTCTTGCCGCCGGCGCGGGCATAGTGGATGCGATAGTCGACGACGAGCGACTGCGCGTCGGTCGCATCGGACAAGAGCGTGGCCGCGATGGCGATCTGGCCGCCGAGGCGGATGGTCGCCGGTTCGACGGCAAAGCGCCGCACCGTGATGGCCGCGCCATGGCCGACCCCGATCAACGCCAGCGCGCGCGGGTCACCCGCCTTGATCAGCGTGCGCAGCGCGTGGCGGACGATCCATTTGGTCGCCGCCTCGTCCTGCGACCAGGTGGCGAGGCGACCCAGCAGCCAGTCGGGGCGGTCCTTGGCGATATCGTTGAGATGGTTGGCGACCGATTTGCGCACATAGAGCGCGGGGTCGGCCTTCAGCGCCTCGAGGATCGGGGCGCCGAGCGTCGGGTCCGCCTTCAACGCCGGAACGCGTGCCGCCCAGGGCAGGCGCGGGCGGCAGCCTTCGCTGGCGAGGCGGCGGACATGCTCGTTTTCGTGATCCGTCCATCGCAGCATCATAGCGAGGGTGCGATCGGGAGCTTGGGCGAGGAACGGCCGGATCGCGAATTCGGCGGTGCCATGGCGGGTGAGGTCGGCGAGCGCCGCCATCGACGCCTCGAAATCGTCGAGGCCGTGGCGCGCGACATATTCGGTGACCGCAACCGCCTGGAAACCGTGGGTCAGGCGCGGCGCCATCGCGCGGACGATCGGCAGCGCGGTCGGATAGTCGGCGGGCAGGGCGATGGCGAGCGCGTCGGCGATATGACGGACCCGTTCCATGATCGACAGCGCATCGAGGCCGTCCGAGGCGGCGGCGAGAAACGCCTGGCGATCGAAGCGCGGCGAAGCGGCGACGCCGGCATCGGCGATGGTCGCCAGCGCCGGGCGGCCCAGAATGTCCTTCAGCAGGGCGGGGGGGCCCGGCTCGCTCATTCTTTCGGCGCGGATTTTTTGTCGGCCAGCGCCGCGCTGGCCCATGTTTCGCCGTCGACCGCGGCGTCATAGGCGGCGAGGTGCGCGGGATCGGCTTCCAGCCATGCGGTCAGCGCCTCCCAATCGCCGAAGGCGGGGTCGCCGACGCGGATCGCCCAGCGGCGGGCGATCTCGTTCAGCTCGGATGGATGCGTCGGCATTCCCCACTTCCCTGTTTCGACGGGATTTTACCCCATGACGAAGCCGGGTGACCTATTCCGCATCGAAGCGCGCCTTCAATTCCGCAATCGCCCGATAGGCCTTTTGCAGGTCCTTTTCGACCGAACTCAGGCTGATCCCCCATTCGGCGGCGATATCGGCCTGTCCGGCGCCGTCAAGCCGATAACGGCGGAAAATGCGTTCGGCGCGCGGGCCGAGCGCGGCGAGCGTGGCCTCGATCGCCGTCAGTTGCTCGCGCGCGATCAGCGCCCGCTCGCCCGCCGGCCGGTCGTGCGGCGCGTCGGACAGGCCGTGCCATTCGGACTGGCGCCGGTCGCGGCTGATCGCAGCGCGGCGCATGTCGCGCATCAGATTTTCGGCGGCGCGGAACAGGTAGGACAGCGGGTCGCCGACGGTGCGGTCGGGCAGCACGGCGACCTTCTGCCACAGGTCGTGAAACAGATCCTCGGCCTCGTCCCCCGCGCCGCGCGCGGCGAGGAAGCGGACCAGCCGGGGCCGTTCGCCGAGCAGCACCCGCTGCAGATCGTTGGCGGTTTCGCCCGCTTCCATCGTCTAGCGCGCTTCGGCCGGCGCGCGGCGGCGCGCGAAGTCGGAGATATGCGGCGCGGGGGGCGCGACCGGCGCATCGGGAATCGCGGCGCGCGGCGCGGCGGCGCCGCCGAACCAGCCGAGCGGATCGGTCGGGCGGCCGTTCATCCGGACCTCGAAATGCAGATGATTGCCGGTCGAGCGGCCGGTCGATCCCATCAGCGCGATCGCCTGTTCGCGCGATACCGTTTCGCCCGGCCGCACCAGAATCTGCGACAGATGCGCATAGCGTGTCTTGAGACCGCCGCCATGGTCGATCTCGACCATCTGGCCATAACCCCCGGCGCGGCCCGCGAAGGCGATCGTTCCCGGCGCCGCGGCAAGGATCGGCGTCCCGGCGCGACCGGGCATATCAAGGCCCCGGTGGGCGCGGTGGCTGCCGTCGATCGGATCGACGCGGGTGCCGAAACCCGAGGAGAGGCGGGGCAGACGGGCGGGGGCGGACGGTGCGCGCTGCTGTTGCGGCGGTGCGAGGACGGGCGCGGGCGGCGGCGCGGACCAGCCGGTCATGCGTTCGCGCACCGCGGTGCTGTCGCCCGACGGAAGCACCGCCTGTTCGGCTGCTGTCGCGCTTCCCGCGGCGCAAAGCAGCCACAAGGCGAGGGTTGGACGAAGAGCCGGGGGCACAGGCATTTCCTGTAATGACGGAACGACGCGTGCCTAGCCTTGGATCGGCCAGCAGAAATATTTTTGTGCTGAAATCCTTACGGAATGCACCGCCTTCCTTCGTCTTCGGCTGTGTCACCAGCCTTTGCACCGAAGGGAGACGGAAAATGAATTCCACCGAAAAACGCATGCTCGACATGCTCAAAAGGGGTCGCGACCACTATGGCGTGGTCGCGGTCAAGGCCGAGTTCGAAGCCGAGGGCACGCGCCCCGACGAACTGCTGCGCCTGCTCGAACTGACCTGGCGCGCCGACCTGAAATTCGCGCTCAAGATCGGCGGCTGCGAGGCGGTCACCGACCTCCACGCTTCGAAGCTCTACGGTGCCGACTACATCATCGCGCCGATGGTCGAGACGCCCTATGCGCTCTCGAAATTCGTCGATGCCGCCGCCAAGGTCTATGGCGCCGATCGCGGCGACACGCGCATGTTGTTCAACCTCGAAACCGAAACCACCCTCGGCAATCTCGCCGCGATGCTGCCGCTGGCGAGCGAGATCGATGGGATCGTGTTCGGCCGCGTCGATTTCACCTTGTCGCGGGGGATGCCGCGCGCTGCGATCAACGAGCGCGCGATCACCGATGCGGTGCTGCGCGTGGCGCACGCCTGCGCAGAGCATGATCTCGAACTCGTCGTCGGCGGTTCGGTCGCGGTCGAGGCGGCGGCGGCGCTGCGCGAAGTCCGCGCCGTCCGGCTCGACCGCTTCGAAACGCGCAAGATCGTGTTCGACGGCGCGGCGGTCGAGAGCGCCAGCTTCGACGCCGGGGTCGCCAACGCCGTCGCGTTCGAACTTGCCTGGCTGCAGAACAAGCGCGACTATTACGGTGCGATCGCCGCCGAGGACTTGCCGCGCATCCGCATGATGGAAGAGCGCAGCGCGGTCGCCAAGCGCGCGCATCTCGCCAGCGTCGCCGCCTGAGCCCGATGCCGCTGCGCGACCAAGTCTCGACCCTGATGCGCGATGTCGCGGCGGACGTGGTGATGCCACGCTTCCGCCTGCTCGCGCCCGAGGAGATCGACGAGAAAAGCCCCGGCGAGATCGTCACGATCGTTGATCGCGAAAGCGAACGGCGGCTCCACGACGGTCTCGCGGCGCTCGGGCTTGGCGCGCGGATCGTCGGCGAGGAGGCGGCCGAGGCCGACGCGGACTTGCTGGACGGTGTCGATCGGGGATTGCTCTGGTTGATCGACCCGCTCGACGGCACCGCAAATTTTGCTGAGGGGCGTGCGCCTTTCGGCATGATGGTGGCGCTGGTCGAGGATGGCGCGCCGCTGGCGGCGTGGATCCTCGACCCGCTCGCCGGGCGGCTGTGCCATGCCGAGCGCGGCAAGGGGGCGACCTGCGACGGTCAGCCGGTGCGGGCGCGGTCCGCGACACGCAGGGTGCCGCGCGCGGCGCTGGGGACGCATTTCCTGCCGCCCGACCGCCGCGAGCGGGTGCATGCCGCCGCCGCGAACGGCCTCGACGTCCAGCCGGTGCCGCGCTGCGCCGCCGAAAGCTATCCGCGGCTGGTGCTGGGGCAGGACGATGTCGCGCTGTTCCAGCGCATCCTGCCGTGGGACCACGCCGCTGGCGCTCTGTTCCTGACCGAGGCGGGCGGCAAGGCGACGCATTGGGACGGGCGGCCGTATCGGGTCGGCGGAACGGGGCAGGGGATGTTGGCCGCGGCGACGCCCGACCTGTGGCAGGCCGCCGCCGACATATTGCTCGGCGCCGAAGCCGGGCTGGTGGACATGAAAGACATATCGCGATGAGCCATGGGTGGAAGCGGCTGGCGACGGTGTCGCTGGCACTGTCGTTGGTCGGACTGGCGCCCGCGTCGGCGCAGCTCGCGTCGCCGGTCGGCGCGCCGGGCGACAATGCCGCGAGCCGCGGCGCCGCCGAACAGGTCGCGGTGCCGGTGGTCGAACTGCCGCCGATCGCGCCCGCGGTGATCGAGGCTCCGACGCCCGTGCCCGAAGCGCCCGACGAGGGCGGCCGCCGCCCGGTCGGCAAGGCGCCGCCGGTCGCGAGCGAGTTCGAAACCTGGGTGTCCTCGGTCGCCGGCAAGCCGCTGCGCCGTTTCGGGTCGGACCTGTTGATCCCCGGCGCGCGCGATTTCACCGCGCCGTCGACCACCGCGATTCCCCCCGATTACCGGCTGAACCCCGGCGACGAATTGCTGATCGGCCTCACCGGATCGGTGCAGGCATCGGGCCTGCGCCTCGTCATCGACAGCGAAGGCCGCATCTTTGTGCCGCGCGTCGGCGCGATCCGCGTCGGCGGGGTGCGCTATGGCGACGTCCATGGCGTGATCGAGCGCGAAGTGTCGCGCCAGTATCGTGGTTTCCAACTCGAGGTCGGGGTCGCGAAGCTCAAGGGCATCACCGTCTATGTCACCGGCTTTGCCGCGCGTCCCGGCTCCTATTCGGCGAGCAGCCTGTCGACGCTGGTCAACGTCGTGCTCGCCGCGGGCGGACCCGCGACGGGGGGCAGTTTCCGGTCAGTGCAGCTGCGCCGTGGCGGTCAGTTGGTCTCCGACTTCGATCTGTACGACCTGCTGCTCAAGGGCGACACGCGCGGCGACGCGGTGCTGCAGAATGGCGACGTCCTCTATATCGCGCCGGCGGGCGCCGAGGTCGCGGTGATCGGCAGCATCAACCGCGAGGCGATCTTCGAACTCGCGCCCGATGAGACGCTGACCGACGCGATTGTCTATGCCGGCGGGGTCAACACCGTCGCCGACGAGGGGCGGCTGATGGTGCTCAACGCGCTGAGCCCCGATGCGAGCGGCTGGCGCGAATTGTCCGCCGCCGACGCAGCGAGCAGCAAGGCGCGGCGCGGCGACGTGATCCGCATCCTGTCGAACATCGGCATCGCGCGGCCGCTGCGCCAGCAGCCGGTGCTGGTGACGCTGAGCGGCGAGGTGGCGCGGCCGGGTCATTATTATGTCCAGCCCGGCACCCGCATGGCCGATGTCGTCGCGCAGGCGGGCGGGCTGACCGGCGAGGCCTTCCCCTATGCCAGCGTCATCACGCGCGAGAGCGTCAAGCATCAGCAACGGCTGAGCTATGACCGCGCGATCAGCGACGTCGAATTGCTGCTCGCGGCGCAGCCGGTGACCTCGGTCAACCGCGCCCAGCTCGCGCAGCCCGGCAATATCGCGCTGATCAACAGCATCGTCGACCAGCTGCGGCGCCGCGAACCCGACGGGCGGTTGGTGTTCGACTTGGCCGTAGACGCCGCGGCGCTGCCCGGCGATTTGATCCTCGAGAATAACGACGTCGTCCATGTCCCCGCGCGGCCGGTGACGGTCGGGGTGTTCGGCGCGGTGCCGAGCCCGGCGTCCTTCGCTTACCGTCCGGGCGCGAGCGTCGAGGATTTCGTCAAATCCGCCGGGGGCGTGCAGAATATCGGCGACAAGGACGAGATTTTCGTCGTGCGCGCCAATGGCACGGTGCTGGCGGGCGGCAAGCGCGCGCTGCGCGCCGCGGCCTTGCCCGGCGACCTTGTCTATGTCCCGATCGACGCCAATCGCGGCGAGTTCTGGGCGCGGCTGCGCGACATCACCGGGACATTGTTCAGCGGGCTCGTCGGCGCGGCGTCGGTCGCGGCGATCACGAAATGAGCCGGTTGTTTGCTTTCGCCGCCGACGCGCGGTGGCGCCGTCGCGGTTATGCGCTCGCCGCGCTGATCCTTGCGCTGCTGACGGTCTTTCCGCAGCCCTATGTCGCACGCGCCAAGCTGCTGCCGCAGGACAGCAGCAGCATCGGGCTCGGCTCGACGCTCAACGCGCTCGGCGGCCAGTTGCAGGGGTTCGCTGCGCTGTTCGGCGGCGCGAAGCAGCAGACCGACATGTATCTGGCGGTCAGCCGCAGCAGCGAAGTCGGCGATGCGGTGATCAAGCGGCTCAAGCTCGTCGGGCCGGGCGGCTATGCCAGCGCGACCAGCGCGCATGTGGCGCTGGCGCAAAAGGTCGACATCCACACGCTGACGGGCGGCATCGTCGAGGTCGAGGTGCGCACCCGCGACGCCGAAGAGGCGGAGACGCTGACCCAGGCCTATGTCGCCGCGATCGGCGACCGTATCGTCGCACTCGGCAAGGACCGCGTCGAGCGCAAGCGCGCGATCGTCATGCAGCGCTTCAAGGAAGCCGGCGACCGTGTCGTCGAAACCGAAACCGCGCTCAATGATTTCCGCCGCCGCAACCGGCTCGCCGAACCGCAGGCCGAACTCGGCGCGGCGCTGTCGCTGCGCGCGGGGCTCGAGGCGCGGCTGCAGGCGAAACAGGTCCAGTTGCAGACGCTGGAAAAGGTCCAGGGCCCCGAAAACCCCGAACTGCTGGCGGTCCAGACCGAAGTCGCGTCGCTGCGCGCCCAGATCGCGCGCTCGGCGCAGCCCGCGGCCGGCGCCGCGGGTCCCAATGTCGCGGGCCTCAGCGAAGTATCGGGCGAATATCTGAACCTCTATCGCGACTATCGCTTCGCGCAGGCGCTGTACGAGGTCTATGCGCGCTCATCCGAAGAGGTCGCGGTGGAGACGCTTGCGGGTGAGACCGCGGCGAGCGTGCAGGTGCTGGAGGCGCCGCGGCTCGATCCCGATCGCAAATATAATGTCGCGGCGGTCGCGCTGCTGGCGCTCGTCATTCTCGCGGCGCTGTTCACCGAAATCTATGCGCCCGTGACGGGGATCCGCCTGTTTGCGGCGCGCAAGGCGGACGGCGCGGCATGACTGCGGACGCCGCGCCCGAACTGTCGGTCGTCATTCCCTGCTATAACGAGGCGGCGAATGTCGCGGCGATCTGTGCCGCGGTGACCGCCGAGGCCGAGGCGCATGCGGCGAGTCACGAGATCATCCTGATCGACAATGGTTCGACCGACGGCACCCGCGCGATCATGCGCGCGATCTGCGCCGTCGATCCGCGCGTGCGGGTGATCTTCAACAACCGCGATTACGGCCAGATGCGCTCGCCGACCTATGGCCTGTACCAGGCCGAGGGGCGGGCGGTGATCGGCATGTGCGCCGATTTCCAGGACCCGCCCGAGATGATCGGCGCGTTCGTCGCGCGGTGGCGCGCGGGCGCACAGGTGGTGCTGGGGCAGCGGCGGTCCGAACGCGCGTCGCCGATGCTGCGCGCGGCGCGGCATATGGGCTATGGCTTCCTGCGCCGTTTCGGCGACTATCCGGTGATCCCGGGCGCGACCGGTTTCGGGCTGTTCGACCGCATTGTGATCGACACGCTGGCGGCGTGGAACGAACCCGAGCCCTTTTTTCGCGGCATGGTGGTCGAAAGCGGTTTCCGCCTGGAGCTGGAGCCGTTCGACCGGCCCGGCCGCGCGGCGGGCGAGAGCAAGAATGACTTCGTCGCCCTCGCGTCCTTCGCGCTGTCGGGGCTGGCGGGGTCGGCGAAATCGTTGCTGCGGTTGCCGTTGTTCCTCTCGGTCTACATCGCCGCATTGGCGCTGTGCCTGCTGGTCGCCGCGCCGGTCGCGCTGGCGCTCGATGGCCCGGTCTGGGCGCTGCTCGGGCTGGCGCTCGGCTTTGTGCTGTTCGCCGTCCTGCTGCTCTTCCTCGGGCTGATCGGCGAGCAGGTGCGTATGCTTGCCGAACGCAGCCGCAACGTGCCGCTGGTGATCGAGGAGGAGCGGATCAATTTTCCCGCCGACCGGTCGCGGCCCGCGGCCCGCACCCACATCCGCCGGCCATGACCGCGCCGCGCGTCCGCCTGTTGCCGCTGGTCCCGGAAGCCTTGCTCGCGCTCGCGGTGGTGGCGAGCGCCGCCTGGACGCTGCGTTTCTTCCTCGAGTTCGGCTATTTGCCCCAGCCCTTCGTGTTCGACACCAACGACACGTTCATGGACTGGTTCAACACCGCCTATTGGGCGAACAATCCCGGTATCTACAATGTGTGGCGCAGCATTTATCCGCCGCTGTCGTTCGTCTTCCTCGACGCGACGAGCCTGCCGGGCTGTTACCTGCACAACAGCTTTACCGCCCGCGATTGCGACTGGCTGGCGCGCGGGACGATCTACGTCTTCTATGTCACCGACGTGGTGCTGGCTTGGGTCTGTTTCCGCCGCCTCGACCGCCGCACCGCGCCGATGCGGACGGTCGCGATCGCGCTCGGGCTGCCGATGCTGTTCACGCTCGAGCGCGGCAATCTGATCCTCGTCGCCTTCGCCTTCTTCATGATCGCGCACGGGCCGCTGACCGCGTCGAAGCCGTGGCGCTGGTTCGCCGCCGCGGTGACGATCAACTTCAAGCCCTATCTGGTGCTGCCGATGCTGGCGCATGCGGTGAAGCGCGACTGGCGGACGCTCGAAGTCGCGGGGATCGCGACGATCGCGCTCTACCTCGTCACCCTCGCGCTCGTCGGCTCGGGGACGCCGATGGAACTGGCATCGAACACTGCCAACTGGGTCGTCTTCCAGGGCGGCCAGGTGTGGAACGAGGTCAATTATTCGACCAGCTACGCGCCGCTGTTGATGTTCCGCACCCTCGATATTCCGCTGCTGCAATTCGTGCCGTCGCGGCTGATCGAGACGATCGAGTTTCTGGTGCCGATCGTCATCCGGTCGAGCCAGCTGGTAGCGCTCGCCGCGCTCGCCGCGGCGTGGCTCCAGCCCAGGGCGCTGCCGACGCACCGCATCGCGGCGATCCTGCTCGGCGCCTATCTGGTGACCCAGTCACCGGGCGGCTACACGCAATTGTTCCTGCTGTTTCTCGTCTTGATGGAGACATGGAAGGGCGCGGGGTCGATCGCCGCGATCGTCTGCGCTTACCTGCTCTGCCTCGTCGGCGACTGGCCGCTGGCGACGGTGCTCGACGTGACCAGCGCGAGCTGGCTGGGCGAGCGCACGGTGACCGCGAGCTTCGGATTGACCGCGGGCCATTTCATCCGGCCGGGGCTGATCGTCATCATGCTGTGGGCGTTGTCGCTCGACAGCATCGTGCGCGTCGTGCGCGCGCATCGCAGCCAACGCCCTTCGCTGGGGCTGGTGGTCGCATGATCCTGACCGAAGACCTGACCGCGATCGACCGCCAGCTGGCGCCTTACTGGGCTGGGCTCAAGGGCGCGCGCATCTTCATGACCGGCGGCACCGGCTTCATAGGGCGCTGGATGCTCGAAGCGCTGGCCTTTTCGGATTGCGATGCCGAAGTGGTGATCCTCAGCCGCGATCCCGATGCCTTCGCGGCGCGCGCGCCGCATCTGGCCAGCCGATTCGAGTTCGTTGCCGGCGACGTCATGGATTTCGCCGCGCCGCCGGGCCGCTTCACCCATGTCATCCACGCCGCGACCGATGCTAGCGCGGCGCTCAACGCGAATGACCCGCGCCGCATGTTCGACACCATCGTCACCGGTACCCGCAACGCGCTCGATCTCGCGATCGAGCGGCAAGCGGGGCGGGTCCTCTTCCTAAGTTCGGGGGCGGTCTATGGCGCCCAGCCGTGGGACGTCGGCCATGTCGCCGAGGATTGGCATGGCGGCCCCGACCCGCGCGATCCCAAATCGGCCTATGGCGAGGGCAAGCGCGCCGCCGAACTGCTCTGCGCCATTTACGGCCAGCAGTTCGGGCTCGACGTCGTGACCTCGCGTATCTTCGCGTTGCTCGGTCCCTTGCTGTCGCTCGATATCCATTTCGCGGCGGGCAATTTCATCCGCGATGCGATGGCGGGGCGGGCGATCCGCATCGAAAGCGCGGGTACCGCGGTACGTTCTTATCTCTATGCCGCCGATCTCACTGCCTGGCTGTGGCTGATGCTGCTGCGCGCGCCGCGCGGCGCGACATGGAACATGGGGTCGGAGGAGGCGGTGTCGATCGCCGACCTCGCGCGGCGCACCGCCGCCGTCCTCGGCGGTCCCGGGGTCGAGGTGCTGGGACGCGCCGACGCTGGGTGGAACCCCGGCCGCTACGTCCCCTCGACCGCGGCGATCCGCAGCCGGCTCGGCGTCGCGCCGACCATCACCCTCGACGCGGCAATCCGCCGCACCGCAATTTTCAATGGATGGATAGAATGAGCCAGATCAAGCTTTCCGACTGGGTCGCCCAGACCCTCGCCGACCGCGGCATCACCGACGTCTTCATGCTGACCGGCGGCGGCGCGATGCACCTCAACCATTCGCTCGGCACGCATCCCGCGCTGACGACGACCTTCACCCATCACGAGCAGGCGCTGTCGATGGCGGCCGAGGCCTATTATCGCCTCACCAACCGGCTCGCGGTGGTCAATGTCACCTCGGGACCCGGCGGCACCAATGCGATCACCGGCGTTTACGGCGCCTTCGTCGATTCGATCGGCATGCTGGTGATTTCGGGGCAGGTGAAGACCGAGACGACGGTGCGCCACACCGGGCTGCCGCTGCGCCAATATGGCGACCAGGAACTCGATATCGAGGAACTGGTCCGCCCGATCACCAAATATGCAGTGATGGTCACCGATCCGCGCTCGATCCGCTATCATCTGGAAAAATCGCTGTATCTCGCGACGAGCGGGCGGCCGGGGCCGGTGTGGCTCGACATCCCGCTCGACGTGCAGGCGGCGAAGATCGATCCCGACGATCTGCTGCCGGGCTTCGACCCCGCCGAACTCGACGAACCGTGGAAGCGGGGCGACCTCGACGCGGTCGCGGCGGAGATTTTGGAGCGCATCGCCAAGGCCGATCGCCCCGTCGTGTTCGCGGGCAGCGGCGTCCGGCTGAGCGGCGCGCATGCGCAGTTCCTGACGCTGATCGAGCGGCTCGGCGTGCCCGTGGTCACCGGCTGGAACGCGCATGACGCGCTATGGACCGACCACCCGCTCAATTGCGGCAAACCCGGCACGGTCGGCGACCGCGGCGGCAATATGGTGACGCAGAGCGCCGACCTGCTGCTCGTGCTGGGAAGCCGGCTCAACATCCGGCAGGTCAGCTACAACTGGAAAAGCTTCGCGCGCGGGGCGTACAAGATTTGGGTCGATATCGACCCGGTCGAACTCGCCAAGCCGACCGTCGTCCCCGATATGCCGGTGACCGCCGACCTGGCCGAGCTGATCCCCGCGTTGCTCGCGCGGCCTTATGCCGGGCCGACCGAGAGGCAGCGCGAATGGCTCGGCTGGGCGCGTGCGCGCGTCGCGAAATTCCCGACCGTGCTGCCCGAATATCGCGATCATGCGACGCTGGTGCACCCCTATGTCGCGATGGACGAACTGTTCGGCCAGCTTGGCGGCGAGGACATCGTCGTCACCGGCAACGGCAGCGCCTGCGTCGTTGGATTTCAGGCGGCGCATCTGCATCCGGGGCAGCGGCTGTGGACCAATTCGGGCTGCGCGACGATGGGCTATGACCTGCCCGCCGCGATCGGGGTCTGCACCGCGACCAGGGGACAGCAGCGGGTGATCGCGATCGCCGGCGACGGCAGCATCATGATGAATTTGCAGGAGATGCAGACGATCGCCGGATACGGTCTGCCGGTGAAGGTGATCCTGATCAACAACAGCGGTTATGTCTCGATCTTCCAGACCCAGCGCAATTTCTTCAACGGGCGGGAAGTCGGCGGCGGGCCGAAGAGCCATGTGACCTTCCCTGATTTCTCGAAGGTCGCGGGCGCTTTCGGCTTTGCTTATGCGTGCGCCGAAAACCATGCCGAGCTGGCCGGCGCCATCGCCGCGACGCTCGCGGCCGATGGTCCCGCCTTCTGCGAGATCATGGTCGACGAGCACGTCGGCTTCGCCCCCAAGCTCGGCGCGAAGCAGCATCCCGACGGGCGCATCACCTCACCCGCGCTCGAGGATTTGTCGCCCTTCCTGCCGCGCGAAGTGCTGGAAGCGAATATGCGCATTGCGTTGATGGACGAGGAATGAGCCGCGTGGTGACCGCGCGCTTCCTCCGCCTCGGGAAGCCTTTGCGCTTCCTGATGGTCGGCGGCGTCAACACGGCGTTCGGTCTCGGCTTCTATCCGCTGCTGCTGTGGTCTGTGCCACTGTTCGCGGTCCATTATATGATCGCGCTCGGGATCGCGCAGGCGGTGTGCCTGTGCTTTGCCTTCACGACCTACAAGCTTGCGGTCTTTCGCACGCGGGGCAATGTGCTGCGCGAATTCGGGACCTTCGCGAGCTTTTACCTCGCCAACTATGCCGCGAACTGGCTCGCGCTGCCGTTGCTCGTCGAACTGGGTGGGGTGCCGCCGATCATCGCGCAGACTGGCTTCACCATCGTCGTGATTATCGGCAGCTGGTTTTGGCACAACCGCGTCACCTTTCGCGAGCGCGCGCCGCGATGATGCGCGCCCGGCGCTGGCGTCCGTCGGCCGAAGCCCTGGCTTTATGGGCGATCCTGCTTGCGGCGCTCTGGCTGCGGCTCGACGGCGTCGCGTTCGGGCTGCCGGCGCTCAACGACCCCGACGAGCCGTTGTTCATGATGACCGCGCTCGAAATGCTGCAGAAGCACAGCTTCGACCCCGGCTGGTTCGGGCATCCGGGGACGATCACCCTCTATTCGCTCGCGCTGGTCATCGCCGCGGTCGGCGGCATCGGCATCGCGACGGGGCGCTTCGCCGACGCCGATGCGTTGGCGGCTGCGGTTTATGCCGATCCCGGTATCGTGTTCCTGCCCGCCCGTGTGATGATCGTGCTGTGCGGCGTGCTGTGCGTCTGGCTGACCTTCCGGCTCGGCAAGAGGCTCGGCGGCGCGCGGATCGGGTTGGTCGCGGCGGCGATCCTCGCGGTCAATGCGGTGCATATCGAATATTCGCAGATCATCCGCACCGATATCCAGGCGAGCGTCTTCATGCTCCTCGGCGCGCTGGCGGCGGTCGGCATCGCCGAGCAGGGGAGGCGGCGCGACTATCTGCTCGGCGGCATCTGCGCGGGGCTGGCGTGCGCGACGAAATGGCCAGCGGCGGCGATATTGGTGACCGCGATCTGCGCTTGGGCTTATCGAGCGCCCGGTGAGCGCCATTGGAGCCGGCTGGCGATGGTGGTCGCAGCGGCGGTCATCACCTTATTCGCCGTGTCGCCCTATCTGCTGATCGATCATGCGACGGTGGTCGCCAATCTGTCGGGCGAAGCGCGGCCGCTACACCCCGGCGCGACGGGTGGCGGCTTTTTCGCCAATCTCGGTTGGTATGTCGCGGGTCCCCTGCTGTCGTCGCTGGGCGTCGGCGGATTGCTGCTCGCCGCCGCCGGCTTCGTCTGGGGCAGCGGCAAAAGGCGCCTGTGGGTCTTCGTGATCCTGCCCTTCTGTCTGCTGTTCTTCGCGATGATCTGTTTTCAGTCGTTGCGTTGGGAACGCTGGGTCGTGCCGCTGCTGCCGTTCGCGGCGCTCGCCGCCGCGCGCGCCTTGTGCGGGCTCGCCGACCTGTTGCCGCGCCATCGGTTGCGCATGGCGGCGTTGCCCGTGGCGCTGCTCATCCTGCTGACTCCCATGGTCTGGGAGGCGCGGATCGAGGCCGCCGAGCGGCGACACGACACACGCCAGATCGCTTCGGCGTGGCTGCGCGATCACGCGCCGCGGGGGAGCAGCGTGCTGATCGAACATGCCGCGTTCGACCTGCTCGCCGCGCCGTTCGAACTGCGCACCGCGATGGGGTCGGCGGGATGTGTCGACGTCCGCGACCTGCTGTCGGGACAGATCCGCTATTCGAAGGTCGACCGCCTGCGCGGCGGCGGAGCGATCGTCGATGTCGGCCATGTCGACAGGGCGAAGCTGGAATCATGCCGTGCCGATTTCGCGGTCGTCACCAATCACCTTCGCTATCGGGCCGATCCGGTCGGCTATCGCGAAGAACTGGGGCGTTACGACCGGCTGCTCGCGGGCGGCTGGGTCCGCCAAATCGTCAAGCCCCGGCGCGGCGAGCGGTCGGGTCCGGAAGTGCATATCGTCGAGCTGGCGCCCGCGCGCTGACCTATCGCCGATGTTTTCGCGATAGATACAGGCCGCCCGAAATGCTCTAGTCTCGCGGGAAGCATTGGTTTGGGACGCGATATCATGGCCGGTGAGAAACCGAGATACAAAAGCTACAACAGCCCCGCCGGTGGCTGGGGCGCGGCGGCGGCGACCGCGAAGGTGCTGCTCGAACAGAGCGTGGTGGGCAAGGGCTCGCGCGCCCTGCTGTCGATGAACCAGCCCGGCGGTTTCAAATGCCCGAGTTGCGCCTTTCCCGACGCGAGTTGCACCAAGACACTCGAATTCTGCGAAAATGGCGCAAAGGCGCTGGCGCATGAGGCGACGAAGTTTCGCGTCACGCGCGAATTTTTTGCGCAGCATACAGTTGCCGAGCTAATGGAACAGTCCGACTATTGGCTCGAAATGCAGGGGCGGCTGACCGAACCGATGCGCTACGACGCCGCGACCGACCACTATGTGCCGGTCAGCTGGGACGATGCCTTCGCGTTGATCGGCACGCATTTGCGCGCGCTGGGCGACCCCAACCAGGCGGAATTCTATACCTCGGGACGCACCGCGAACGAGACCGCCTTCCTCTATTCGATCTTCGTGCGCGAGTTTGGCACCAACAATTTCCCCGACTGTTCGAACATGTGCCACGAGCCGACGAGCCGCGGGCTGCCGCATTCGATCGGGGTAGGGAAGGGCACGGTGATCCTCGACGATTTCGAGCATGCCGAGGCGATTTTCCTGATCGGGCACAATGCCGGAACCAACGCGCCGCGGATGATGACCCCGCTGGTCGAGGCGCGCAAGCGCGGGGTGCCGATCGTCGCGGTCAACCCGATGCCCGAACGCGCGCTGATCAAATTCACCGAGCCGCAGGACATCGTCCAGATGGCGACCTTCGGTTCGACCGAGATCAGCAGCGAATTCGTCCATATCGCGATCGGCGGCGACCTCGCGCTGCTCAAGGGCATGATGAAGGTGCTGTTCGAGCGCGAGGCGGCGGGCGAGGCCGTGCTCGATCACGCGTTCATCGCGGAACATACCGCAGGGTATGAGGCGCTGCACGACGACATCATGGCGCAGGACTGGGCCGAGATCGTCGCGGTGTCGGGGATCGACGAGGCGCAGATCCGGCGCTGCGCCGAAATCTACATCGGCTCGTCGGCGACGATCATCTGTTACGGCATGGGGATTACCCAGCATCAGGAGGGTTCGCGGCTGGTGCAGCAGATCGCCAATTTGCTGTTGCTCAAGGGCAATTATGGCAAGCCGGGTGCGGGCATCTCACCGATCCGCGGCCATTCGAACGTCCAGGGCGACCGCACCGTCGGCATCGACGAGAAGCCGAGCCAGGCCTATCTCGACAAGGTGCGCGATGTGTTCGGGTTCGAACCGCCGCGCGCCGAAGGGCATCATAGTGTCGAATCGGTCGCGGCGATGCAGGCCGGAACCGCCAAGGTCTTCATCGGCATGGGCGGCAATTTTGTCCGCGCGGTCCCCGACACCGACCATGCCTATGCGGCGATGCGCAAGTTGAAGCTGACCGTCGGGATCGCGACCAAGCTCAATCGCGGGCATCTGGTGCATGGTCAGGATGCGCTGATCCTGCCGGTGGTCGCGCGCTCCGAACGGATCGAAACCGCGAAGGGCGAGCAGTTCGTGACGATCGAGGATTCGATGTCGAACGTCACCGCCTCGCGCGGGGTGCTCGACCCCGCGAGCGAACATCTGCTGACCGAGACCGAGATCGTCTGCCGCATGGCGATGGCGACCTTGCCCGAGAGCAAGGTCGACTGGGCGCGCTATATTGACGATTATGACGCGATCCGCGACAAGATCGCCGCGGTCTATCCCGCCATCTACGACGGCTTTTCGGAGCGGATCAAAAATCCCGCGGGTTTCCACCTCGACATTCCGCCGCGGCGCCGCGTGTGGGCGACGCCGAACCGCAAGGCGAATTTCCTGATCCTGCCAGGGCTGCACGCTAACGACCCTGTCGTCGATCCGGCGATGCTGCGGCTCGCCACGGTGCGGTCGCACGACCAGTTCAACACCACGGTGTACAGCTATAACGACCGCTATCGCGGCGTGTATGGCGACCGGATGGTACTTTTCGTCAACGCCGAGGATCGTGAAGCGCGCGGCTTTGCGGCGGGAGCGAAGGTCGCGCTTGAAACGTTCAGCGACGATGGTGTCGTGCGGCGCGTCGAGGGGCTGACCCTGCTCGACTATCCGATGTCGCGCGGGGCGGTCGCGGGCTATTATCCCGAACTCAACCCGCTGTTGCCGCTCGCTTTCTATGACAAGATCAGCGGCTGCCCGGCGGCAAAATCGATCCCGGTGCGGATCGTGGCGGCGGCGGATTAAGTCGCCGATGGCGCGCCCAAGCTCCTTCGCGCCCGGTCGGCATATCGCGCCGATGCGCTTTCTGGTCTTCGCGGCGGTGCTCGTGGTCGCGACCGGCGGCGCGAGCGCCCTCGGTCTCGATCCGCGTAGCGCCGCGCTGGTCGGTTTCGACGTCGCGGCGGTCGTTTTTCTGGCCTCGATCCTCCCGCTGCTGTCGGCGGACCCCGACTCGATGCGCCGGCACGCGCAGGACAACGACGCCAATCGCGCCGGGCTGCTCGCGATTTCGGCGCTGCTGTCGCTGGTGATCCTGTTCACCGTCGGCGGGCTGATCGCCGGCCCCGGTGATCTTGGCCGCGGCGACGTCATCCTGATCATCGCGACGCTGGTACTCGCGTGGCTGTTCGCGAACATGGTGTTCACGCTCCACTATGCGCATCTTTTCTATCTGCGCGTGAAGGGTCACGACCGGGGCGGACTGGACGTGCCGGGGACGCACGAGCCGGATTATTGGGATTTCCTCTATTTCGCCTTCACCCTCGGCATGACCTTCCAGACCTCGGACGTCAGCGTCACCGGCGCGCATATGCGCCGCGTTGTGCTCGGCCATTGCATGGCGGCGTTTTTGTTCAACATGGGGATATTGGCTTTCACCGTGAACGCGCTCGGGGGCTTATAGGCTTGTCTCGCGGTCGAGGTCGGCGACACTGTTGATGTTCGGCGGGACAAAATCGCTGGCGACGGGGCGCGCGCCGATGCTGTTGCCGAAGCGGCGGACCGAGCGGTCGTCGCCCCCGATCAGCTGTTGTTCGAACGCGTCGCGTGCCGACACCGGCCAGAGGGAGATCACCGGCTGGCTCGCGAGATAGGCGGGTGCGGGGGTGAGCAACGCGCGTAGGTCGGCGGGCAGGCGGACGCAATCGACCGAGATGCAGAGCAATTGGTCGAAGCCGGCGGCCTCGGCATGGCGCAGCGCCCCCGCGATGCCGCCCATCGGCCCGAGGTCGGGCGCCGGCCAGTCGGCGATCATCGGCTGACCCTCGATCGCGCGACCGACGACCACGACGGCATCGACATGCGGGCGCAGCGCCGCGAGCGCATGGTCGAGCAGGCTTTGCCCGGCGAGCAACGCGGCTGCCTTGTCCGACCCGAAGCGCGACGAGCGCCCGCCCGCGAGCACCGCGCCGAGCGTCTTCATCGGATCATCCCGTGCGGGTCGTCGACGATCAGCGCCGAATCCGCGCGCGCCAGCGTGACGAGCGTCAGTCCCGCCGCGACCGCGCGCTCGGCGGCAAGGCTGGTCGCCGCCGAGATGGTGACGAGCATCGGGCAACCGGCACGCACCGTCTTTTCGACGAGTTCATAGCTGCAGCGGGCCGACAGCAGGATGAAGCCGCTGCCCGGATCGATGCCGTCCCGCGCCAGCGCGCCGATCAATTTGTCGAGCGCATTGTGCCGCCCGACATCCTCGCGGACGCGAAGGATATCGCCGTTGGGGTTGCAAAAGGCGGCGGCATGCGCGGCGCCGGTGGCGCGGCCGAGCGGCTGATGGTCGGGCAAGGCCGCGAGCGCCGCCGCGATCGCGGTGCGGTCGGTCGCGATCCGCGCCGCCATCGCGGGCAGCGGGCGCAGCACCTGTTCGATATTCTCCATCCCGCACAGCCCGCAGCTGCTTTCGCTTACCCGCTTGCGTGCGCGTTCGAGCGCCTTTTCGGTCCGTTCGGGCGGCAGCCAGATACGCAGCGCGACGCCGCCCTCGACCGGATGCACGTCGATGCTGCGGATTTGCGCGGCGGTTTCGACCAGTCCTTCGCCGAGTGCGAAGCCGACCGCATAATCTTCCAGGTCCGACGGTGTCGCCATCATCACGGCATAGCCGATGCCGCAAACCTCGACCGACACCGGCGCCTCGATCGGCAGGTCGCGCAGTGTCGCGGCGTCGTCGGTTCCGGCGAAATCGAGCCGGCGCATCGCCAGGGAAAGGGTCTGCAGCTGCGTCATGCGTCCGCAATAGGATGTTGCGGTCGGCGTGCAAGCACCGCGCGCTCAGTCCTCGGCCGCCTCCGCGGGCAGGCCGTCCTGCATCGCGCGGTAGCGGGCGATCGATTTGTCCATGTGCCGCCGCGCCGCGCGCCGCGCCGCCGCCGGGTCGCCGGCCAGAATCGCGTCGTAGATCGCCTGATGGTCGCGGTTGATCGTGCGCGCATATTGCTGGTGCCGTTGCCGGTCGCTGCCCTGCAGATAGAGTTTGCGCGAGGGGACCAGGCGCACGCCGAGAAACTGGGTAAAGCGGAGGAAATAATCGTTGCGCGTCGCGGCGGCGATCGCGGCGTGGAAAGCGGCGTCGGCGACGACCGATGCGTCGACGTCCTCGCTATTCTCCATCGCGTCGAGCGCGTCGCGGATCGCCGCAAGGTCGGCATCGGTGCGGCGGCGTGCGGCGAGGTCGGCCATTTCGGCCTCGAACCCCATGCGCATTTCGAGGAGGCGGAGCACATCCTCGATCTCGCTGAATTCGTCGGCGGCGATCTGGAAGGCGCGATAGCGCGCGCCGTCGGCGACATAGGCGCCCGATCCGCGGCGCGACACCAGCAGTCCGCGCGCGGCGAGGCGCGAATAGGCCTCTCGCACCACGGTGCGACTGACCCCGAACGCCTCGGTGATGGCCTTTTCGGTCGGGAAGCGCGATCCGGCGGGCATTTCGCCCGTCTCGATCTGCTCCTCGAAGCGCTGGACCAGATCGTCGGCCAGCGATGCCGCCTTGGTTACCCTCATGACGATAGCGTTATCATCGCGCCGTTGGGCTGGCTAGGGGCGGAAATCGGGGTGCTGCGCGGTGACATAGCCCTGCCAGCTTTCGCGCGTCGCGAAGTCGCCGCCGCCGTCCCAAGCCGCGCCGCTGTAATAGACGAACGGGCGCCCCGGGGTGACGCGGATCAGGATGAGGTAATTGTCGGCATCCTCGGCAAAGCCGGCGAAGGCGGCGGGGTCGACGATCACCGCGGCAGCCATGTGGCCCTTTTCGCCGTCGGCGGGTCCCCACCAGTTCATTCTGGCGTTCCTGTCGTCCTTGTAAATCTCGCCCAGCTTGCCGCCAGTGATCGGGCGCTTCGAAATGCCGATGCCGACGATCATCTCGGCGTCGCTGCTCGACGCGATCGTCGAGGTCAGTCGCGTGAAGTTGGTGCCAGCGGGCAGGGTGAAGCGCCGCGTCTCGCTGACGGTGCGTCGCGTGTCGACCGGCCAGGGATCATAATCGACTATGAAGTCGGCGACCGTCGGCCCGGCCTTCAAAATGCGCGGGCGGACATAGTTGCGCGAGGTCCACAGCTTGTTGTCGTACCAGATGCCGAGCCCGCCGACGCCGCGCCCGGTGCCGACGTTATAAAAATCGAGCCCCTCGCCATGATTGTCGTGCTGCTCGCCGGTGCGCAACTGGCGCTCCATGAACGGCCAGCGAACCGTCTTGCCCCAGGCATCGATGCCCGAGGTCGATGGCGGTTCATGGTTTTCGAGCGCGAGGCCATAGATGCGAAACGCGGTGCGGTCGTTTTCCCAGAGCAGATCGTCGAAACGATAGTCGGCGATGGCGACCGCGGCGCGCGCCTTTTGCTCCTCGGCGGTCGCGGGCTGCATCGGGTGCTTTTCCTGCGCCGCGACCGGCGCGCCCAGCAACAAAAGACCGAGCAAGGCGCTGCGCATCACCAACTCCACATCGTCCCGTCCTCCAGCCGGTTCACCGGCAGATAGGCGCGGGCATAGGGGTGGGTCTCGGCACGTGCCTCGTCGATATCGACCCCCAGCCCCGGCGCCTCGCCCGGATGCATCAGGCCGTCGGCCAAGCTGTACGCATGCGGGAAAACGGCGTCGGTCTCATCGGTGTGGCGCATATATTCCTGGATGCCGAAATTGGGGATCGACAGTCCGAAATGCAGCGCCGCCGCCATCGTCACCGGCGACAGGTCGGTGGCGCCGTGGCAACCGGTGCGGACCTGATACAGTTCGGCGAGCGCGGCGATCTGGCGCATATGGGTGATGCCGCCGGCGTGGAGCACGGTGGCGCGGATATAGTCGATCAGGCGATTCTCGATCAGCGCCTTGCAATCCCAGACCGAGTTGAAGATTTCGCCCACGGCCAAAGGCGTCGTCGTGTGCTGGCGGATCAGGCGGAACGCTTCCTGATCCTCGGCCGGGGTCGCATCCTCGATCCAGAAAGGGCGGTAAGGCTCGAGATCCTTGCCGAGCCGCGCCGCCTCGATCGGGGTCAGCCGGTGGTGAATGTCGTGGAGCAGGTGGACGTCCCAGCCCAGCGCCTCGCGCGCCGCCGCGAACAATTCGGGGACGACGCGCAGATATTTCTCGGTCGACCAGATATTGCCGCTCGGCAGGTCGGCGTCGGCGGGTTCGTAGAAATAGCGGTCCTTGCTGACGCCATAGGTCGACGCCATGCCCGGCACCCCGCATTGCAGGCGGATCGCCCTGTACCCCTGGCGCTGGTAGTCGAGCGCCGCCTCGATCGTGTCGGCGATCGTCGTGCCATTGGCATGGCCATAGACCATGCAGCCGCTGCGCGCCGCGCCGCCGAGCAACTGATAGACAGGCAAACCCGCGACCTTGCCCTTGATGTCCCACAGCGCCATGTCGACGGCGGCGATCGCGGTCATCGTCACCGGACCGCGCCGCCAATAGGCGCCCTTGTAGAGGTAATTCCAGATATCGCCGATCTGCTGCGCGTCGCGCCCGATCAGGCAGGGGACGACATGGTCGGCCAGATAGCTCGCCACCGCCAGCTCGCGTCCGTTGAGCGTCGCGTCGCCGACGCCGGTGGTGCCGTCGTCGCATGTGATTTTCAACGTGACGAAATTGCGGCCCGGAGAGGTGACGATCACCCGGGCAGACACGATCTTCGGCATTCCATCCCCTTTGGCGCGATTCCGCGCTTGGCTCAGTTGTCAGACAACCTTATTGACATGTTTCCCGGAAAAGGAAAGATATTGTCACCGGTGTCAAGGGTAAAAGCCCGACTATGTTTCGAGGGAGGTGGATGTGGTTCGAAGCGTGTGGCTCGTCGGCACGAATATCGTCGCGCTTGGGCTGACGGTATGGCCGAGTCCGGGAGCGGCCCAACCCGCCGGTCCCGCCGTCATGGTCGAGGCGTCGCCTCAGATGCCGCGCGCATCGGCGATACTGACCGAAACGCGCCGGGTCGCCGACTGGCAACTCGCCAACCGCACCAACTGGGCGAAGATACCCGCCGGGCGCAAAAGCGTGCGCGAGCCGCGCGGCTGGGAACAGGCGACCTTCTGGGTCGCGCTCACCGAACTCGCGAACCGCGACCGGCGCTACGCGCAGCCGCTGCTCGACCTTGGCCGCGAACAGGCGTGGCAGCTCGGCGACCGGCCCTTTCACGCCGACGACCAGTTGATCGGGCAGGCGTGGTTGTGGGCGGCGCGCCATGGCGCGGAGCGGGAGGCGATCGCGCCGGCGCGCGCCTATTTCGACCATGTCCTCGCCAACCCGCCGACGATCGGGCTGGAATTCGTCCCGCATGCTCCGGGCAAGGGCACGTCGGACTGCACCGACCGCTGGTGCTGGTGCGACGCGATTTTCATGGCGCCGCCGACGCTGCTCAAGATAAGCCGGGCGACCGGCGACCCGCGCTATGCCGATTTCGCGCATGAAGAATTTAAGGCGACCACCGACTATCTCTATGACCCGGCCGAACATCTCTATTTTCGCGACAGCCGCTTTTTCGGCCAGCGCGACAGCGCCGGCCGCAAGCTGTTCTGGAGCCGCGGCAACGGCTGGGTGATGGGCGGACTTGTGCGCATGTTGCAGACTATGGATCGCAAGGACCCGAAAAGACCGGCGTATGAAAAACAGTTCAAGGACATGGCGGCAAAGCTGCTGAGCCTGCAAAAGGTCGATGGCTATTGGTCGCCCTCGCTGCTCGACACCGACCCCGACACGCCGACCGAAACCAGCGGCACGGCCTTTTTCACCTATGCCTTCGCGTGGGGTGTCGACGCGGGGTTGCTCGATCGCAAAGCCTATGAGCCGGCGGCGATCCGCGGCTGGAACGCTGTCGTTCGCGCGGTGCAACCCGACGGCATGCTCGGCTGGGTGCAGCAGGTCGGCGACCGGCCCGACAGCGTCTCGGCGACCGAAACGCAATTCTATGGCAGCGGGGCCTTCCTGCTGGCGGGCTCGGCGATATACGACCTGGCGCGCAAACGCGGGCGTTACTGACCCGCGGCGCCCGCGCGGGGCCGGATCACAACATCGATTGACTTAAGTTGTCCTACAACTATGGTGTCAGCCATATGATGGGGCACCATCCTCGATATATGATCTGGCCGGCCCAGCACGACCTCCCGCTGGTTTCGGTCACAGCCGCCGCCGCGATGCCACTCGCGGCGGCGGTATTTTCTCCTCCTCGGATACCGGCATGATCGCGCGCCGTGCGTTGCTATTGGGCCTGATGCTCGCCGGTCCGGCGGCGACGCTGGCGCGGGGCAAGGGCATGCCGCTCGATATCGCAGCGATCGAACGCGCGCGCGTGGTGCCGCAGGCGCTCGCGCTGCTCGATGCGGCGCCGCGGACGATCGCGGCGATCCCCGCGCCGCGCAGCCCGGCCGGGCGGCAGGACTATTATTCGGAGGGCGATTATTGGTGGCCCGACCCAGCGAACCCCGGCGGCCCCTATATCCGTCGCGACGGCCGATCGAACCCCGACAAGTTCGACGGCCACCGCGACGCGCTGATCGCGTTCGGGCGCACCGTGCCGACGCTGGCGGCGGCGTGGCGGCTGACCGGCGACGCGCGCTTCGCGGTGGCGGCGATGCGCCATCTGGCGGCATGGTTCGTCGATCCGGCGACGCGGATGACCCCGAAGCTGGACCACGCGCAGGCGATCATCGGGGTCAACAATGGCCGCGCGATCGGGGTGATCGACACGCTACAGATCGTCGAGGTCGCGCGCGCCGCGCAATGGTTCGCCCAGGCGGAGGCGCCCGGCTATGCCGCGATCCGCCCGGGCGTCGAAAGCTGGTTCGCGGCCTATCTCGACTGGCTCACCACGTCGCCCTTCGGCATCGAGGAGCGCGACGAGAAGAACAACCACGGGACCTGCTGGCTGTTGCAAGCCGCGTCCTTCGCGGCGCTGCTCGGCCGCAACGACGTGCTCGACGACGCGCGCACGCGGCTCAAGACCGTCATCATCCCGACCCAGATCGAACCCGACGGACGCCAGCCGCTCGAACTCGTGCGGACCAAGCCCTATGCCTATGCGCTGTTCAATCTCGACGTGCTCGCGGCGACCGCCTGGTTGCTGGGAGGCGAGGGCGGCCTGATCGGGTGGCGGACCGACGACGGCCGCTCGATCGCCGGCGCGATCGGCTGGATGGCCCCTTATATCGCCGACAAGGCGGCGTGGCCGCTGCCGCCCGATGTCGAATATCGGGACGGCTTTCCGGTGCGTCAGCCGAGCCTGTTGTTCGGCGGCCTCGCGCTGCGTCGCGACGACTGGCTGGCGCTGTGGCGGCGACTCGATCCCGATCCGTCGACCGGCGAGGTCGTGCGCAATTTCCCGGTGCGCCAGCCGCTGCTGTGGTTGCCCGACGCCATTATCGGCCGCTTCTCAGGGCACTAACCGCACCAACTTCGTTTCCAAGGTTGTCATACAAGTTTTTTCTTGACAGGATTGCCTCAAGAATCGATCATGGCTGACACCGGTTACCAAGATCGGCGTATAAGAATTTGAAAATCAAAAAGTCGCCATTCCGCTATCGCGGGATCGAGCGGCCAGGGTGGGAGAGACGAGATGGCGATGCGCGGCACAAATTTTCTGGCGAAGCTGGCGGGCGGGGCATCGCTGGCGGTGCTCGCGATGGCACCCGCCTTTGCGCAGGACGCTGCTGCCGACGCGCCGCCCGAAGGGGAGATCGTCGTCAGCGGCATCCGCGCCTCGCTCGAACAGGCGGCCGACATCAAGCGCGAGGCCGACCAGGTCGTCGATGTCATCACCGCCGAGGATGTCGGAAAACTGCCCGACGCCAACGTCGCCGAGGCTTTGCAACGCGTCACCGGGGTCCAGATCACCCGCGTCTTCGGCGAAGGCCAGTCTGTCTCGGTCCGCGGGCTGCAGCAGGTACGCGTCGAGGTCGATGGCCGCACCCTGCTCGGCTGGTCGGCGCGCCTCTCGCCGCCCGAGAACGACCAGCTCGGCCGGTCGTCGGGGCTCGATTCGGTCCCGTCCAGCCTGTTCGGCCGCCTCGAAGTGCGCAAGTCGCCGCTCGCGAGCCAGGCCGAGGGTGGGCTTGGCGGCACCGTCAACCTCGTCACCCCGAAGCCCTTGAGCTTCAAGGAGCCGACCGTCTCGCTGCGCGTGCAGGGGGTCTATTCGGAGAATAGCGACAAGTTCGAACCTGCGATCACCGGTTTCGCGACGACCAAATTCGCCGACGGCCGCATTGGTATCATGCTGGCGGGCGAATATCAGAAGCGCACCTCGACCACCCAAACCTTCGAGCGCAACAATTTCCTCAACCGCAACTATACCGCGAACGGCGTCACCACCGTCCAGCAGACCCCGGTGCTGCTGCAATATGAACAATTCACCGTCGACCGCTCGCGGCTCGGGCTCAACGGCGCGATCCAGTTCGAGGTGACCCCCGAATTCACGATCACCGCCGACGCGCTCTATTCGAAGCTGACGACGGGCCGGAAACAGGACTTCTTCGCGTTCCGCCTGCCGACCGGCACCAACCCGGTGACCAATGCGGTGGTCGAAAATGGCATGGTCGTCGCGGGCAATGCCAACGGCACCGTCACCACCGCCGGGCAGATACGCAAGGAGCCGACCGAAAGCTTCCTCTATGGCCTCAACGGCAAATATGAGAATGACGGGCTGACGATCGAGGCCGACGGCTATTACAGTAAGGGCACGATCGACCAGACGATCCAGATCATCACGCTGCAAGGGACCGCGGCGGTCCCGGGCGCCTTCGATTTCCGTGACGTGACGATCCCGTCGCTGACGCTCGGCGGCACGTTCAACCCGACCAGCTATGCGTCGTACAACCCCGCGAACAACGGCGTGCGCAGCAACCGCCTGATCGGGCTGCTCGAGGAGTGGACGGGCAAGCTCGACGTCAGCTACGAAACCGCCGGCGGCGTCACCATCTCGGCGGGTGCGCGTTATACCGACCTGCATGCACGCTCGAATGCGTTCCGCAGCCAGGTCACCCCCACCCGCGCCGAACTCGAACCCTATCTGAACCTGGTCGACATGGGCGACTTCCTGTCCGACATCGGCGGGACCTTCCCGCGCAGCTTCCTCAGCACCGCGCCGACCTTCGACTATGTCTTCACCCGCGCGCAGGCGGCCGAGCCCAATCCGAACGCCAACGGCCTGTCGACCCTGCTGCCCAATTTGCAGCGCGACTATGATTTCAGCGAGCGCACGCTCGCGGCCTATCTGATGGTGTCGGGCGAGGGCGAGATCGTCGGCATCCCGTATAAGGCCAACGCCGGGGTGCGCATCGCGAGCACGCGGCTGTCGGTCGACAGCTATGTCAATGTCGGCACCGTCAGCACGCTCGTCAACGACAAGAACCGCTACACCAATGTGCTGCCGAGCGCGAATATCGCGTTCAACGTCACCGACGATTTCCTCGTCCGCATGTCGGCGTCGCAGACGATGCAGCGCGCCTCGATCGCCGACCTTGCGCCGTCGACCTTCTTCAACGCGACCAACCTGTCGGTGACCGGCGGCAATGTGAATCTCGAGCCGCCGATTTCGACCCAGGCCGACATCAGCTTCGAATATTATACCGGCAAGAGTTCGCTGATCTCGGGCGCCTTCTTCTACAAGGATGTGAAGAATTTCATCGCCAGCTTCGTGACCACCGGCATCGATACCAACCTCGATCCGCAGGGGCGCGAACTGACCTTCTCGCGGCCCGAGAATCTGTCGAGCGCGCGGATCAAGGGTTTCGAAATCGGCATCCAGCAGTTCGCCGACTTCCTGCCCGCGCCGTTCGACGGCCTCGGCATCATCGCCAACTACACCTATTCGGATGGGCAGGACGGTGCGGGCTTCCCGCTCGTCGCGGTGTCGAAGAACAGTTACAATCTTGTCGGTCTGTTCGAAAAGGGGCCCTTCTCGGCGCGTGTCGCCTATAACTATCGCGACGAGGCGGTGTTCGAATTTTCCGAAGGGCGGCCGAGCTTCGTGGGCGCGCGCTCGCAGCTCGATGCGCAGGTCGGGTTCGACATCACCAGGAATTTCGCGCTGTCGCTGCAGGCGCAGAACTTGATGCCGCGGAAATCGGCGACGAGCGAGTATAGCAATTTCAACCCGACCGCGCTCAACAGCTATGCGCTGTCCGAGCGGCGCTACTCGGTCGGGTTGCGCGCCAAATTCTGAAGACGAGGACATGACGTGATGAAGCCGCTCAACAGGGACAAGTGCGTCCTCGGCCTTGCCCTGTCGATCGCCGTGGGCACTGCGCTTCCGGCGCTCGCCCAGTCGTCGTCGCTGCCGAAGATCCTGTCCGATCGCGGAACGATGACGGCGACGCCGCTGCCCGATTATTCCTACGCCGGCTATGGCTTCGGCCTCGCGCGGATCCCCGACGATGCGGGCACGGTCGTGGACGTCACCGCCTATGGCGCGATCCCCGACGACGGGTATGACGACAGCAAGGCGGTGCTGCGCGCGCTCGATGCCGCCAATGCGGTCCAGGGCCGGGTGACCTTGCGTTTCCCCAAGGGGCGCACCCAGATCACCGAGGTGCTGCGCATCACCCGCAGCGATATCGTCCTCGACGGTGCGGGCGAAGGGGCTGGGGGCAGCGAGCTCTATTTTCCGCGCCCGCTCAAGATCATCGACAAGAGCCATGATTATGACGAGCTGCGCGAATATCTGGTCCGCGAGAAGAAGCAGCAGGTCGAACCCGAGCATAATATCGACTATCTGTTCACCGAATATAGCTGGGCCGGCGGGATGATCCTCGTCGCGCCCGAAAAGGCCCGGCCGGTCTCCTACGACGGCAACAAGGATGTGCGCGACGACAGGCTGGCGAATGGCGTGGCGGGCAAACAATTCGCGCGCGTGTTGCAGGTCGACGATGCCGCCAAGCTGCGCGTCGGCGATGTCGTGCAACTGCAATGGTATTCGGTCGACGGTCCGAACAGCAAAATCCTGAAGTCGCTCTATGGCGACACCGACCTGCCGATCGGGTCGCACCACTGGTCCTCGCCGAACCGGCCGGTGGTCGCGCAGTCGACCCGCGTCACGGCGATCCGCGGCAAGCGGGTAACGCTGGGCGATCCGTTGCTCCACGACGTGCGACCCGACCAGCCCGCGGTGATCGCCGAATGGCGGCACCTCACCAACGTCGGCATCCAGAATTTGCGCCTGCAATTTCCCGAGGCGCCGTCGTTTGGCCACCATCTGGAGCAGGGATATAACGGCATCTACATGACCGGGGTGTTCGACGGCTGGATCCGCAACCTCGTCATCGACCGTTCGGACAGCGGCATTTTGACCGACAATGCGGCGAGCCTGACGATCGCCGATGTCACGACGACCGGCGACCGCCGCGCGCATTATTCGGTGCATGTCGGCGCGGTCCACAATGTGCTGGTCAAGGACCTGAAGGTCGAGAACCCCGTCATTCATCCGCTCAGCGTCAACACGCGCTCGACACGGTCGGTGTTCCTTCGCTCGGAGGTGATGCGCGATGCGATCATCGACCAGCATAGCGGGTCGAACCACCAGAATCTGTTCGACCAGATCGTGATGCATATCGACCCGAAACAGGCGAAGGGCGAATGGGCCTATCAGCTGTGGGTCGGCGGCGGCGCGCCTTATTGGAAGCCCGGGCACGGTCTGTACAACACGCTGTGGAACGCGCGGCTGGTGATGCCCGACAGCGTGCCCGCCGACGCGACGGTGACGATCGCCAGCGGTCTCGAAGGACCGGGCGAGCGCATCGTCGGGCTGCACGCGAACCGCGGAATCGCGATCAGCTATACCCCCGCGCCCTATATCGAGGCGACCGGGCAGGCGCTGGATGCGGTGCCGTCGCTGTACGATTGGCAACTAGCGCGCCGGCGGCGCTAGGGTCTTGCGCCGCTGCTACCCCGCCCAGACCTGCGCATAGAGCATCGCCATTTCATCGGCATCGGGCACGCGCGGGTTGTTCGCGGGCGATCCCGACGCGGCCGCCTGCGCGCACATCGTCGGGACCAGCGCGTCCCAGCGCGCGGCGTCGATGCCCCATGCCGCCGGACCGGGCACCTCGAGCTCGCGGTTCAGCGCGGCGAGTTCGTCGAGCAATCGCGCGACCGCTGACTGGTCGCCCTCGGCTTCGTCGGCGACGCCCATCGCCCGCGCGCAGTCGGCGTAGCGATGCAGCGCCGCGGGCGCCGACCAGGCGGTGACCGCGGGGAGCAGCATCGCGTTCGACAGTCCGTGCGGGACATGGAAATGCGCGCCGATCGGGCGGCTCATCCCGTGGACCAGCGCGACCGAGCTGTTCGAAAAGGCGATGCCGGCCTGCGTCGCGCCGAGCATCATCGCCTCGCGCGCTGCGGCGTCGGTCGGGTCGGCGCAGACGCGGCGCAAATTCGGCGCCAACGCGCGCATCGCGAGCAGCGCCATGCCGTCGCTGAACGGGTTGGCGCGTTTCGACACATAGGCCTCGATCGCATGGACGAGCGAGTCGATGCCGGTGTCGGCGGTCAGCCTTTTGGGCTTGGTGAAAGTCAGCTCATAATCGACGAGCGCGGCGACCGGCAGATAGGCGAGGCCGGGGCACAGCATCTTCTCGTCGGTCGCCTCCTCGGTGATGATCGTGAAGCGCGTCGCCTCCGACCCCGTGCCCGCGGTGGTCGGGATCGCGATGACCGGCAGGCCAGGTTCGTCCTGAATGTGGGGCGCTTTATAGTCGGCCATCGCGCCGCCGTGCTTCGCGAGCAGCGCGATCGCCTTGGCGCTGTCGAGCGGGCTGCCGCCGCCGAAACCGACGACGCAGTCATGGTCGCCTTCGCGCAGGAAGGCCAAGCCCGCCTCGATCGAGGCGACGGTCGGGTCGGGTACGGTGTCGGCGAAGACACGCGCCGCGATGCCCGCCGTTGTCAGGCCGCCCTGCAATTCGGCGACGCGGCCGCTGCTTTGCAGGAAGGCGTCGGTGACGATCAGCGGATGCGCGAGGCCCAGCGCCGTCAACACCTCGGGCAATTGCTTCGACGCGCCGCCGCCGATGCGCAATATGCGGGGCAGGGCGATGCTGGCGATACTCAACTCATTGTCTCCTCGTCGAACGCGGCGTCACCCTAGCTTCATCGCGGCGCAGAGGAAATCGCCGACTGCTCCGGTTGCCCGCGACGTCGATCTTGACACCGGTTACCTTGCGGCGTAGCAAGGCGGCCAATCACCAACATCAATCGCGAGGATGCCCCGATGTTTTCGAAGACCTATTATGCAACCCATCCGGTCATGATGGAGGAGGTGTCGAATGCGGAGCTTCGCGATCGCTATCTGATCCAGGACCTGTTCCGCACCGGAGAGTGCGTGCTCAACTACACCCATGCCGACCGCTTCGTGATCGGCGGCGTCGCCGTGGGCGCGGCCCCGGTCAAGCTGCCCGCGCAGACCGAGCCGCCGTCGGCGGCGGGTCACCCGTTCCTCGAACGCCGCGAGCTTGCGATCGTCAATGTCTCGTCGGTCGAAGGGACTGTCACGGTCGACGGCGAAAGCTTCACGCTCGGCAACAAGGATTGCCTCTATGTGACGATGGGTGCGACCGACGTCGAGTTCGCGGGCGAGGGCGCGCGTTACTATCTGGCATCGTGCCCGGCGCATAAGGCCTTTACCACGCGCAAGCTGGGTATCGCCGATGCGAACAAGCTCGACCGCGGCAGCCTCGCCGAGTCGAACGAACGGTCGATCTACCAGCTCGTCATTCCGGGCGTCTGCGACAGCGCGCAGCTCGTCATGGGTCTTACCGTGCTCAACGAGGGCAGCGTCTGGAACACCATGCCGCCGCACATCCACGAGCGCCGCAGCGAGATCTATTTCTATTTCGAACTCGACAATGTCGACACCGACCGCGTGATGCACTTCATGGGCGAAGGCGAGGCGACCCGCCACATCGTCATGCAGAATGAGGAAGCGGTGATCTCGCCGCCCTGGTCGATCCATATGGGCGCGGGCACCAAATCCTATGCCTTCATCTGGGCGATGGCGGGCGAGAACCAGGACTATACCGACATGAACGTCCTCGACATCTGCCAGCTGTCGTAATGGTGGGTCTCTTCGATCTTTCGGGCAAGGTGGCGCTGGTGACCGGCGCCAATACCGGTATCGGGCAGGGCATCGCGCTCGCGCTGGCCGAGGCGGGGGCGGACATTGCCGCCGCCGGGCGTTCGGCCGCTGACGAGACGGTGGGCAAGGTCGAAGCGCTCGGCCGCAAGGGCGAGAATTTCGCCGCCGACCTGTCGAGCGTTACGGCGGTGCCGCCGCTCGTCGATGCGGTGCTCGCCGCGTTCGGGCGGATCGACATTCTCGTCAACAATGCCGGGATCATCCGCCGCGCCGACGCGGTCGACTTCACCGAGGAAGATTGGGACGCGGTGATGGACACCAATCTCAAGACCTTGTTCTTCCTGTGCCAGGCTGCGGGCAAGCACATGATCGCGCGGGGTTCGGGCAAGATCATCAACATCGCCTCGATGCTGACCTTTCAGGGCGGCATCCGGGTGCCGAGTTATACCGCGTCGAAATCGGGCGTCGGCGGGCTGACCAAGCTGCTCGCCAATGAATGGGCGGCGAAGGGCATTCAGGTCAACGCGATCGCACCCGGCTATATCGCGACGAACAACACCGCGGCGCTGCAGGGCGACGAGACGCGCAACCGCCAGATCATGGAGCGCATCCCGGCGGGCCGCTGGGGCGATCCGAAGGATATCGGCGGCGCGGCGGTCTTCCTCGCGTCGGCGGCGTCGGACTATGTGCAGGGCCATATCCTCGCGGTCGACGGCGGCTGGCTGGCGCGATAACATCGCGCCCACGCTGCGGAGAAGATGACCGCGACAGCGGCGAACGGAGTCGGGATGGGGCAGGGCAAGCTAATATTCTTCGGCGAACTGCTGATCCGCCTGACCGCGCCGGGCAACGAACTGTTGATGCAGTCGCCCGCGCTGACGATCCATGTCGGCGGCGCCGAGGCGAATGTCGCGATCGGGCTCGCGCATCTTGGCCATGATTGCGCGATGGTGAGCAAAATTCCTTCGAACGCTCTGGGTCGCGGAGCGGTGGCGGCGGTGCGCGGCGCAGGCGTCGATTGCACCGCCGTCACGCCATCGCCCGGGCGGATGGGGCTCTATTTCCTCAGCGTCGGGACGGGACTGCGGGCGTCGGAGATCGTATACGATCGCGCCGGATCGAGCTTCGCCGCGAGCGGAGCCAATGATTATGACTGGGACGCGTTGCTGGCCGGCGCAGGGCTGCTCCACCTGTCGGGCATCATCCCGGCGCTCGGCCCGCGCTCGGCCGAGGCCGCGCTGACGGCGGCGCGCGCCGCCAAGCGGCAGGGCGTGCCGATCAGCTTCGACGGCAATTACCGCGCGATGCTGTGGGAGGCGTGGGACAGCGATCCGCGCGCGATCCTGTCCGAACTTATCGGGCTGACCGACATCTTGTTCGGCAACCATCGCGACCTGTCGCTCGTGCTCGGCCGCGATTTTTCGGGCGAGGGCGCGGACCGGCGGCGCGAAGCGGCGGACGCGGGCTTTGCCGCCTTCCCCGACCTCAAGCTGATCGCCTCGACCGCGCGACATACGGTGTCGGCCGATCATCACCGCATCGCGGCGCGGGTCGATCTGCGCGACAGCGCGCATCAGACCGACGAGATCGACGTCACCGGCATCGTCGACCGGATTGGCGCGGGCGATGCCTTTGCCGCCGGGGTGCTCCACGCGCATCTCGGCGGCGGTGATGCCAAAGCAATGGCCGACAGCGGCCTCGCGCTCACCTGCCTCAAACATAGCTTGCCCGGCGATGCGAGCCGCTTTAGCCAAGCGGATATCGACGCATTTCACGGGGGAGGGCTCGATGTCCGGCGCTGAGCCGTTTGGTCGTCGTTTGCTGCTGGGCGGAGCGGCAGGATTGGTCTTGCTGTCTTGTGCCGCGCCTTCATGGGCACAGCCGCCCAATGCGACCGTCTCCGCAGCCGACGGCACCTATCGCAGCAAGCCGCGCAGCGAGAATGCGCCGCTGTGGGCGACCGCCTATCCCGGCATTCGTTACGCGCGCGCCGAACGGTTCCGCGCCCCGGTGCCGGTGACCACCGCCGAACAGCCCTTTGCCGATCAGGGGCAATATGGTCCCGCCTGCCCGCAGGCCGGCGACCGCTACCAGCCGCAATCCGAGGACTGCCTGTTCCTCAACGTCTGGACGCCGACGGCTGCAGCCAAAAAACCGCGCGCCGTGATGGTCTATTTCCACGGCGGCGCCTATTCGTCCGGCAGCGTGACCGACCCGCTCAACGACGGCGCGACGCTCGCGGCACAGGGCGACGTCGTGGTGGTGACGGTCAACCACCGGCTGAACGCGCTCGGTTACCTCTATCTGCCCGACCGCTTTCCCGACAGCGGCAACGGCGGGCAGCTCGACCTGATCCTCGCGCTCAAATGGGTGCAGCGCAATATCGCGGCCTTCGGCGGCAATCCGGCCAATGTCACCGTCTTCGGCCAGTCGGGCGGCGGCGCCAAGATCGCGACCCTGATGGCGATGCCCGAGGCGGCGGGGCTGTTCCACAAGGCGATCACGATGAGCGGGCAGCAGGTGACCGCCTCGGGGCCGCTCAACGCGGCGAAGCGCGCGGAGGCTTTTCTCGCCAAGCTCGGTGAAGGCGTCGATCCCGCGACCGCGCCGGTCGAAAAACTTGTCGCGGCGTTGTCGGCGACTGACCCGATCATCGGCGGCGGCGTTTATATGGGACCGGTGCTCGATATGAAGCATCTGACGCGCCATCCCTTCTGGCCCGATCCGGCACCGCAGTCGCTGGGCATCCCGATGATGCTTGGCAATACGGTGATGGAAACGCGCGCCTTTTTCGCCGCCGACGGCAAGCAGCTTTCGGGGCTGAGCTTCGACAATCTCGCGGCGCGCATCGGTCCCGAAATGCGCGTCGACATCGATCCCGTCTGGGTCGTCGCGCAGTTCCGCGCGCGTTATCCGGGCGCGCAGCCGCTCGAACTCTTCCACCGCATCGTCACCGCCGCGCGCAGCTGGCGCGGGCAGGTCGAGGAGGCCGAGGCGCGCGCGCGGGCAGGCGCGCCGGCCTTCGTCTACCAACTCGACTATATGGAAGCGAAGCACGCCGACGACATCGCGCTCGTCTTCGGCACCGGACCCGACCAGTCGACCTGCAAGCATCAGGTGAGCGCGGCGATGATGACCGCCTTCACGCGTTTCGCGAAAACGGGCAATCCGGGCTGGGCCGCCTATGACCTCAAAAAGCGGCGCACAATGATCTTCGACGCCGGTCCACGCGTCGAGGATAATCCGCGCGCATGGGAACGCGAGCTGTTCGCGCGGGTGCCCTATATCCAGCCCGGTTCATAACCATCCGTCATTGCGAGGAGCCGAAGGCCACGCGGCAATCCAGAGTCGCGTAGGCTGCGTTGAATTGGTTGGTCTGCGGCTGCTTCGGCCCGCTCCGCTCGCAATGACGAAGGGTTAGACAATCTTTCGCGCTGCCAACCAGTTCCAGAACAATTCGGGCCAGACCGCCACGGGAAGCCCTGCGGTCTTCATCAGCCCGAAGCCATGCCCGCCTTCGGCGAAATAATGCGCCTCGCAAGAAACACCGATCTCCCGCGCCGCGTCGTGGAGGCGCAGGCTGTTCCCCGCCTGCACGACATCGTCGTCCTCGGCATGGAGCAGGAACAACGGCGGCATGTCGGCACGCGCCTGTCGCTCGGGTGAGTAGAGCGCCTCGCGCCCCGCGTCGGGTTCGGGGCCGAGCAATTTTTCGCGGCTGACCGCATGGGCGATCGCCGGGTCCATCGACACCACCGGGTAAAAGGCGGCGAGGGTGTCGGGGCGCGCCGACAGCGCGTCGGCGGCGTCGACCGGCGCATAGACCTTGGCATCGAAGCGCGTCAGCAGGCTGGTCGCGACATGGCCGCCCGCCGAAAAGCCGCCGAAGGCGACGCGCGCCGGGTCGATGCCGTCGGCCTTCGCCCGGCTGCGCACCAGCCGCACCGCGCGCTGCGCATCGGCGAGTGGGACGTTCGAGCGGTCGGCCCAGCCGTCACCGGGCAGGCGGTAGAAGAGGACATAGACGGTGACCCCGCGATCGCGGAGCCAGCGCGCCAGCTCATAACCTTCCTTGTCGACCACGACGTAGCGATAGCCGCCGCCGGGCGCGAGAATCACCGCCGCGCCATTGGGCTTTTCGGGGCGGAAGATGTCGAGGCGCGGGCGGGTGATGCCCTGCAGCATTCGGTCGCTGGCGTTCGGGTCGTCGCTGCGCTGGACCACGCTTTCGACCAGGCCCGCCGGCACCGCCAGATGGCCCTCGGGCCACAGCGCGATACTGTCGTCGGGCGCGAGGCCGGCCGGGCGCGTCCAGGCGCTTTTCGCGCTGGCGTTTCCCGTGGCGATCAGCGGCAGCGTCAGCCCGGCGGCGAGCAGGAGGCGGCGACCGAACCGCATCGCTATTCGGCCGCCTTGTTGGGATAGGCGATGATCAGCACCAGCGGTGCCTTGCCGGTCTGGCGGATGCCGACCTTCGCGCCCTTGTAAAGCCAGGCGGCGGTGCCAGCCTTGAGGTCCTTCTCCTCGCCGTCCGAATGGACGATGCCGGTACCCGACAGGACATAATAGATTTCGTCATGGTCGATCGGATGGACACCGATCGCGGCGCCGACGTGCAGCGCGCGCTTGCGGAATTCGAAGCTGCGCGGGGCGGGGACGGCGTCGCTGATCCGGTAGGCGGTGGACATGCCGATCGCACCGTGCGGCGGCGCTTCCTCGCGTACCGTGTCGGCCTCGTCGATCACGACCATCGCGGGCGCCGCGCCGCCGGCGAGGAGCAGGGCGAGCAGCGCGCTCATTTCACGCCGCCGCGCGAGTCGAGGTCGCGCGCCGACAGATGCTCCTGCGGCATCGGCGCGGTCTGTGCGGGATAGAAGAGGCCCCAGCGCGGTTCCATCGTCGCCAGGTCCCAGTCGCCCTCGACGAAGGGCGCTCGGATCGCTTCCTTGACCTTGGGATAGCCGCTGACCTCCTTCTCGTCGTCGATCACCTCGCCACGGCCCTCGGCGACAAAGAACAGCACGCGGATTTCCTCGGCATCGCGCGCCCAGGGACGCGCCCCCGCCGTCGCGAGCAGCGAGGTTTCGACGTCGCGGACCGGCAGGATCCTGTATCCCGCGATCGGCACGAGCGGCGCCTTGGCGCGGATCAGTTGCGCGCGCGTTTCGCCATAGCGGCCAACCTCGGGTAGCGGCTCGCCATGGCGGTCGACCGCCAGATTGTCCTTGCCGTAAAATTCGAGGTCGCCGTCGCCGCCGAGCATCAGGAAGGGCAGGTTCGGATCGGTGTCGTTGCCGCCGCGCATGACGTTGGCGATCGCGGTGATCTGGCCCGTCACATAGGGATGGCCGACCCATTCGAGGTTCATCAGATTATAGTGTACCGCGCGGTGCTGCGGATTGTAGATCAGGTTGTTGATCATCAGCGCCTGCGCGCCGCCCTTGATCAGCGGATTGCGCTCGACATTATGCGCCCAGACATTGCGGTAAAAGACGATGCCGGTCGCATTGTCGTGGATCAGCGACCCCTTGCTGTGCTCGCCCTTGGGGTGGCTCGCGTCGGCGAGGCCCTCGGCGGCGAGATTGTTTGAGAAGGTGATGTTGTGGCTGGTGCCCTGGCGCCATTCGTCGACCGTCTTGCCGGTGAAGCGCGGGCCCGACGCCGACATATTCTCGTCGATCGCCCACAGGAAGGTGCAATGGTCGATGATCACATTGGCGGCGGCGACGGTCGAAAAGGCGTCGGCCTCCCACCCGCTGCGTTTCGGTTGGCCGTCGACCCCGGTATAGACGCGCAGGTGGCGAAAGATCACATCGTGCGTCTTCACGTCGATGCCGGTGCGAATCAGCGTGATGCCGGGACCCGGCGCGGTCTGGCCGGCGATGGTGAGGAAGGGGTGCTTCACCTCGATCGTCGTGCGGCCCATGTCGATCACACCGCCGACCTCGAACACGACGATGCGCGGTCCGGGGGTCTCGATCGCCGCTTTCAGCGAGCCGGGGCCGTCGGGCGCGAGCGTCGTCACGCGCAGGATCTGGCCACCGCGCCCGCCGGCCGTCTGCGCCGCCGGACCCACCGCGCCGGGAAAGGCGAGGGGGGACGAATCGGCCGCGGTTACGGGGTGTGCGACGATGGTCGGCGTCAGCAAAAGCGCTGCCAGCCAGAGCTTTTTCAGCATCCTGCCTCTCCTTCTCATTGGGGTATTGACACAGTGGTCACATTCCTTCAATCTTCCTGACACCGGTTACCCCAACCGGTCAACGAGAAAATATTGTCGGGGAGAGGCCAATGGATGGCCCGTCGCGAAATCGCGACGGCATTGCGCTACTCTCTTAAATTTCTGGACAAAGGATCGGGGCGATCAACTTTGTCGCGTAAAGTAACCGGTGTCATTCATGCCTGAAGCGCTGGATGGACTGGTAAAAGGGAGGAACATGATGGCTATTCACGCAATGCAGGGCGTCCGCAATTTGAGCAGGTTGGCATGCGGCGTTTCGCTTGCCGTGCTGATGGCGTCGCCCGCCTGGGCGCAGGATACCGCGACGGACGCCGCCGACACCCAAGTATCGACCGAGGACGAAATCGTCGTCACCGGCTTTCGCGCCTCGCTCGACAAGGCGCTCGACGTCAAGCGCGACTCCGTCGCCGCGGTCGATGCGATCGTCGCCGAAGACATCGCCAAATTCCCCGATCAGAATCTCGCCGAATCGCTGCAGCGCATTCCCGGCATCACCATCCAGCGCGACGGCGGTGAAGGCCGCGGCATCACGGTGCGCGGCCTTGGGTCGCAGTTCACCCGCGTGCGCGTCAACGGCATGGAAACCGTCGCGACCTCGACCGATGGCGCGTCGGCGAACCGCGATCGCGCCTTCGACTTCAACGTCTTCGCGTCCGAACTGTTCAGCTCGATCGTCGTCCACAAGACCGCGTCGGCCGAACTCGACGAAGGGTCGCTCGGCGCGGTTGTCGACCTCAACACTGGCAACCCGCTCGCCGGCAAGAGCGGCTTCACCGCCGCGCTGTCGGCGCAGGCGAGCTACAACGATCTGTCGGACAAGGTCGGCCCGCGCGTCGCCGGTCTCTTGAGCTGGGTCAACGATGCCGGTACGCTCGGCTTTGCCGTCTCGGCCGCCTATTCGGACCAGAAGACCCTCGAACTCGGCAACAACAGCGTGCGCTGGGCCCAGGCACGCTTCGACTCGGTCGATGGCACGCCGTGCTGGACCGCTCCCAATTCGGGCGGCTCCTATATCCCGAGCGCGACCTGCGATGCCGTGGCGCTCGCCTTTCACCCGCGTATCCCGCGCTACGGCGAAATCGCGCACGACAAGAAGCGCCTCGGCATCACCGGGTCGATCCAGTTCGCGCCGACCGACGCGACCAAGATCTCGCTCGACGGCCTCTATTCGAGCTTCAAGCACCAGCGCCGCGAACGCTGGGCCGAAGTCCTGCTGCGCAGCAACGAGCGCTCGATCAACGTCAGCGATTATGAAATCGACGGCGACAACAATCTGATCTCGGCGACGCTCGACGATGCCTGGGTGCGCACCGAACATTATCTGCGCAAGGCGAAGACCGAATTCTACCAGGTCGGTGCGACCTGGGATCAGGATGTCGGCGACAGCTTCCGCTTCACCCTGCTCGGCGGCATGTCGAAATCGACCGCGTCGATCCCGCTCGAAACGACGATCGTTTTCGACGACCGCGACGCGCAGGACTATCGCTATGACTATAGCGATATGGCCAGCCCGCTGCTGACCTTTGGCACCAGCGTGACCACGCCATCGAACTTCCAGCTCGCCGAAATCCGTGACCGTCCGTCGGAGGTCGCGAACAAGTTCCGTACCGCGCAACTGCGCACCGAGTGGGATGTCACCGACGGCTTCACGGTCAAGGCGGGCGGCGTCTATCGCCGCTTCGACTTCTCCAGCATCGCCTTCACGCGCGATACCGTGGTGTGCGGCAATGGCGGGGTCGACCGCGTCCTCGGCACGCTCGCCTGTTCGCCGAGCTCGGCCTTCGGTCCGAATGCGGTCTACGGCTTTGCGGTGACCCCGGCGCTGTCCGAGCTGTTCACGCTCGGCAATGCCGGCCAGCCATCGGGCACGACGACGCAGTGGCTGGTCCCCAACCTCGACGCGGCCACTGCCTTCACCAATCTTTACGGCCGCACTCCGGCGCTCGACGCCGGCAACAACCGCGCGGTGCGCGAAGAGGTGACCGGCGGCTATCTGCAGTTTGATACCAAGGGCGAACTCGGCGGGCTGCGCTATGCGCTCAACGCGGGCGTGCGCTACGTCCACACCGAACAGACGTCGAGCGGACTCAACAGCGGCGCCGCGGTGACGATCCAGCGCAGCTATGAAGACTGGCTGCCGTCGGTCAATCTGGCGCTCTTCCCGCACGACGACATCATCATCCGCGCCGCCGTGGCCGACGTGATGACGCGCCCGACACTGGGCAACCTGACCCCGGGCGGGTCGGTCGACGGGTTCAACTATCGCATCAACTACGGCAACCCGTTCCTCGATCCGTTCCGTGCCACCGCCTACGACCTTGCGTTCGAATGGTATTTTGCGCCGCAGTCGATCTTCTCGGTTGCCTTGTTCAAAAAGGATATCGCGAGCTTCCCGGTGGCGACGACGTCGAGCGGAACCTTCGCGTCGACCGGCCTGCCTCTGTCGGTGATCCCCCCGAGCAGCCCGGCGTCGATCAATCCCGAAGGCCAGTTGTGGACGATTACCTCGATCGGCAATGGCCAGGGCGCGAAACTGAAGGGTGTCGAGGTGTCGATCCAGGCGCCGTTCAAGTTCCTGCCCGGCTTCCTGTCGAATTTCGGCGGTATCGCGAACTTCACCTATGTCGACTCCAGCGCCGACTATAATGTCGCGGGGCCGGCCGTGGTACCGGGCGGGCCCAATCCCGGGCTGGTGCGGAACAGTGCACTCTACAACTTGTCGAAAAAGGCTGTGAACGGCACCCTCTATTACGAGGACAGCAAGTTCAGCGCACGCGTCTCGATGAGCTATCGCAGCGCTTACAATGATGCCGGTAGCGCGACGGGCAATATCTTCGAGGGCTATGGTTCGACCATCAACGTCGATGCATCGCTGCGCTATTCGATCACCGACAATATCGATATCTCGGTCGAAGGCATCAACCTGACCGACGAATATCGCTATCGTTTCACCGACGCCGCCACGACGCGCAATTACGAGAACAACCATTTCGGCCGCACCTTCCTGTTCGGTGCGCGCGTCAAGATCTGACGCCGACAGGTTAGTCCCCGGAAAGGCCCGGTCTTCGCTTGCGGGGGCCGGGCCTTTCTTTTTTGAGGAACGCACTATGACCCATCGCCGCGAGATGCTGAAACTGGCTGGAACCGGTCTGCTCGCGACCGGCCTGTCGGGATTGGCCGCCCCCGCCGCGCTGGCGCAGGCAGCGCCCGCGCCGGGCGGTGTCGCGCCGCCCTGGGCCAGGGGCTTCGACGGCCAGCGCAAGGCCGACCTTGGCGACGGACGCTTCCTCAACCCGATCATGGCGGGCGACCATCCAGATCCGTCGATCCTGAAGGACGGCGCCGATTATTACATGACCTTCTCGACCTTCGACAGCTATCCGGGGCTGGTCATCTGGCATTCGCGCGATCTGGTGAACTGGCGCCCGATCGGACCGGCGTTGCACCGGAATATCGGCTCGGTGTGGGCACCCGAACTCTGCAAGCACAAGGGGCGCTTCTACCTCTACATCCCCACCAAGGGCCCGAACACCAGCTGGGTGATCTGGGCCGATCGGATCGAGGGGCCGTGGAGCGACCCCGTCGACCTGAACCTGCCCAACCATATCGACCCCGGCCATGCGGTGGGTGAGGACGGATCGCGCTGGCTGTTCCTGTCGGGGGGCGACCGGGTGCGGCTGGCGGACGACGGCCTGTCGCGGATCGGCGAACCCGAACATGTCTATCACCCCTGGCGCTATCCGTCGGACTGGGTGGTCGAGGGCTTCGCGCCCGAGGGGCCGAAGATCACCCGTCACGGCGATTATTATTACATGGTCACAGCGGTCGGCGGCACCGCCGGCCCGCCGACCGGCCATATGGTGATCGCCGCCCGCTCGAAGTCGATCCATGGCCCGTGGGAAAATTGCCCGGCGAACCCACTCGTCCACACCAAATCGGCGGGCGAAAAATGGTGGTCGCGCGGTCATGCGACTTTGGTCGAAGGCCCGGCGGGCGACTGGTGGAGCGTCTATCACGGGTTCGAGAACGGCTATTGGACGCTGGGGCGGCAGGCTTTGCTCGATCCCATAGAATGGACCGACGACGGTTGGTTTCGCATGACGGGCGGCGATTTGTCGCAGCCGATCGCCAAGCCCGAGGGCGGGGCCCTCGCGGGACCGCATGGCATGGCTCTGTCCGACGATTTCAAGACGCTGGCGCTCGGCGCCAAATGGAATTTCTTCAAGCCCGCCCCCGACGAGCGCGACCGCGCGCGGGTCGAGAATGGCGCGCTGCTACTCGCGGCACGCGGCAAGGCGCCGTCGGATTCGTCGCCGCTGCTGCTGATTGCGGGCGATCAGGCGTACAGGTTCGAATGCGATATCGAGATCGCGCCGGGCGGGGTCGCCGGGCTGATCCTCTTTTATGACGAAAAGCTCTATTGCGGGCTCGGCTTCGACGGAGAGAAGTTCGTCACCCACCAATATGGCATCGAACGCGGTCGCCCGGCCAACCCGCATGGTCGCAGCATGCGGATGCGGGTGACCAACGACCGCCATATCGTCACCTATGACAGCAGCGGCGACGGCGGAAAGAGCTGGCATCGCTTCGACCGCGGTATGGAGGTTTCGGGATACCACCATAATGTGCGCGGCGGTTTCCTGATGCTGCGGCCGGGGCTGTATTCGGCGGGAGAGGGGGAGGCGCGTTTCTGCAATTTCACCTTCGAGGCGCTAGCGTAGCGATATTGTTTCGCGCAAAGACGCAAAGGCACGAAGCAGGCATGCGCCAAGGATAGGCGCTCGCCTCTCCAATGCGCGAAGAAACCCATGGAACGAATGACGGCTTTGGGGTGGGAAGCGGACGTTCTTTAAACCGTCGCCCCCGCGAAGGCGGGGGCCGCTAACGGCCTTTTCCGTATCGCTGCGTAAACCGACCGCGGCCCCCGCATTCGCGGGGGCGACGTCTTGTTTCGGTCGATACCGGCCATCCCCATCGGCCTTCGCAAACGGCCAAGATAGCCACAGAAAAGCCCGCTTGCGGCGGCAACAGGCTTTGCAAGCTCGCACGCCTTCTTCGCGTCTTTGCGCGAAACTTTTCTCGCGCGGCGCCTCCTTAAAGCGTGACGCCCGATTTCCAGATCGCGATATCGCGTTCCTCATTCGCCTCGGCGCGCGTCGGCGCACCCGAGGCGGTCGCGGCGATCAGGTCGAGCAGGGCATCCGACGCCGCGTCGAAACCATCCATCAGCACCCGCCCGGCGTCGAAATCGATCCATCCCGCCTTGCGCCGCGCGAGCGCGCTGTTCGATGCGATCTTGAGCGTCGGGGCGGGGAAGCCGAGCGGGGTGCCGCGCCCGGTGGTGAACAGGATCATCGTCGCGCCCGCGGCGGTGAGCGCGGTCGACGACACCGCGTCGTTGCCGGGTGCTTCGAGCAGGGTCAGCCCGGGCAGCACCGCTTCGCCGCCATAAAGCCGGACATCGACAAGCGGCACCTGTCCGCCCTTCTGCACCGCGCCGAGCGACTTTTCCTCGAGCGTAGTGATGCCGCCGGCGATGTTGCCGGGGGAGGGGTTTTCGCTCACCGGCTCGCCGTGGCCGATGAAATATTGCTTGAAATCGCGCACCAGTTCGGCGGTCCTGTCGAAGACATCGCGCGACACCGCCCGGTCCATCAACATCTGTTCAGCGCCGAAAATTTCGGGGATCTCGGTGAGGATGACCTTGCCGCCCGCGCTCGCGACGGCATCGGCCATGCGCCCGACGAGCGGGTTGGCGGTGAGCCCCGAGAGGCCGTCCGACCCGCCGCATTTGACGCCGAGGGTGAGGGCGGAGAGCGGCACATCGCTGCGCGTCGTCGCGGCGGCGATCTCCACCAGCTCATCGACGAGCGTCAGCGCGGCGGCGAGGTCGTCCTCGACCGCCTGCGCCAACAGAGTGCGAATGGGCGCGCGGCGTTCGGGCGGGATGGTGTCGAGCAGCGCGCCAAGCTGGTTGCTCTCGCACCCGAGTCCGACGATCAGCACCCCGCCGGCGTTCGGATGCTGCGCGAGCGCCGCGAGCAGGCCGCGCGTGTGTCCCAGATCGTCGCCAAGCTGCGAACAGCCGAAGGGGTGTTTGAAAGCATGGACGCCATCGACGCGCCCGGCGTGGCGCGCGCCCGCGATCCTTGCGACGCGCGCCGCGAGATTGCCGACGCAGCCCACCGTCGGCAGGATCCAGATTTCGTTGCGCGTGCCGACACGTCCGTCGGCGCGGCGGTAACCGGCAAAGCTGCGGATCGCGACCGGCGGGGCAGGGGGCGCGGCACCGCGCGGCGCATAATGATAATCGTCGCCGCCGCCGAGCGCGGTCGCCAGATTGTGGCTGTGGACATGCGCGCCCGCCGCGATGTCGGCCGTCGCGACGCCGATCGGAAAGCCATATTTGATCACCGCATCGCCGCGCGCGATCGGCGCGAGGGCGAATTTATGCCCGCGCGGGATGGTGTCGATCAGCGTGATCGTCGCCATATCCACCGTTATGCGATCATCCGCCGCCGTATCGGTCAGACAGGTCGCGACGGTGTCGCCGGGATCGATCCGCAGCGCGGTTACCGGTGTCAACGTCGCCGCGGGATCGGATATATTGGCCATCGCCTCAGCCTTTCGGCGCGGCGACCGACTGGCGTTCGACGAAGGTCGACGCCATGACATTGGGTTCGTCGGACGATTTGGTGCCGATATCGAGGAAGTCGGGGACCAATGTCCGCGCCGCGCGCACCCCCATTTCGCGGATCGGCCAGCGCACGGTGCTCAGCGCGGGCCAGATATGCGTCGCGGTCGGGCTGTCGTCGAAGCCGATGATCGACAGGTCGGCGGGCACCGCGATGCCCTTGCTGTGCGCGACGCTCATCACGCCGGCCGCCATCTCGTCGTTCGAACAGAAGATCGCGGTCGGCGGCGCGGTCAGCGACAGCAAGGCCTCGCCCCCCTCGATACCCGCGGTGTAGCGATAATTGCCCGGTGCCGACAGTTCGGCGGGGAGCGTCAGCCCGGCCGCGGCCAGCGCCTCGTGAAAGCCTTTTTCGCGTTCGGCGGCCGACCGGAAACCGACCGGGCCGCGCACGAAACCGATGCGGCGATGGCCGAGTTCGACAAGCTTGCCGACCGCCTCGGCAACGACTTCGCGGTCGTTCGACGACACGCAATGTTTCGCGTCGTCGAGTTGCGCCGATCCGACGCGGACGTAGCGCACGCCCAGATCCTCGCAGAGCGCGGCGAGTTCGTCATTCTCCGAAATCGGCGGCAGCAGCATCGCGCCGATCGGGCGCTGCTTTTCGAGGAACACGCGCACATCGTCGAGCATCCGGTCGGACCCGCGGTCGACCGGGCGGACGAGCAGCGCGAGGTCGCTGTCCTTGATCGCGTCGAGCACGCCCTGCTGGAAATTGAGCACCGTCTGCGCGTTCGGGTTGTCGTGGAGCAACGCGATCAGGAAGTTGCGGCGAAAGGCCAGCGCCCGCGCCTGCGGGTTGGGCACGAAACCGAGCATCTTGATCGCCTGTTCGACCGCCTGGCGCGTCTTGTCGGTAATGAATTCGGACCGGTTGATGACCCGGCTGACGGTCTTTTTCGAGACGCCGGCAAGTGCTGCGACGTCGTTGATCGTCGGTTGCTTGCCGCTTTTTTCCCGCGTGCGTGGCGCCATGGAGGTTTCACTTTTCCTGTGCGGACCCGGTTGGTCCGGCCCGCTGTTTCCTACTGCGCGCCCGCTGTCACAAAATCAACCGCGCTGATGGCTATTCGCTTGCTTTTGACACCGGTGTCTCTTACAGGAATTTTCGGATGAGGGAAATGACAAAGATGCTGGCAACGAGCGAACAACAAGCCATAGCCAAGGCGTTTCTGGCCGCACGGGCCGCAAAGACACCGCTTACCGACTATCCCGGCGCCATGCCGCAGGGCTTGGCCGAGGCCTATGCGATCCAGGATTCGGCGATCGCCTTCGACGGCCGTCCGATCGGCGGCTGGAAGGTCGGGCGGATAGCCGACGAACTGGTCGCGCGTTTCGGAGGCCGCCGCATCGCGGGGCCGATCTTTACCAATGAGATCGTCGATGCCGCCGACGGGGCGGTCCCCGCCATGCCGGTCTACGGCGGGGGGTTCGCGGCGGCCGAGGCCGAGGTGCTGCTGCGCTTCGGCGACGTGGGTACGCGCGAGTACGACATCGCCTCGGTCCGCGACGCGATCGACGAAGTGCGCACGGGGATCGAGATCGCGAGTTCGCCGTTTCCCGATATCAACAAACATGGCCCCGCGGTCACGGCGTCGGACTATGGCAACAACAAGGGGCTGGTCATCGGCCCGCGGATCGCCGGATGGCAGGATGCCGATCTGATCGCGATGCCGGTCGAATTTCGCATCGATGGCGAACGGATCGGCGCCGCGACGATGGAAACGATGCTCGACGGCCCGTTCGGGTCGGCGCTGTTCCTGATCCGCGCGCTGCGCGCCCGCGGCATCGCCATCCCGCCCGGCACCTGGGTGTCGGCGGGGGCGATTACCGGGGTGCATGAAATTCGCCCCGGCCAGGACGCCGAGGCGCTGTTCGACGGAAAAATCCGCGTCAGCTGTAAAATCACAGGCTAACAAGAGCCGATAACGGGAGAGATTCATGGCACAGGCAATCGCGGACGGAGGTACGGCGTCGTCGGTGCCCCGGGCCGGACGGTACCGCTGGCTGATCATCGCGCTGCTTTTTGCCGCGACGACGGTCAATTATATCGACCGGACGATGCTGGGGCTTCTCGCCCCCGTGCTCGGCGACGATCTCGGCTGGTCCGAAAATGATTATGGCAACATCGTCACCGCCTTCCAGGCGGCTTATGCGATGGGCTTCCTGTTGATGGGCTGGCTGATCGACCGTTTCGGGCCGAAGGTCGGCTATGCGATCGCGATTTCGATCTGGACGATCGGCCATGTCGCGCATGGCTTCGCCTCGTCGGTCGTCTCCTTCATGATGGCGCGGGTCATCCTCGGCGTCGGCGAGGCGGGGCATTTCCCGTCGGTCGTCCGGGCATCGAGCGAATGGTTTCCACAGAAGGAGCGCGCCTATGCGATCGGCTGGGTCAACAGCGCGACGACGATCGGCGTCATCCTGACCGCCCCGACGATCTGGCTGTTCATGGTCTGGATGGGTTTCGACTGGCGCCAGACCTTCATCTACACCGGCATTTTCGGCGCGATCCTGCTCGTCCTGTGGCTCTGGCTGTACAGCAATCCGCGCGAGAGCGGCAAGGTCAGCGAAGCCGAACTTGCGTGGATCGAGCATGACCCGCCCGAGAAGATCGAACGCCTCGGCTGGAGCAAGATCGTCACCAAGCGCGAAGCCTGGGCCTTTGCGGTCGGCAAATTCCTGACCGACCCGGTATGGTTCCTGATGCTGTTCTGGCTACCCAAATATTTCAGCACGACCTACAATGTCGACCTGAAGGTCGTCCTGCTGCCGATGATTATCATGTATCTGCTGTCCGACGTCGGCAGCATCGTCGGAGGCTGGACCTCGTCGAAGCTGATTCAACAGGGACATAGCGTCAATTTCGCGCGCAAGGTCACGATGCTGGGCGCGGGATTCTGCGTCCTGCCGCTGCTGTTCGTCACCGGCCTCGAAAATATGTGGCTCGCCGTGGTGCTGATCGGCATCGCGCTCGCCGGGCATCAGGCCTTCTCGTCGACGATCCTGTCGATCCCCCCCGACATGTTCCCGAAACGCGCGGTGGGGTCGGTGATCGGGCTCGGCGGGTTCATGGGCGGCGTCGGCGGCATGATCATGGCCAAATCGACCGGCCTCGTCCTCGACGCGACCGGCGGCAACTACACGCTCATCTTCGCCGCGTGCACCACCGTCTATTTCCTCGCGGTGCTGGCGATCCACCTGCTCAGCCCCAAGCTTGCGCCGGTGACCGTAGAAAGCGATGCTGCCCCCGCATGACCCGTCCGCTCGCCCTCAATCCCGATCGCCTGTTCCCGTCGGACCCGGGGCAGCGCGATATCGCGCGGCGGCTCTATGCTGAGGTCGCGGGGCTGCCGATCATCAGCCCGCACGGACACACCGACCCCAGCTGGTTCGCGGACAACGCGCCGTTCGGCAACGCCGCAGAGCTGCTGCTGCACCCCGATCATTATGTGTTTCGCATGCTCTATTCGCAGGGCGTGTCGCTCGACGCGCTCGGCATTCGCAACCCCGCTGCCGATCCGCGCGAAAGCTGGCGGCTGTTCGCCGAGCGCTATCATCTGTTCCGCGGCACCCCGTCGCGGATGTGGATGGACTGGGTGTTCGCCGAGGCGTTCGGCATCGAAGTGCAGTTCGAGGGCGCGACGTCGGACCATTATTACGACCGCATCACCGAAGCGCTGGCGACCGACGCCTTTCGCCCGCGCGCCTTGTTCGACCGCTTCGGCATCGAGGTGATCGCGACCACCGAAAGCCCGCTCGACACGCTCGAGCATCATCGCGTGATCCGCGCCGCGAACGACAGCGGCGAATGGGCGGGGCGGGTGATCACCGCCTATCGCCCCGACCCGGTGGTCGACCCCGACTTCGAAGGTTTCTACGCCAATCTCGCGCGCTTCTCCGACCTGACCGGCGAGGACGCGTACAGCTATGCGGGCTATATCGCCGCGCACCGCAAGCGTCGGGCCTTTTTCGCCAGCATGGGCGCGACCTCGACCGACCATGGCCATCCGACCGCCGCGACCGCCGACTTGACGCGCACCGAGTCGGAGGCGCTGTTCGCGCGCGTCACGCGCGGCGAGGTGAGCGCCGCCGACGCCGAGCTGTTCCGCGCCCATATGCTGACGGTGATGGCGGGGATGAGCCTCGACGACGGGCTGGTGATGCAGATTCACCCCGGCGCCTTGCGCAACCACAATGCCTGGCTGTTCGACCATTATGGGCGCGACAAGGGCGCCGATATTCCGATGAGCACCGATTATGTCCAGGCGTTGCGTCCGCTGCTCGGCAAATATGGCAATGAGGCGGCGCTGACGGTCATTCTCTTCACGCTCGACGAGACGAGCTATGCGCGCGAACTCGCGCCGCTCGCGGGCCATTATCCGGCGCTCAAGCTTGGCCCCGCCTGGTGGTTCCACGACAGTCCCGAGGGGATGCGCCGGTTCCGGAATCAGGTCACCGAGACCGCGGGTTTCTACAACACGGTCGGCTTCAACGACGACACCCGCGCCTTTCTGTCGATCCCGGCGCGGCACGACGTCGCGCGGCGGATCGACTGCGGCTTCCTCGCCCAGCTCGTCGCCGAGCACCGCATGGAAGAATGGGAAGCCGCCGAACTGGCGACCGACCTCAGCTACAATCTCGCCAAGGCCGCGTACAAGCTGTGAGGCTTTCGGCGCAAACGCCGCTCCCGGCGTCGGTGCGGGTGCCGGGTTACGACCGCGCCGCGCAGACCGCGGGGATCGTCCATATCGGCATCGGCGCCTTTCACCGCGCGCATCAGGCGGTCTACACCGACGATGCGATGGGCGCGGGCGACCGCGACTGGGGCATCATCGGCGTGTCGCTGCGCTCGGGCGATGTCGCGGCGCAGCTCAATCCGCAGGGCGGGCTTTATGGCGTCGCAACCCGCAGCGCGGCGGGCAGCGCGCTGCGACTGATCGGTGCGGTGCAGAAAGTGCTCGTTGCGGCCGAAGACGGCCAGGCGGTGATCGCCGCTATCGCCGCGCCGACCACGCATATCGTCAGCTTTACGGTGACCGAGAAGGGCTATTTGCGCGGCATCGACGGATCGCTCGACCTCGATGCCGCACGTGGACCATCGAGCCTCTATCGCTTCGTCGGGGCGGCGCTGGCGGCGCGCGCGGCGTCGAGCCTGCCGGGGCTGACGCTGCTCAGCTGCGACAATCTGGCGAACAATGGCGCGGTACTGCGCCGCCTGATGCGCGACTATCTGGCGGCCGACTATCCCGGCCTCACCGGCTGGTTCGACGCCCATTGCCGCTGTCCCGCGACGATGATCGACCGCATCGTTCCCGCGACGACCGAGGCCGACCGCGCTGCGATCGAGGCGGAACTCGGCGTCCGCGACGAGGGCGCGGTGGTCACCGAGGGTTTCAGCCAATGGGTGATCGAGGATGATTTCGCCGGCCCGCGCCCGCGCTGGGAGGCGGTCGGGGCGCAGCTTGTCGGCGATGTCGCGCCCTATGAAACCGCGAAGCTGCGCCTGCTCAACGGCGCGCATTCGGCGCTCGCCTATATCGGGCTGGGGCGGGGGCACGACTATGTCCATCAGGCGATTGCCGACCCGGCGATCCGGCCGCTGATCGAACGGTTGATGCGCGACGAGGCGGCGCCGACGATCGACGCCGCGCCGGGGCAGGACCTGTCCGCCTATGCCGATGCGCTGCTCGACCGCTTCGCCAACCCCGCGCTCGACCATAGGCTGATCCAGATCGCGATGGACGGCAGCCAGAAGATTCCGCAGCGCTGGCTCGAAACGCTGGCCTGGCACCAGCGGCGCGGCGCGCGCTGTCCGTCGCTTCTCGCGGCGATCGATGCGTGGATCGCCTTTTTGCGCGGCGGTGCTTTCCCGGTCGACGACCCGCTCGCCGATCGGCTGCGCGAAGCCGTGGCAGGTCCCGATGCGATGACGGCGCTGTTCGGAGCGGACGGGGTCCTGCCCTCGGAATGGCGGCCCGAATAAGCGCTTGGGTTTGCCCGCCAATCACCGCATAGCTGTTGCAACAAACGGGAGACACGGTTTGGAACAACGGGGAGAGGGGCAGGGGGCACAAGCCGCCGCCGCGACGCGCGATATTGAGCAGGACGAACGCTATCAACGGCTGGTGACGACGCGGTCGCGCTTCGGCTGGCGGCTGACGATCGTCATGCTGGTCATTTATTTCGGCTATATCCTGCTGATCGCGTTTGAACCGCATATCCTCGCGCGCCCGCTGGGGAGCGGCGTGACCTCGCTCGGCATTCCGCTCGGACTCGGAGTGATCGTCGCGGGCATCTTGCTCACTGCGCTCTATGTGCGCCGTGCCAACAAGATATTCGATCGCGATCTCGATGCGCTGCGCCGGGATTATGGCGCATGAGCCGCTTTCCGATCACCCGCACCGCGCTGATCCTGCTCGCGCTCGGCTGGCCCGCGATCGCGGCGGCCGACGCGCTGACCGGCCAGACCGAGCAGCAGGCGGCGAACTGGCCGGCGATCCTGATGTTCTCCGCCTTCGTGCTCGCGACCCTCGGCATCACGCGCTGGGCGGCGGGGCGCGTGCGTACCGCGTCCGATTTCTACACCGCGGGCGGCGGCATCACGGGGTTCCAGAACGGCCTCGCGATCGCTGGCGACTACATGTCGGCGGCCTCCTTCCTCGGCATTTCGGCACAGATTTTTGCCGATGGCTATGATGGGCTGATCTATTCGACCGGTTTCCTCGTCGGCTGGCCGATCCTGCTTTTCCTGCTCGCCGAGCGGCTGCGCAATCTCGGCCGTTACACCTTCGCTGACGTCGTCAGCTTCCGCTTCGCGCAGACCCCGGTGCGGTTGTTCGCGGCATTCAGTACCCTCGCGGTCGTGCTCTTCTATCTCATCGCGCAGATGGTCGGCGCGGGGCAGTTGATCAAATTGCTGTTCGGCTTGCCCTATACCTATGCGGTGCTGATCGTCGGCGCGCTGATGACCTGCTATGTGCTGTTCGGCGGCATGATCGCGACGACCTGGGTCCAGATCATCAAGGCGGTGATGCTGCTCGGCTGCGCAAGCTTCATGGCGTTCGCGGTGCTGTGGAACTTCGGCTTCTCGCCCGAGGCGCTGTTCGCCAGGGCGGTCGAGGTGAAGACCGGGCTTGCCGCCTCGGCGGGTGCGACGCCCGCGGACGCGGCGACGAAGGGCCTGTCGATCATGGGGCCGGGCGGCTTCATCAAGGACCCGCTGTCGGCGATCAGCTTCGGCATGGCGCTGATGTTCGGCACCGCGGGCCTGCCGCATATCCTGATGCGCTTTTTCACCGTTCCCGACGCGAAGGAAGCGCGCAAGTCGGTGCTGTGGGCCACGGGCTGGATCGGCTATTTCTATATCCTGACCTTCATCATCGGCTTCGGCGCGATTACCTTCGTCGCGTCGAACCCGGACTATCTGATGCCCGACGGCAGCCTGAAGGGCGGCGGCAATATGGCGGCGATCCACCTCGCTTCGGCGATCGGCGGCGATATCTTCCTGGGGATCGTCAGCGCGGTCGCCTTCGCCACGATCCTCGCGGTCGTCGCAGGGCTGACGCTGTCAGGTGCGTCGGCGGTGTCGCACGACATATATGCGTCGATCGTCAAGAAGGGGCAGGCGAATTCGGCCGACGAACTCAAAGTGTCGCGCTACACCGTGCCGGTGCTCGCGATCCTCGCAATCCTGCTCGGTATCGCGTTCGAGAAGCAGAATGTCGCCTTCATGGTCAGCCTTGCCTTCGCGCTCGCCGCGTCGGGCAATTTCCCGGTGCTGGTGATGTCGCTGCTGTGGGATGGCTGCACGACGCGCGGCGTCGTCGTCGGCGGCTTCGTCGGGGTGCTGCTGGCGCTGGTGCTGACGATATTGTCGCCGGCGATCTGGGTCGCGGTGCTCGGCCATGCCGAGCCGGTCTTTCCGTACAGCTCGCCGACGATCTTCTCGATGCCCGCCGCATTCCTCGCGATCTGGCTCGTCTCGCTCGCCGACAAGAGCGGGCGCGCGGCGGTCGACCGGGCGGGCTATCCGGCGCAGCGCGTCCGTGCCGAAACCGGCATCGGCGCGGCGGGGGCTTCCGACCACTGAATTCGGCCCGCCTGATTCGTTTA